>Ga0310834_100514_pt1 | contig 41434 bp, 39 predicted proteins | sample SM_ome_2_FD_201314 | JGI IMG/M metagenome (GOLD analysis project Ga0310834, IMG submission 201314) | Sorghum-adapted microbial communities enriched on stacked mutant (SM) sorghum from Joint BioEnergy Institute, Emeryville, California... ...
CTTCGCGTCCTTGCAGGGAACCGAAGGATCATCAGACGGTGGCCCCCCAGCATCCCGTCGACACGCCGAGTCCACAAAGGATTTCTGCGGCCGACAGGGCAGTCAGAGGTTAAAGATCAAGCTAGGAGATTTCGGCCCAGACGCACTGGCCGAGGCCGTCGCGGTCGACTCCCCACCGGTCCGCGAGCGCGGCCACGATGGCCAAGCCGCGGCCGTCGACTGAATCGGGCCCGACCCTGCGGACTCGGGGCGAATCACCCGCGCCGCCGTCGGTGACCCGCACCTCGATCCGGTCGCTGTCGCCGTCCGGATGTACCCGCCAGGCAACCCGCACCACACCACCGGGCAGCGGGTGGGCATGCCGGACCGAATTGCCTACCAGCTCCGCCACGACCGCGACGACATCGGCGAGCAGCGATGCGGGGACCAGCGGCGCCAGCTCCGAGGCGAGCCGTTGCCGGGCCAGCCGGGCACCTGAGGCGTGATGCGGAACGACCACGCACCACGCTCGTTCTGCCACCGCCATCGAAGCGCTCACGCCGCCTCACAGCCGATGTGGCCGATCCCCGGGTGGTCGCGAGCGGCACGGACCGGACCGGACGGTCGAGGGGGCACCCTCCCGCATTGCTGGCTCGCACGCAAGCTCACTCATGCCTCCCCGGACAACAACACGTCCCCGCGCGGCAGCCGCACCTCTGCGACCGTACCTCCCCCCTCGCGTGGGCGTAAGGACACCCAGCCGTTCTGTCGCTCAATGATCCGCCGAACCAGATACAGCCCTAACCCGGCGCCCGGATACCGGCGCCGGTTGCCCGACTCGCCCTGCCAGAAGCGGTCGAAGGCACGTTCCACATGTTCCGGTCGTACCCCGATGCCTCTATCAGAAACCCGAAAAAACACGCTTTGCGCATCTGCGCCGGCGGAAAGTTCCACGGGCAGCGCATTGTCGTCGGTGTACTTGTCCGCGTTGGTCGCCAGCTCGGTGAGCACGGTCGCCAGGCTGGCCCGGTCACCCAGCGCCTTGGGCAGCTCCACCGGCAGGTTGACGTGCAGCCGCCGGCGCAGCTCGGCCGGCAGCTCCGCCACCGCGCTGCGCAGCGCGTCGACGAGATCGAACGGTGCCGGCTGCTGGCCGCCGACCGCGCCGGCGTCGGTGGCCGCGGAGAGCAGCCGGTCCAGCAGCCGGGCCAGCTCCGCGGAGCGCTGGCCGATCACCCGCAGCGCCTCGCGCCGGTCCGCCTCGTCCAGCGACTCCCAGTGGTTGATCAGCGTGTCCGCGTACCCCTTGATGGCGGTGACCGGCGTCCGCAGCTCGTGGCTGGTCACCGCGATGAACAGCTCCCGGTCGTGCTCCCGCCGGTGCTGCTCGGTGGCGTCGGAGAAGGTGACCATCCGCAACTCTCCGGTGCCCGGCAGCACTCCAGCGGTGATCTTCAGCCAGCGCCCGTCCGGTAGCGAATGGTCCAGCGTCTCGTTCGCCCGCGGCATCGGGAAGGGCAGCGGCCGCCCGAGCATCTCCTCCGCCCGGCGCCCGGTCACCCGTTCCGCGGCCGGGTTCCACAGCCGGACCCGGCCGTCCCGGTCGACGATGGCCAGCCCGTCGCTCAGCGCCGCCACCACCGGCCCGTCGCCGTGCACCGGCAGGCCGGCCGAGTCGGCGTACTGGTGCGCCACGCACGCGGCGGCCAGCTGGATCCAGGCGTGCTGCTCGGGACCGGCCCGGCCCACGGCGTCGCGGAAGTACGCGTGCACGTGGCCGATCGCGAGCGAACCCAGCTCCGCCCGGCAGTAGAGGACCCGGAACAGGCCGCGCCCGGCGAGCTGCCCGGCGAGCCAGGCGGGGAGCCGGTTGAGCGTGACGTCCTGCACGCGCGGCCCGGCCCGCAACGCCACCATCGCGGGGTCGGACAGGTCCAGCGGCTTGCCCAGCGCCCACTCCGCGGCCCCGGTCGCGGCGATCACCCGCCCACCGGTCGGACCGTACTCGGCGAAGGACATCCCATCCGCCTCGAGGCTGGCCTGGGCCACGGTGAGCAGCCGGGTGAGCGCCGGCAGTCCGGCGGAGCCGGCGTTGATGGTGTCGATGACCCCAGCCAGACCGGCGATCACGCCAGCGTGCTCAGGGCGCTCAGGCATGCCCCGAGTGTGCCGCGTCGCGCCCGCTCGCGACATCCCCGTTCCGCCCCCACCCGCCTTCGCCGCCCGCCCGAACCGATCCGGCCGGGTTCCCTCGGGATAACGTGCCATGAGCGGCCGCCGGATCAACCGCGCAGGTGGTCGAGGACGAACCGCGGCCGGTCGGTGATGATGGCGTCCACCCCCAGCCGGCAGACCAGTTCCAGGTCGTCCGGCTCGTTGACCGTCCAGACGTACACGTCGTTGCCGGCTGCGCGCAGCGTCTCCACCACGGCCGGCCGCCGGCGCAGCAGGCCGATGCCCGGCCCGGCGACCCGGGTGCCGAACGGCAGCCGGCCCAGCCTCAGCGCGGGCGGCAGCAGCTCCAGCAGCAGTACCGTGGGCAGGCCCGGGGCCAGCTCGCGGATGCGCCGCAGGGCCAGCGGCGAGAACGACATCACCGAGACGCGCACCGGGTCGGCCGGGCCGGGGTCGGCGAGGCCGTGCCGGTCGAGCAGGGCGAGCAGGCGGCGCTCCACGTCGCCGCCGTACCGGGTGGGGTGCTTCGTCTCCACCAGCAGGCGGACCGGCTGGCCGGCGGCGCAGACCGCGGTGAGCAGCCGGTCGAGGGTGAGCAGCCGGCCGCGGTCCGGCTCGGCCTGCTCCTCTGACGGAGGTTGCGATCCGGGACGGGCCGGAGGTGTTCCGGGTGAGACCCAGCCGGCGTCGTCCGCGTCGTCGGTCAGCTCCGTCCGTCCGGCTCGGGCGCCGGGGAGCGTGGGGTGCCAGGAGCCGAAGTCGAGCTGGCTCAGCTCGGCCAGGGTGCTGCGGCTGACCAGCCCGCGCCCGTTGCTGGTGCGCTCCAGCCGCCGGTCATGCAGGCAGACCAGATGCCCGTCCCGGGTCAGCCGGACGTCGCACTCCAGGCCGTCCGCGCCCTCGGCCAGTGCCCGCAGGTACGCGGCGAGGGTGTGCTCCGGCTCGGCCGCCGAGGAGCCACGGTGGGCGAAGACGAGCGGGGTTGACACCGCGGCGGCTACAGAACGCGGGGCGGCTGGCCGTCTTCGCTGACCAGGGGGCGCCCACGCGCGGCCCACTGGTGCATCCCGCCGTCCAGGTTGCGTACGTTGTCCCAGCCGTTGTTCATCAGGTACGCCACCACCTGGCTGGACCGCCCGCCGGACCGGCAGACCACGACCACGTCGGCGTCAGTCGGCACCTCGCCCATCCGCGCGGGAATCTCCATCATCGGCAGGTGGTACGCGCCGGGCGCGTGCCCGGCCGCCCACTCGTCGTCCTCCCGGACGTCGATCAGGTACGCGTCCTCGCCCACCTGGTCGGCGCTCACCGCGGGGACCTGCTGTCCAAACACGAATCAAGCCTACGGCGGCCAGGTCAGCTCGACTTGGCAACCCAGTCACTATGAGCGAGCACGAACTCAGCGAGGGTGTCGTTCTTCGCCGCGGCGAACATCTGCATGCTCTCCTCGGTCAGCGCCTCAGTGGACTCACCCGCGATCTTCGCGGAGTTGAACTTCCCGCCGTTGGTGCGCAGCATCACCAGGTCGTTGGCGGCCACCCCTTTGAGGGTGAAGATGAAGTCGGCCAGGTCCACCCCACCGGTGTCCAGCGTGAGCGCCTTGCCGGCGGCCCGGATCACCTTGTCCAGCTTGATCGGGTTGGTCACCACACCCTTGCTCATCATGCCCTTGACCATCGCCTTGACCAGCTGTTGCTGGTGGCGCTGCCGGTCGTAGTCGCCGCCGGGCAGCCCGTACCGCTGTCGGGAGTAGTCCAGCGCCTGCCACCCGGCCATGTGGCGGCAGCCGACCTGGTAGGTGATGGGCTCGCCGCCGCCGTGCTTGCGCGCCTCCGCCAGCCACATCGGCTTGCCGTCGACCAGCCGCATGTGTTTCGAGGTCACCTTGTGGTCCACGCACATGTCCACGCCGCCGATCGCGTCGATCACGCGCCTGAACCCGTTGAAGTCGATGATCGCCGCGCCGTTGAAGGTGATGCCGGTGAGCCGCTTGATGGTGAGCGCGACCAACTCGGCGCCACCGGCGCGCCCCGCCCCGTTGCGGGAGCCGAAGTAGAACGCCTCGGTGATCTTCGCGTGGCCGCCCTGGTAGCCACTCTTCTTGAACGGCGGCACCTCCACCCAGGTGTCCCTGGGCACGGAGAGCAGGTACGCCTGGTCGTGTGTGGACGGCACGTGAGCGATCATGATGGTGTCGGACCGGGTGTTGCCCGGGTCGCGGGCCCGCTCGTCGATGCCGAGCAGCAGAAAGTTCAGCGGCCCTTCCAGCTCCTTGCCGGCCGGCTTGGTGGAGCCCGCGCTGCCGAGCAGGTTCTGCTGGGTTACCGCACCGGTGTACCGGGCGAGAAGCGCCTTGCCACCGACGATCCCGATGCCGCTGAGCATCATCAACACGGCGCCGAAGACGACGACCAGCCGCGCCCACAGTGGATCGCGGCGCCGGCGTTTGCGGCCGGTGGCGCTGCTCGTGTTCGGGCGTCCCTGGTTCGCCATGGGACTGAACGCGGCGTTCCCATCCATCCGTGCGCGACCGTGGGCCTGCGCCTGCATCGGGTCTCCTTGATCAAACGGGGCGAGACCACTTTACGGATGCATGGACGTTCCCGGTAGTTTGCCTTCTTGTCAAGTTCACGAATCGATCACTGATCAGCCGGACGACGCGACGAACTGCTGGTGGCTGAGCAGGAACTCGGCCAGCTTGCCCTCGCGTACCGCGGTGAGCATCTCCATCGACTCAGGGGAGAGTTGCTCGTAGTCGATGCCGTCTATCCGCAGTGGGTGGACCTTGCCGGCGTTGGTCTTGATCGGGACGAGGTCGCCCGCGCGGATGCCCCTGAGCGTGAAGATGAAGTCCTCGATCGGCACGCCCTGGGTGTCCAGGACGAACGCCTTGCCGGCCGACTTGATCACGTGGCTCAGCCGGATCGGGTTGGTCAGCATGCCCTTGCTCGTGGCCTCCTTGAGGATCGCCTTGATCAGCTGTTGCTGGTGGCGCTGCCGGTCGTAGTCGCCGTTGGGCAGCCCTTTGCGGATCCGGGCGTAGTCCAACGCCAGCGGGCCCGGCATGCGTCGGCACCCGGGTTCGTGCACGTACGGGTGCTCGTCGGCCCGCAGGCCCTGGATGCCATCGGTGTCGCTGTACCAGATCTTCCGGAGGTGGCCCTTGCTGTCCTCGGCCAGGTGGATTGAGGTGGCCCGTTGATCGACGCAGATGGTCACCCCGCCGAGTTCCTGCAGCACCGCCTCGAAGCCGGCGAAGTCGATGATCGCCGCGCCGTTGAAGGTGATGCCGGTGATCCCGTTGAGGGTCCGGGCGAGCAGGTCTACGCCGCGGGCCCGCTTCTCCAGTTCGGTTCCGCCGCCCCGGTAGCCGGCCGAGAACGCCAAATTGATCTTGTTGGTGTCGCCGGGGAACCCGTTCTTCCCGTACGCCGGAATGCGTACCCGCCAGTCGCGCGGGATGGAGACCAGGTACGCCTGGTCGTGGCTGGCCGGCACGTGCAGGATCACGATCGTGTCGGAGAGCACCGCGGTCTGCGCGCTGGTGCCCGGACGCTCGTCGATGCCGACCAGCAGCATGTTGATCGGTCCGTCGATGTCGTTGCCGCCCGGCTGCGAGCCGGCGCCGGCTTCGTCGATCAACCGGGTCTGGGTCACCGACGAGGTGGCCTCGCTGACCAGCACCCGGATGCCCAGGATGGTCCCGCCGCTGAACAACATGAGCAGAGCACCGACGACGAGGGCGATCCGGGCCCAGAGCGGGGCGCGACGACGCGGCTTGCCCACGGAAGCGGAGGTGTGCCGGCCGGTGGCCGCGGAGGCGGGCTGGCTGGCGGCCGGCGGGTGCCCGCCGGCCGTCGCCCGTGCCTTCGCGGCTGGTGGCCGGCGCCGGCCAGGCCTCAACTGCATTCAGGCTCCTCGATCGAGAGGTCCAACGACGGCCCCGAGCACTACCCAGGAAACGGCGGATTATGGCGAAACGACGTGGACTCTTGCGCACGCGAACCGCGCCCGTCCGCCGCCGTTCCAGCGGTGGCCAGCGCCGCAGACGCCACCGGCCAGATGCGGCGTCCTTGTTGTGCCGTGCGAGACCCGGCTGCATGCTCAACCGGGCCACCGCGCACACGCAGCCGGGTCGCAGCTCACGCTCGGCCGGCGGCGCGCGTTCCGGCGGTCAGGGGGATGGGTTGGCCTTGACCCAGGCGGCCATCTCGTCGTCGACCATCGCCTGGTACAGCGACGCCGCCTTCTCCTGGTCGGAGATCACCACGCTCTGCCCGTCGATCATGTCGCTGCCCTGGTTGGGGCTGGTCAGGAACTTCAGGTTGTCGCCGCGCAGGTTGCGGAACTGCAGCGCCATGTCGACCAGAGAGAAGTCCTTGTCCACGGTGACCGCTTTGGTCACCGACTTGAGGAACGCGTTGAGCTTTGCCGGGTTGGTCAGCGTTCCCGTGCTCGCCGCCTTGTCCAGCAGTGCCCGCAGGAACTGCTGCTGGTGGCGCATCCGGGCGAAGTCGCCGTCCGGAAACTGCTTGCGCTGCCGCACGTAGTCCAGCGCCTGGGCGCCGTTGAGGTGCTGGTTGCCCTTGACGAACGTCCGGTACGGCTTGTGGATCGACTTGATGGTCCGCTCGATGTTCATGTCCACTCCGCCGAGAGCGTCGGTGACCTCCTTGAAGCCGGCGAAGTCGATCGCGATCACGTGGTCGATCCGGACGTCGGTGAAGCACTCCACGGTGCGTACCGCCAGCGGAAGCCCGCCGAGCGCGAACGCGGCGTTGATCTTGGCGTGGTCGCCACCGCACTCCGCCCCGGCGCTGGCCGGCACCGGCACCCATAGGTCGCGGGGGATGGAGACCAGGTACGCCTCGTCGTGGTTGGCCGGGATGTGCATGACGATCATCGTGTCGGCGCGGGCGTTGCCCTGCTGGTCCACCGGGGCGTCCGGATCCCGCGAGTCACTGCCCACGACCAGGATGTTCAGCGCACCGTCCACGGTTTGGGCCGGTCGTCCGCCGGTGATCGCGGAGAACGGGTCGGTGCGGGCCACCCGCTTGTCCAGGCTCCGCGCGTACATGTACAGACCGCCGACGGCCAGCATGGCCAGGACCAGGGCGACCGCGCAGCCGATCAGCACGCCGCGGCGCCAGTTGCGGCGGCTGCGGTACGGCTTGTCCTCGGGGCCGTGCGGACGGGTAGGTCCACCTGGTCCGCCCGGGCCACCGGGCCCGGCCCGCTCCGGTGGCGCCGGCCGGTTCCGCCGCGCCGCGCCGTACACGCCGTCGGCGGCTCGCGGGACCTGGGCGCGGCCGCGGGCGCGCCCCCGGTCGGACGGGGCCGACCGGTCGGGCTGGCGTGACCGGTCGGGCTGGCGTGACCGGTCGGGCTGGGATGTCCGGCGCGCCGGCGCCCACTGGGTGGCGGCGCTGGGCCGCTCCGCCGCCCGGCGGTACCTGTCGCGCGAGGACTCTGCCATACGGCCAAGGGTACGTAACGGACACCATCCGCCGTTCGCGCCACGTCGGGGACGGCACGAAAGCGGGATACGTAGAAAGACCTCGTAGGTAGTTGGAGATCGGGAACGTCCTCCTGGTGAGGTAGACGGGCTTGAGTTCCCAACACCACCGAGGAGGACGTTCGTGAGCCAGCGTAGCGGGTTGACCCGTGGCGACCGTCGGCGCAACAGCAGGATCGAGGCCCTGCGGGCGGTCATTCGCACTGACCGGGCGGTGCTGTCGATCGACCTGGGCGAGGACAAGCAGGTCGCTGCCCTGATCGATCATGACTGCCGGGTCCTGGGCCGTCGCGTGGTGAGGGCGAAGGCGCACCGGCTCGGCGGGCTGCTGGTGTGGGCGGCCGAGATGGCCAGGCGGCAGGGCTTCGCCGGCGTCGTGGTCGCGTGCGAGCCGACCGGGCACCGTTGGCGTTCGCTGATGGGGCTGGCGGACGCGGCCGGGATGAGCTTCGTGTGCGTGCAGTCGCTGCGGGTGCATGTGGAGCGGGAGGCCGACGACTACACCCGCGACAAGACCGACCACAAAGACGCTGTGCTCATCGGCCGGCTCGTCGTGCGCCTGGAGTGCTACCTGCCCGAGCGCGCCGACGCGGACTGGGCGCGGCTGCGTCATCTGGGCTCGCGCCGGGCCCGGCTGGTTACCGAGGCCACGTCCTGCCAGCAGCAGATCGCCGACCTGATCGGCTGCTCCTGGCCGGCGGCGCTGGCTGCGGCGGCCAAGCCGCTGGAGTCGAAGACGTGGCTGGCTTGCCTGAGCGCGGTCGTCGACGCCGGTGCCGACCTGGCCACCATCGCCGCCGGCGGCTTGCCGGCGTTCACTACCGCCGTGCGCGGCCGGCTCCCACGGTTCAGCTCGAACCGCCCGTACCATCAGATCGTGCGTGACTTCTTCGCCGCGCTGAGCGATCCGGGCGGGGTGACCGTCCAGCGGCCGGGCGCGCTGGAGCGCGTGGGCCTGGTGCTGGCCGACTGGCAGGCAGCCCAGGCACGACTGTCTGATGTGGAGTCGCGAATGGTTGGTGTGCTCGACGCGATGGGCCTGACCGCGCTGGTCACCTCGATCCCCGGCGTGTCCGCGGTCGGGGCAGCGGCGATCCTGGCCGAGACCGGCGACCCGTCCCGGTTCGCCTCCGCCCGCAGCGTGGTCAAGCACGCCGGCCTCAACCCGGCCGAGAACACCTCAGCGACCTTCCGCGGTACTACCCGGGTCAGCCACCGCGGCCGCCCCAGGCTGCGCGTGGCCGCCTGGCGGGCCGTGTGGGGTGCCCTGCCGCACAACCCGGTCCTCCACGACCGCTACACCCACCTAACCACCCGGGCGGCTGACCAGCTCACCGCCGGCCAGGCCCGCTCCGCCTGCGCCGCGACCCTGCTGCGCTGGCTCTACGCCATCGTCATCCGCCGCCAGGCATTCGACGCCACCATCGCCTCGGGCCAGGCCCGCACCACCCGATCGGAGGCGCTCGCGGCCTGACCTGACCGACCTACCCCCTCACAAGCCTTCCTCCCCCGGCGGGAAAGCCCGACTGTGCGTTGAGCCACGAGCTCGTGCCTGACCATGGGCCACCCCGCCGCGCCCGCCCAAGCTCGATTGCGCGCTGTCGGGACGGTCCACCATGGACCGACGAGCCCGCTTGACCATCTACGTAGAGACACGGGATCCGCGGTGGAGTCCGCCGTCAACGGAGAGGCACATAACAAGATCATCTGACCGGGCTCCCCGGCCAGCAGACCACCCCTACCCTCACAACCATGATCGAAAACGGCGGTCGGCCCGCCCAGGGCGCAGCAACACGCACCCCGAGCAAGCCAAACGAAGATCAACAGTTTGTCAACGAGACCGGACTTGACAACCGCCTCTTGCGATGGTCAGGCGCTGGCGAGCATGGTCCGGCGGAAGTACTCGATCGTGCGGCGCAGGCCCTCGTCGGGCGGCACGACCGGCTCGAACCCGAGCCGGGTGCGGGCCAGGGTGAGATCCGGGCGGCGCATCTCAGGGTCGTCAGCGGTACGCCCGACGAAGACCACCTCGGACGAGCTGCCGGTCAGCTCGATGATCTTGGTGGCCAGCTCCCGGATGGACAGCTCGTGCTCGGTGCCGCAGTTGATCGGGCCGGTCTCGGTCGAGTCCAGCAGCAGAAGGATGCCGCGGACCAGGTCGTCGATGTAGCAGAGCGACCGGGTCTGGTTGCCGGTGCCGTGCACGGTGACCGGCTGCCCGCGCAGCGCCTGGCTGATGAAGGTGGGCACGGCCCGCCCGTCGTCCGGGCGCATCCGTGGGCCGTACGTGTTGAAGATGCGGACAATCCCGACATCGAGCCCGCGAGACCGGTGGTACGCCATGGTCGCGGCCTCGGAGAACCGCTTCGCCTCGTCGTACACGCCGCGCACACCGACCGGGTTGACGTTGCCCCAGTAGGACTCGGGCTGCGGGTGTACCTGCGGGTCGCCGTACGCCTCCGAGGTGGAGGCCATGATGAACCGGGCGCCGTCCGCCAGCGCCCGTTCCAGCAGGTAGAGGGTGGCGACCGAGCCGACCCGCAGGATCTCGATCGGCCGGGTGGTGAAGTCGGTGGGGCTGGCCGGCGACGCCATGTGCAGGATGGCGTCGAAGCGGTCGGCGAACGCCGGATGGTCCTCCGGCAGGGCCTCGGTGATGTCCGCCTCCACCAGCGTGAACCGGGGATGGTCGGCCAGGTGTGCGACGTTCTCCTTCGACCCGGTTACGAAGTTGTCCACCGCGACCACCGTGCAGCCGCGGGCGATCAGTGCATCGACCAGGTGGGATGGCACGAAGCCGGCGCCACCGCTGACCAGGACACGATGACCGTCGCCGTAGCGCTGCTCTAGCCGCATTCGGCCAGCGTACCGAAGCACGCGATGGGGCTCCCCGCAAGGTAGGCGGGGAGCCCCATCGGGGGACGGACGCGGTCAGTGGGCGCCCGCGCCGGTGAGGGCGCGCACCTCCAGCTCCGCGTACTTGCGCTCGTCGGCCTTCTCGCGGGACAGGATGGTGCCCAGCCAGCCGGCCAGGAACCCGACCGGGATCGAGATGATGCCCGGGTTGGAGAGCGGGAACCACTGCCAGTCATGGCCGGAGAACATCGCCGTCGGCCGGCCGGAGACCACGGGCGAGAAGAAGACCAGCACCACGGCGCTGATCAGGCCACCGTAGATGGCCCAGGTCGCACCGGCGGTGTTGAACCGCTTCCAGAACAGGGTGTACAGGATCGCCGGGAGGTTTCCGGACGCCGCGACCGCAAAGGCCAACGCCACCAGGAACGCGACGTTCAGGCTCTGCGCGAAGATGGACAGCACGATCGCCACCGCGCCGATCCCGAAGGCGGCGACCCGGGCCACGACGACCTCCTGCCGCTCTGAGGTCTGGCCGCGCTTGACCACGTTGGCGTAGAAGTCGTGCGCCAGGCTGGACGAGGAGGCCAGGGTCAGCCCGGCCACCACGGCGAGGATGGTGGCGAACGCCACCGCCGCGATCACGGCGAGGAACACCGCCCCGCCGGTCGAGCCGCCCAGGTACCGGTCGCCGAGTTCCTGGGCGAGCTGCGGGGCGGCGGTGTTTCCGGCCGCGTCCTGCTCGCGGATCGTGCCGCCGCCGACCATGGCCGCCGCGCCGAAGCCCAGTGCCAAGGTCATGAGGTAGAAGGCGCCGATGATGCCGATCGCCCAGAGCACGCTCCTGCGGGCCGCCCGCGCGCTGGGCACGGTGTAGAAGCGGATCAGGATGTGCGGCAGGCCGGCGGTGCCGAGCACCAGGGCGATGCCGAGGGAGAGCAGATCCATCTTGTTGTAGAAGGTCTGCTTCGCGTTCCCGGCGACCTCGACGCCGTAGCGCAGCCCGGGCCCGAGGAAGTCCGCCCCCTTGCCGGAGGTCTTGGCGGCGTCGCCGAGCAGTGTTGACAGGTTGAACTTGTACGCGGAGAGCACGAACAGGGTCATCACGATCGCGCCGACCATCAGCATGAACGCCTTGACGATCTGCACGTACGTGGTTCCCTTCATGCCACCCACCGTGACATAGATGATCATGAGGGCGCCGACCATGATGATCGTGGCGACCTTGGCGGTGTCCGGGTCCATGCCCAGGAAGGTCTGCCCCTCCCGGATCCCCAGCAGCAGCGAGACCAGCGCGCCCGCGCCGACCATCTGGGCCAGCAGGTAGAAGATCGACACCACGATCGTGGAGATCGCGGCGGCGGTCCGCACCGGCCGCTGGCGCATCCGGAACGCCAGCACGTCGGCCATCGTGTACCGGCCGGAGTTGCGCAGCAGCTCCGCGATGAGCAGCAGGGCGACCAGCCAGGCCACCAGGAACCCGATCGAGTAGAGGAAGCCGTCGTACCCGTACAGCGCGATGATCCCGGCGATGCCGAGGAACGACGCGGCGGACATGTAGTCGCCGCCGATCGCCATGCCGTTCTGGAAGCCGGAGAAGGACCGGCCGCCGGCGTAGAAGTCGGTTGCGTTCCTGGTCTGCCGGCTGGCCCAGACCGTGATGACCAGGGTGATCGCCACGAAGATCAGGAATAGGGTGATGGTGGTGGTGCGCGTGGTGGTGCTCGTCGAATCGGCGGCGAAGAAGGTCATGACACCCCTCCGCGGATCGTGGTGTCGTCCTCGATCTGAGCCTTCAGCCGGTCCGCGACCGGGTCGAGCTCCCGGTCGGCGTACCGCGCGTAGAGCCAGGCGATCAGGAACGTGGAGACGAACTGCAGCAGCCCGAACACCAGCGCGACGTTGATGTGCCCGACCACCTTGGTGTCCATGAATTCACGCGCGTACGCGGAGAGCAGCACGTACAGCGCGTACCAGAGGAAGAAGCCGGCGGTCATCGGGAAGATGAAGTTGCGGAGCGCCCTGCGCAACCCGGAGAACTCGGCGGACTGCTGGACCGCCAGGTACGGGTCCGGGGCAGATTCCACCGCGGTTCCGGGGGCATCTGTCGTACTCACAGGAGTCACCACCCCTCACTGGTTGTCAGCGGATTTGGGGCGCACCGTAGATACCGGGCCAGCAGGGCAGGAAGCGTCCGCCGGGGCGGTGGGCGAGCGGTGCGCCGAACGGCGGACCTGCTGCGCCCAGTGACCTTGGCCACACCGCTTAACGGCTGTCGCTGGCGCCAGCGCTTGCCCGTAACGGCCGTCGCCGCGGCCGGGAGCTGCCCCGTGGCCGCTGGCGGCCGGTCAGGCCAGCTCGCGGTACCGGCCCCGGTGGTAGACCAGCGGCGGGGCGTGCTCACCCAGCTCGATCCGCTCGATGGTGGCCTCCACCAGCAGCCTCCAGCCGAACCGACGAGCGGAGTCGAGCCGGCAGCCGGCCCAGGTGTCACCGGGGACCGGCCCGTACGGCGTGGCGGTCCACCCGTGCTCCCGGAAGGGGCCGCCGGGCGCGGGCAGCACCCCGGCGAACTTGTCCGCCAGCTGCCGGTCGGCCGGGGTCAGCGGGGCGACCGCGAACCGGCCGGCCGCTTCGAGCGCCGTCCACAGGTCCGACTCGTCGTCCAGCAGGCCGAGCAGCCGCCCCGGCTCACCCTCCACCACGAGCGTCGAGGAGATGGTCAGCCCGGCGGGTTCGCCGCCGGGGGCGGCCGCGGTCCAGAGTGTCACCGGCGCGGGCAGCCGGCCCCGCAGCCGGCGTACGGGTGAACGGGCGTGCTCCGGCGTGCCGAACGGGTCCGTGTGATGGATCACCGGTCTATCGTCGCGGGCTGACCGCGAGCAGCAGCTCCGGCCCCCTCCGGTCCAGCACGTCGCCGGCGATGTACAACCCCAGGGCCAGCGCTCCAAGCCCGTAGCCGAGGCCGACGGGCAGGGCGAGCCAGGTCCACAGCGCGGTGTCGCCCAGCCACACCGCGACGAGCAGGAACGGGCCGGACAGGGCGAGTGTGGCCAGCATCGCGACGAAGCCGAGCAGGCTCTTGGCCATGCCCCGTCCGGCGTTGACGGCGAACGGGTTGCTGGTCTCCGGCATCTCGTAACCGGCGAGGATCGAGATGAGCTGGTTGACCGCCAGGCCGGTGCCGTACGCGGCGAGGATCCCGCCCAGCATGGTCGGCAGCCAGCCGGGCCGGCCGGCGACCGCCGCGACCACGACGCCGATCAGGGCGAAAACCGGCACCAGGTAGATCGCCACCGCCACCGCGCGGGCGCGCAGCTCAACCCGGCCCGGCACGCCGGCGGTCAGGTGCGCGGCGTACGCGCTGCCGTCGAAGCCGAACTGGTTGGCCTGCACCACCGCGGCGTAGACCCCGACGAAGAGCATGGAGATGGTGATCGACGGCGGCGTGGCCCGGTCCATCGCCTCGGCCACCCGGGGGCTGCCCAGGTTCACGATCACCGGAACGAACACCCCGATCACCGCGATCGTGATCAAGTTGGCCCGCCGGCGGGCGTCCCGCCACCAGTAGCGCGCCTCCCGCGCCGCGATCGCGCCGTACTGGGTGCGGGGAAGCCAGAACAGGGCGCGCGGGAAGAGCTGGGCGACAGGGCTTACCCCGCCCGTCGGCGCCTCCCACCCATACCCGGCGCGCACCCTGCCCGACACCCGGGCACCGCCGGAGACCGTGCCGACCATCGCCGACTCCAGCGTGGCCGACCACCAGGTGAGCAGGCCGGCGACGGCCAGCGCGGTGATGGCCAGCTTCACCGCCACCGCCCACGCGCGGCCCTCGACCACGTCTGTGCCGATGGTGTAGGGGGCGGCCAGCGGGGTCCAGCCGAGCACCCGCGCCGGTCCGACCAGGCGGTGGTAGTCGGCGTGCTCGATCGCGGCGACCAGCGCCACCTGCAGCGGGCCGAGCAGGGCGGCGATGAGGGCGAGCGCGACGACCGCCAGGTCGCGCACCCGGCGCGACCGCAGCATGCTGGCGAACGCGCTGGTCATGGCACGGCTGGCGGCCACACACAGGAGCAGCCCGCCGGCCACGCCGACGGCCTGGGCGAGCGCCGCCGGCCAGCCGCCGCGCGCCGCCGCGCCGAGTACCAGGCCGCTGGTCGCGCCCAGCACGGCCAGCGCGGGTACCCCCAGCAGGGCCGCGGTGAGCAGCCCGGCGACCAGGGTCCGCCGGCGCAGTGGCAGCAGGGCGAAGCGGGCCGGGTCGAGCGTCTCGTCCACGCCGAAGAAGACCAGCGGCAGCAGCAGCCAGGCGACGACCAGCAGGCCACCGCCGAACGCCGGGACCACCACCGCGAGGTCGGCGTTGTCGGCCAGTCCGGGCGCGGCGAACAGGACGAATCCCCCCAGCGCAAACCAGAGCCCGAAAAGCCCGCCGAGCACGAACAGCGCGATGCGCCACGGCTGCCCGCGCAGGCCGTTGCGGAGCACGCGCAGCTTCAGCCGGGCGAAGTGGCGGACCGGCACCCGCCCGGCCTGGACCTGGCCGGCCTTGACCTGGGCGGTGGTCACAGCCACGACAGCTCCTCGCCGGTGGCGGTGCGCCCGCCGACCAACTCGACGAAGACCTCCTCCAGCGACCGGTCACCGCGCACGTCGGCCAGCGTGCCGACGTCTTTGATCGCCCCCTCGGCGAGGATCGCCACGTGGCTGCAGAGTCGCTCCACCACTTCCATCACATGGCTGGAGAAGATGACCGTCCCGCCGCCGGCCACGTACCGCTGCAGGATCTCCCGGATCAGCGCCGCGGAGACCGGGTCCACCGCCTCGAACGGCTCGTCCAGCACCAGCAGCCGCGGCGCGTGCAGCAGCGCGCAGGCCAGCGCGATCTTCTTCTTCATGCCGGCCGAGTAGTCCACCACCAGGGTGCGTCCGGCATCGGCCAGCGCGAGCACATCCAGCAGCTCCCGGGCCCGCTGGTCGACCACGTCGGGCGGCATCCCCCGCAGCAGGCCGGCGTAGGCGAGCAGCTCGGCACCGGTGAGCCGGTCGAACAGCCGCATCCCGTCCGGCAGTACGCCCAGCCGGCGCTTCGCCTCCACAGGGTCGTGCCACACGTCGTGGCCGAGCACCCAGGCGGCCCCGGCGTCGGGCCGCAGCAGGCCGACCGCCATCGACAGGGTGGTGGTCTTGCCGGCGCCGTTCGGGCCGAGCAGGCCGAAGAACGAGCCGGCCGGGACGTCGAGGTCCACCCCGGCGACGGCCACCTTGCTGTCGAACCGCTTGACCAGCCCCCGCAGTGCGAGGGCGGGCTGCCCCGCGTCGGTCATCCCACGTTCCTCGGCAGTGCCATCCACCTAACGCTAGTGCGCCTCGCCCAGCCGGATGCCCCACCCATCCCCGGCCCGGTCGATCACGAGATCAGCAGCGCGAAATATCCCTTTTGCCAAGACTAACCTCAGGATCAACGGGCCTGGGGAGACTGGAGGCGGAGCGGATCCGGGGCATGCGCGCACAGCATGGTGGTGCCCATGGCCCCGGGATCGCGGCGGCGGGCGGCCACCCGACGTCGACCAGGCCGGCAGCGCCGAGCCCGGCGGACCGACAGGTCACCGGGCCTGGAGGCGGAGCAGGTCCGGGGCGTGCAGGCGCAGCATGGTGGTGCCCACGTCGGCCGGGGCGCGGCGGCGCGTCGCCATCGACACGCCGACCATGACCAGAAACGCCATCGGCACCGTCCACGCGGCCGGCTGGCCGACCAGCGCCGCGGCCCATCCCGTCAGGTCCGGGCCGAGCACGGTGAGCAGGACCGCGCCGACCGCTGCGCCGCCACCGACCAGGATCCCGGCCGCCGCACCGACGTCGGTCAGCCCGCGCCACCAGATGCCCAGCACCAGCAGCGGGCAGAAGCTGGAGGCGGCGACCGCGAACGCCAGGCCGACCACCTGGGACACATCCAGCCCGGACACGCGCAGTGCGAACACCACCGGCACCACGCCGGCGAACACCGCGGCGATGCGGAAGCCCCGCACCGATCCCCGGTGGCCCGGCGGGCCGCCGGGGCCGCCGCCGGCCGAAGCCCGGCCGAGGACGTCGGTGGAGAGTACGCCCGCCACGCTGGTCAGCAGACCAGACGATGTGGACAGGAAGGCGGCGAACGCGCCGGCCGCGACGAGCGCGCCGAGCAGCTGACCGAGCAGGCCGCCGCCGAGCGCGGCCCCGGGCAGCACCAGCACGACCGCATCGGTGCGGCCGGTCATCAGCAGCTGCGGGGTGTAGACGCGGCCGAGCACCCCGTACAGCGTGGGGAAGAGGTAGAACAGGCCGACCAGGCCGAGCACCACCAGCGTGGTCCGCCGGGCGGCGGCCCCATCCGGGTTGGTGTAGAAGCGGACCAGGACGTGCGGCAGCCCCATCGTGCCGAGGAAGGTGGCGAGGATCAGCGAGTACGTCGCGAACAGCCCGCTGTCGTGGTCCTGGCTGCCCGCCGGCAGCAGCCAGTCCGCACCACGGTGCACTCCGGCCACCTCGGGCACCCGTGCGCCGGCCGGGAACACCAGCTTGCTGTTCGTGTCCACTGTGTGCCGGCCGGCGGCCAGCGTGCGTGCGCCGGTGCTCCGGTCACCGTCGAGCGCCCCCGCCCGGACCTCCACCGTGGAAGGCACGGCCACGGTGAAGGTGACGCGCTGCTCGACCTCGACCGTGGTCTGGGTGCGGAAGGTCGGGCCGTCCGGCGGGGTGACCGCGGGCCGGCCGGCCGCCTGCCAGTGCAGCAGCAGGAAGATCATCGGTACCGCGAGCGCGGTCAGCTTGAGCCAGTACTGGAAGGCCTGCACGAAGGTGATCGAGCGCATCCCGCCCAGCGCCACGTTCGCGGTCACCACCCCGCCGACCAGCAGCGCACCGAGCTGGTAGGGGCCGCCGGACACCGTGCTGAGCGTCAGTCCGGCGCCCTGCAGCTGCGGCACCAGGTAGAGCCAGCCGATGAACACCACGAACGCGGTGGCGAGCTTGCGCAGCCGTTGCGAGCGCAGCCGTACTTCACAGAAGTCGGGCAGGGTGAACGCGCCGGAGCGGCGCAGCGGCGCGGCCACGAACAGCAGCAGCGCCAGGTACCCGGCCGCGAAGCCGACCGGATACCACAGCACGTCCACGCCGTGCTTGAGCACCAGCCCGGCCACGCCGAGGAAGGATGCGGCGGAGAGATACTCGCCGCCGATCGCCGCCGCGTTCCACGTCGGGCTGATCATCCGGGACGCGACCAGGAAGTCGGAGGTGGTCCGGGCCAGCCGCAGCCCGTACGCCCCGATCATCACGGTGACCAGGGTGACCGCGACGATGGCCGGAAGGGTGTACGGGCTAGTCATGGGGGCGCTCGACGAGCGCGGTGAAGTCCTGCTCGTTGCGCTCGGCCAGCTGGACGTAGGCGAAGCCGATGCCCACCAGGAACGGGTAGGCGAGCACGCCGAGCAGCAGCCAGGGCAGCTTCACCCCGAAGACCTCGGCGCCGCCGACCGGCGGTGCCACGGCGAACAGCAGCGGCAGCCCGCCCAGGCCGATCGCGACCACCATGGTCAGCCGGACGGCGAGCGCGAGCTGCGCGCGGACCAGGCCGCTCACCAGCGCCTCGCCGACGCGGGTCTGCTCGGCGAGCTCGGCCCTGGTCCCGTCCCGCCCGGCCCGGGTTTTGGCGACGTCGGCCAGCACGATTCGTGTCCGGGCTGGGGTGGCCGGCGGTTCGGTGCTCTGCGCCATGCCGGCAGTCTGACCTGCCACCCGCCGATGTCAACCCTTCCCGTCCGGAGGCATCGCCTGCCGGGCGGGAAGGGGTGAAGGAGTCACTAATGCGCGTTGATCCCGTACAGGAACGCCACGACCAGCAGCGCCACCACGAACGCCGCGGTCGCGGCGTGGCGGATCTCGGCCCAGGCCATCCGGCGGAGCTCAGGTATCGCCGCCCTGTTCCGGCGGTAGTACCGGTGTGACCACGTAGCGTGGCCGAGCTTCAGCCCCACGAACCCCCCGACCAGGACACCGCCGACCACGAGCACCGACATCACCTGCGACATGACGCCTCCCCGCGCCCGCGCCCCGCACCCTCGCCATCTAGCATTTCGCCACCTGTCATCAGGATCAATGGCTGGCCCTGGGTCTTTACCGACCCGCGCTGTCGAATCACGGACACCTGAGACAATCGGCGGCGAGGTGAGCTGACCATCGACCTACTGCTGACCGCGCTGTTGCCGCTGGTCGGGTTCCTGGCTCTGACCGCGGCCAACGCGTACTTCGTGGTGGCCGAGTTCGCGCTGGTGACGGTGGACCGCGCGGAGATCGACCGGCGCGCCGAGCGCGGTGAGCGGGGGGCGCGGACGGTCCGCCGGGCACTGCGCGAGCTGTCCTTCCAACTCGCCGGGGCGCAGGTCGGCATCACCATCAGCGCCCTGCTCACCGGCTATCTGGCCGAACCGGCGCTGGCTCAGCTGTTCGACCCGGCGCTGCGCCGGCTGGCCGGCCAGGACATCGCCGACCGGCTCGACCACCTGATCGCGCTCGCCGTGGCGACTCTGTTCTCGATGCTCTTCGGTGAGCTGGTGCCGAAGAACGCCGCGCTGGCCCGGCCGATGCCGGCGGCGCTGCGGTCGGCCAGCGGCCTGCGCGGGTTCACCCAGCTCGCCGGCTGGCTGGTCCGGCTGCTCAACAACTCGGCGAACTGGCTGGTCAGCCGGGCCGGCATCGAGCCGCAGGAGGAGCTGGCCAGCGCCCGGTCGCCAGAGGAGCTGGGCCTGCTCGCCGCGATCTCGGCCCGGGCCGGGGCGCTGCCGACCGAGACCGCGATGCTGCTGCAGCGCACCATCCGGTTTGGCGGCAAGCGGGCCGCCGAGGCGATGACCCCGCGGGTCGACGTGGTCGCGCTGCGCGCCGATACCACCATCGCCGAGATGCTCCAGGAGGTACGCCAGACCGGGCACAGCCGTTTTCCGGTCTATCTGGAGACGCTCGATGCGGTGACCGGCGTGGTCAGTGTGACCGACGCGCTGGGCGTACCGGTGCCGCAGCGGGCGACCACGACGGTGGGCGCCGTGGCCCGGGAGCCGGTGTTCGTGCCGGAGTCGCTGGACCTCGACGGCGTGGTCGCCGCCCTGCACGCCGGGGGTGCGGACCTGGCGGTCGTGGTCGACGAGTACGGCGGCACCGATGGCGTGGTGACCGTGGAGGATCTGGCCGAGGAGCTGGTCGGGGAGATCGCCGACGAGTTCGACGTGGTCGAGACCACCGGGGTCGAGCTGACCGCGCCCGGCGGCGAGCGGACCCTTCTCGTGGACGGCGTACTGCGCTCGGACGAGCTGGCCGAGCAGACCGGGTTCCGGCTGCCCGAGGGGCCGTACGAGACGCTGGCCGGATTCCTGATGGCCCGGCTGGGCCGCATCCCGGTGCCTGGCGAGGCGGTGGAGGAGAACGGCTGGGAGTTCACCGTGGTGGAGGTGGACCGCCGGCGCATCGAGCAGGTCCGGGTGGTGCGGCCGGCGCCGGCCGAGGAGGCCGGCCGTGGCTAGCCTGTTCCTGACGGTGCTCCTGCTGCTGGGCAACGCGTTCTTCGTGGGCGGCGAGTTCGCCCTGATCGCGGCCAGGCGGACCGCCGTGGAGCCGCTCGCCGCGACCTCGCGCCGGGCCCGCTGGACGCTGTCGGCGATGAATCAGATTCCGGTGATGGTCGCCGGCGCCCAGCTGGGCATCACCATCTGCTCGCTCGGCCTCGGCGCGATCACCGAGCCGGCGGCCGCGCACCTGCTGGAGGCGCCGTTCGACGCGGCCGGCCTGCCGCAGACTATCCGGCACCCGGTGGCCTTCGTGCTCGCGCTGAGCGGGATCGTCTTCCTGCACACGGTGGTCGGGGAGATGGTGCCGAAGAACGTCACGCTGGCCGGCCCGGAGACGTCCGCGATCTGGCTGGGCCCGCCCATGCTGGCCTTCTGCACCGCCACCAGGCCGCTGCTGGCCGCGATGCGGTGGGCGTCCCGGGCGGTGCTGCGGCTCGGCGGGATCGAGGCGACCGACGCGGTGAAGACCGTCTTCACCGCGGAGGAGCTGGCCGGCCTGGTGGCGCAGGCGCGCACCGAAGGACTGCTGGACCCGGAGGAGCACGCCCGCATCACCGGCGCACTGGCGCTGAGCCAGCGCACCGCGGCCGACGCGCTGCGCCCGTGGGCGGCGGTCACCACCGTGACCGAGGACGTCTCGGCGGCATCGCTGGAGGTGCTCGCCACCCGTACCGGGCGGTCGCGCTTCCCGGTGGTCCAGCGGACCACCCGGCGCGTGCTGGGCTTCGTCCACGTCAAGGACGTTCTCGGGTACTCCGGTCCGCAACGGCGCGCGCCGATCCCCGCCGAGGTGGTGCGTCCGCTCGCGGTGGTGCCGCCGGACCGGACGCTGGCCGAGCTGCTGCTCGCCATGCGCCGGGAACGGCGGCACATGGTGCTGGTCAGCGACGGCCGATCACCCATCGGAATCGTCACCTTGCAGGACGTGCTTACCGCGGTGGTGGGGGTGGCGTCCACACCGGTGGTAGTCGAGTGAACACATTTGATCCGAACCGCGTCCCCGTCCGTACTCGTTAGGGCGAGTCTGTCTGATCAGGAGGAAGTGGTACCCCGGTGACTTCCTGGCGCACGTTGGTCCGTGCCATCGCCGCCGCGGGCGTGGCCGTGTTCGTCGGGCTGCTGCCGGCCGCACCGGCCGCGCACGCCGAACCGAACATCGACCAGATCGAGGCGGAGCTGGACAAGGCATGGGAGAAAATCGAACCGCTCATCGAGCAGTACAACAAGGTGCACAGCCAGCTGCAGGCCAACCAGAAGAAGGCGGCCGAGCTGCAGCGCAAGGTGCGGCCACTGGAGCTGCAGGTTGACCTGGCCATGACCCGGGTGGGTGAGATCGCCGCACGGCAGTACATGTACGGGCCGGTCAGCGCCCTCAACGCGGTGCTGCAGACCGGCTCGCCGACCACCCTCGGTGACCGGCTGGCGATGCTGGAGCAGATCGCCCGCGACCAGCGCGAGCGGATCGCCGTGGTGGCGGCGGCCCGGGACAAGTACCGGGCGGAGAAGCAGAAGCTCGACAAGCTGGTGGCCACACAGAAGCGGCAGGAGGCCGACCTCGCCGCGCGCCGCAAGGCGATCCAGGCGAACATCGACAAGCTGGAGAAGCAGCGGCTGGCCGCCTACGGCAACACCAACAGCACCGGTGGGTCGCTGCGCATCGGCGCCTGCCCGGCCGTCTACATCGGAGGCGACGCCGGCGTCGCGGTGAAGACCGCCTGCGCCCAGATCGGCAAGCCGTACGTCTTCGGCGCCAACGGCCCCGACTCGTTCGACTGCTCGGGCCTGACACAGTACGCCTGGGGCAAGGCAGGTGTCTCGCTGACGCACTACACGGGTTCACAGTGGACCGAAGGTGCGGCGGTGAGCCGGTCCAATGCCCGCCCGGGCGACCTGGTCTTCTTCTACAGCGACCACCATCATGTCGGCATCTACGTGGGTAACGGCCTGATGGTGCACGCGTCGCGGACCGGCGTACCGGTCAAGATGGCGAAGATTGACACCATGCCCATCGCCGGCTTCCGCCGTCCGAGCTAGCCCACACCACCGGGAGAGAAGCAGAGAGGGCGCCCACCCTTGTGGGGTGGGCGCCCTCTCCAGTCGTGAGTTCTTAGCTCACCCAGGACGGCAGGATCTGTACGTCGTCGAGTTTCACAAACCCGATCCGGTGGCCGAACTGGATCTGTACATACTTCGTCTGGCCGCGGATCACCGTCCAGTCACCTGGGCTGGATCCGTCGAATGTCACAGCCCGGTAGTACTCGGAGGGCAGCACGTTACCGACCGAGTACCGTTGCCCGGCGGACAGCGTGTACTGCAGCGGCACGATCTCCTGCACCGGGACGCCGGCCGGGTAGGCCGCCGCCTCCGGATAGGCCCGGCCGTACACCGGAATCGTGGCCTTGCCCGGCTTGGGTGTCGCCACCAACCCCGTCGTCCACTCGGCGGTCGGCGCACTGCGGGGGTTGTAGAACCACGCCTTCTGCCCGAGGTACCAGATCGCCGTCCAGTCGCCCTGCCGGTCCGCCACCGCGTACACCTGGCCGGTCGAGGCGCGGGCACCGTGGTCGGAGATGTACATCGTGGACGGCGCGCCGTCGGGGTGCAGGCCGACGTCGACCACGAGCGGCGCGTCCTGGCTGGGCGCGCTGTGCAGGATCACCTCGGACGAGCCGCGCGGCGGGCACGGGTTCGTCCTCGCACCAGTGCAGCCGGTGAAGGCAGGCTGGTTGGTGGCGAAATCGGGGTTGATGGTGACCAGCCCGCTGTGGGGGCCGCCGCTGCGGTGGAACGGGGCGTGCAGCAGGTCGAAGTAGTGCGCCCAGTCCCAGTACGGGCCTGGATCCCAGTGCATGCCGGCGACATAGGCCGGGGTGATGCCCGGCACGTTGTCATGGCCGATGATGTGGTGCCGGTCCAGCGGGATGCCCAGCCGCAGCGCGAGGTAGCGCACCAGCTTCGCCGAGCTGCGGTACATCGCCTCGGTGAACCAGGTGCCTTCGGCGGCGAAGCCTTCGTGCTCGATACCGATCGACTTGGCGTTGACGTACCAGTTCCCGGCGTGCCAACCGACGTCCTTCGCCTTGATGTGCTGCGCGATGTGGCCGTCCACCGCCCGCAGCGTGTAGTGCCATCCCAGGTACGTCGGGTCCTGTACCAGGTCGAGCGTGGTCTGGTAGTCGGTCTCGGTGTCGTGGATGACGATGTACTCGATCTTCTGCTGCTGCGGCCGGTTGCCCAGGTCGTGGTTGCCGTAGTTGCCGCCGCCCAGGTCCTCGTACGGCGCGGGGATCCATTCGCAGGCCACCGTGACCGGGCACTCCAGGCCGTCCGGCCGGGCCAGCTTCGGCAGCCGTAGACGGTCCAACCAGGACCGGTCCGGACGCAGCCCGGGGTGCGCGGCGAGGGTCAGCCGGTGACCGTTGTCGGTCGTACGGGCAGCGCCGGCAGCGATCGTCGCATACACCTCGTCGGCGAAGACTGCCGCGTCGTCCGCGCTCTGCCCGCCGCTGTAGCGGGCCACCGCGCCGTACCAGGCCGCGATGTCACTGTCGGCTCCGACCGGGCCGCCCAGGCTCTCCTGGTACGACCGCAGCAGCGCCGCACCACCGTCGATGTTGGCTTCGGCGTCCGCGCGCAGTGCCTCTTCGCTCGCGCCGGTGAGCGCCGCGGCGCGGTGGAGCGTCTGCAACACCTCCGCGTGCGGTGCCGGCTGGCCGGTCGGAGCTGGCGGTGCGGCCATCCTGGCGGGGCGGCTGTCGTCCCCGCGCGCGTCCGCCGTCTGGTCCGCCTCGAAGCCGGGCGGCGACGCGATATGCGCCGCGTCCGTGAGGTGCATCGGCCCGAACCCGCCGGCCGTGCTCGGGCTGCCCGCGTGGACGTCCCACCGCGACTCCAAGTAGGACACGCCGAGCAGTACGTCCACGGGCACGCCGTACTTGGCCGCCGCGGCCTGATACGCCTGTTGCCGCGCGTCCTGGGCGCCGGCGCCCGCTGGCGCGCTTCCGCCCGCCATGGCCGCCCGCCCGCTCGCCGGCGTGGCGACAACGGCGCTGGCGAGCGCGGCCAGGCTGAGCGCCGCACCGCCGGCCAGGATCCGTCTGAAGGGCATCGGACCTCCTCCCGTCGGGGGTTCACGAGGTGCTTGCGGCCACCCTCGCGCCGACACCGGCCGACGTCAATAGCTTGCAGAAATCGCGGCGGCATGCGAAAAATATCTTCGTAACCTGGGCACCGCTCCCTTAAATACTCGCCGCAACCGCCAGATATACGTACCGAACAGGGTGTTACGGGTGGCTTGCGTGCCTCGGTCGTGCCTCCTACCCTGTTGGATCGTTGAGCCGGATGTCGGTCCACCATCCGGGGACCCCGGTTCGACACCGCCGAGTCGCCAGGCGTCCTCCACCCAGGAGGCCACAGAACTGGCGAGCCGGGGACCCACCGGAACGTTGGGGTGAATCCTCGGGCGCTACCACAGGGCCCGGGTAGGGCGAGCTTCCCGCCCGAACCCGTCAGCTAACCCGGTAGGCGGTCAGGGAAGAAGGGGCAGGACCTCGGTGGCAAGCCAAGTCTGGCGGCCGTACGCGAAGACCCCGATCCGAGCGTTCCACTTCGCTCTTACCGCGACGGTCGCGCTCGCCCTGGTGTTCGCTGGGTCGACCGCGGCGCACGCCACACCGTCCATTCCGGAGCTCGAGAAGCAGATCGACCAGGCGTGGAACAAGCTGGAGCCGGTCATCGAACGGCACAATCTGGTCCGCGCCGACCTGGCCAAGAAGAAGAAGCAGGTCGCGGAGCTGCAGAAGAAGATCCAGCCGCTCCAGTTGCAAGTGGACCTGGCGATGACCCGGGTGGGTGAGTTCGCCGCGGCATCGTACAAGAGCGGTAACACCTCGGTCCTCAACGCGCTGCTCAGCAGCGGCTCGCCGACCGCCTTCGCGGACCGGCTGGCGTTGCTGGACGAGTTCGCCAAGCGCCAGCACGAGCGCATCCAGGACGTGGTCGAACTCAAGTCCCGGTACGCCGCCCAGAAGGCGCCCCTGGATGCGCTGGTTGCGCAGCTGAGCCGCACCGAGGCCGAGTTGGCCAAGCAGCAGAAGCAGATCGACGAGAGCATCAAGGAACTGCAGGCACTGCGGCTCAAGGCGTACGGTACGACCGGGGCGGTGGGCAACCTGCGTCCGGCCGCCTGCCCGTACGACTACAACGGCAGTCCGGGCGCCGTTGCGGCGAAGTTCGCTTGCTCCCAGATCGGCAAGCCGTACGTCTACGGGGCCGACGGCCCCGGCTCCTACGACTGCTCGGGCCTGACCATGGCGGCCTGGGCCAAGGCAGGGGTGTACCTGCCGCACAACGCCTACCAGCAGAGCCGGCGGGTGAGATCCGTCAGCCGGTCCCAGCTGCGCGTCGGCGACCTGGTCTTCTACTACAGCGATGTGCACCACGTCGCGATCTACGTCGGCGGCGGCTGGGTTGTGCACGCCCCCAACAGCGGTGACGTGGTACGCATGCGCAAGATCGACGTCGGACCAATCCACAGTTACGGCCGCCCCGGCTGAGTCCCCCGTTCATCCCCGGCGGCCCACGGCGCCCGTCGCGTGTTCCCCCGGCACGCGACGGGCGCCCTCTTCTCGGGTACGCAGAGAGTGCTGTTTCCGGGTCGCCAGCTCGCCCTGTCGACCGGCACGGGCGAGGGCTAGGGGGCCTTGGTGGGCCAGGTGCGCCAGTTTTTCCACGAGCGGCTCGGAGTCGGGCCCCGCTGGTCCTGGTAGCGCGAGCCGTAGACGGTCGAACCGTACGGGTGCTCGGCCGGCGAGGAGAGCCGGAAGATGCACAGCTGGCCGATCTTCATCCCCGGCCAGAGCGTGATCGGCAGGTTCGCCACGTTGGACAGCTCCAGCGTGACGTGTCCGGAGAAGCCGGCGTCGATCCACCCGGCCGTCGAGTGCGTGAGCAGGCCCAGCCGCCCGAGCGACGACTTGCCTTCCAGGCGACCGGCGAGCTGGCTGCCCAGGGTCATCACCTCGAGCGTCGAGGCCAGCACGAACTCCCCGGGGTGCAGCACGAACGGCTGCCCGTCGGGCACCTCGATGAGGGAGGTCAGGTCGTCCTGCCGGACGGCCGGGTCGATGTGCGTGTAGAGGTGGTTGTTGAAGACCCGGAACAGCCGGTCCAGGCGTACGTCGATGCTCGACGGCTGGATCAGGGCCGGCTCGAACGGTTCGAGCTGCAGGTTGCCGGCTTTGATCTCGGCGATGAGGTCCCGGTCGGAGAGCAGCATCGTGTCACCATACCGGGGTTACCGCTTACCAAACCGGGCTACCTTCGTCGAACACTTGTTCGATAGAATGTGGTCGTGGCTTCATGGTCGGAGTTCGCTGCCGCATCGCCCAGCCTCGCCGAGGCGATCCGGGCGCTGGTCCACCAGTACGGGCCGGGCCTGGGCTACCTCGCGACGGTGCGGGCCGACGGCGGTCCGCGGGTGCACCCGGTCGCGCCGGTCATCACCGACGAGGGCCTGTTCTGCTTCGTGATCGACTCCCCCAAGCGGCGAGACCTGGAGCGCGACGGGCGGTACGCGTTGCATTCGTTCCCGCCCGAGGACAACGACGACGAGGCCTACGTGGCGGGGCGGGCCCGCCCGGTCACCGACGAGGCGACGGTCGACCGGCTCGCCCGGGCCCTGCACGCCGCGCCCCACGTCGACTGGCGGCTGTTCGAGTTCACCGTCGACGTGGCCATGGTCGCCCGGCACAGCAGCGGTGCGGCGGGGGTGCGGGTCGCCGACCGTGGCCCGGACCGCACGACCACCCAGGTCTGGCGCGACCCGGCCGCGCGCTGACCAGCGGGCGGGGCAGGTGCGGTCGGCTTGACGGGGCAGGTAGAGTAATGGCCGCTCGCGGGTGTAGTTCAATGGCAGAACATCAGCTTCCCAAGCTGACAGTGCGGGTTCGATTCCCGTCACCCGCTCCACGACAAAGGCCCTGGTCAGGAGCGCTCTCCCAGCCAGGGCCATCGATGTCTTTCCGGGTTGGATCGGTCCACGTGCCATTAGCGTGCCATTACCCCTCGCCGGCCGACTCCCTGCCAGGCTCTCTGGTCGCCCGCCTCTGGCCGGCCCTGACCGCCTCGTCCAGCGCCTTGGCGATCGCCCGGTCGGCCTCCGTGGTCGCGTGCTGGTAGATCAGCGCGGCCTGTGACGAGTCGTGGCCCATCCGCGCCATCAGATCCCGCGTGCTGGCTCCGGTGCCCGCCGCGAGGGTGTTCCCGGTATGGCGCAGGTCGTGGAAGTGCAAGCCCGGCTTCCCGATCTTCTCAACAGCCGCCTTCCACCTGAGGAGCTTGTTCAGATTGCCGCGCCAGATGGCCTTCCCGTTCAACCCGGTGAAGACGAGTGCCTCCGGTTCGGCTCCGACGTGAGCCGCCAAGTGGTCACGGAGGGCCGAGACGACGGCCGGGGGGAGGCTGACGACGCGGCGGCCGGCCCGAGACTTAGGCGGCCCGAGCACCAGCCCGGTGCCGCGCACCTCGGTGAACGTCTGCCGAACCCGCACGGTCCCCCCTTCCAGGTCGATGTCCTGGCGCTCGAGTGCTGAGACCTCGCCCCAGCGGAGGCAGCCGAAGGTGGCGACGAGGACCAGGGCGCGGTACCGCTCGGGCACCTCGTCGGCGAGCGCGAGGACCTGGGCGACGGACAGAACCGGTCGCTCCGGCGTCTTCTCCTGGTCGGCGCCGCGGATACGGCACGGGTTCCTCGGCAGGATGCGATCTTCGTCGACCGCAGTCATCAGGACTGCCCGCAGGAGCCGGTACGCCTTCGCCGCCATGCTGTGCGAGACGCCGTTGCCGAGCAGTTGGGCGCGCCATTCGCGGATCATCGGCGTATCCAGCCGGCCCAGCTCGACGGCGCCGAGGTACGGCGTTCGGGTCGGGCGAGTTCCCAGGCGTGCCGGGACGCCGGTGCCTGGACGACCTCGGGGTTCCCGTTGCCCTCCAGGTCGACGGTGACGCCGAGCAGGGCGCGCACCCATTCGCGGGCGTCGGCCTTGTGGTCGGCCAGGGTCTTGCCGGACCAGTCGCGGGAGATGAGCACCCGCCGGCCGCCGATGCCGAGGGTGGATCTCTGGTGCACCTTGCCCTTGCACCGGCCCGGCCTGAGCTTCGCGTGTGCCTTGCGCGGCTGGATGCCGTAGAGCAGCCAGTTGGCGCACCGGTCCGAGCACGGCGTGATCTGCAGCTCGCGCCAGAGCCGGTCTAGGTGCGCTTGCTGCCGCTCAGTTTCGATCTTGTGGCAGTCTGCGGACTGCTTGGTGATGTATTTCGTGATGTAGCGGATTGTCCGCTCGGCATCCTCGGTGCCGGCGTTGACGCCGCGGGCGTCGATCTGCGGGCCGAACCGGACCACGTGCACGGGTTGGGCGTCGGGGTCGGCGTCGATGGCGTCGAGCGCGGCCGCCCAGCTCGTCAACGGCGCACCGGTTTCGGGGTCGACCCACGCCGACTGCCCGGCGTCCCAGACCGGCGGCCGGTCCGCGGTGTACCGCTGGACGTCGACCGAGGGCCACCAGACCTGGTGATAGGTGGCGGCGGCAACCTGCCGCAGCACGGCGCGGGGGATGGTGCCCCGGATGGCGAAATGGGCGTGCGGGGCGAGCCGCCGCTGAGGCTCGACGGCACCGGCGTACTGGACTCGCCACCCGACGCAGCGGCGCAGGTTCTGCCAGAACCGGTCCAGCAGCCGGGGGAAGTGCACGGCATCCCAGGCCGCCCGGCGGTAGTCGTACCTGTCCGGGTGGACCGGCGTGCCGTCGCCGAGCACCGGGCCGTACGAGTCCAGGGTGAGGGTCAGCCACATCGAGGGCCGGTACGTGGTGCCGTCCGGCGCGGTGTAGACCTTGCCCACCGTGTACGGCTGGACTTTCCGGCGGGGCAGGTCGGGCGCATCCTGCCGCCGCCGGGTGGACCGGGTCCGCCGGCGCCCGGCCCGGTCATCCTCACCGCCCGGGTCGCCATCGGCAGGTGATGAGCGCGGCGGAGCGACCCTGCCCCGCAGCCCGTGCGCCGCGATCGCCTTCTCCACCTCGCTGATCGCCTCGTCCAGGTCGGCGACCTGGTCCCACTGGGCCGTGCGCAGCGCCTCGGCGCGTTCGAACTCCAAATGTCCCCGGAACACAATCAGCGCCCGCTGCTCGTCGGTCGCCGGTGCTGGGGCGGGCAGCGGCTCGTCGTCACGGTGCCAGCCCTCGCGGATCTGCGCCTGCCGCAGCCGGCGGTTACGCCGTGCGCACGGTTGGCACTTGTCCTCCCGGGTCGCCCCACACGGCAGGTCGATGATCTCCGTACGACCGGTGTCCAGGTCGGTACGGCGCATCACCACCGGTCGGGTACACACCCCGTACTCCGCGGCGATCTCCCGCAGCACATCGACCGACCTGGGCAGCGCCATCCGGGCAGCCCGCGACCCGGGCCGCGCGGGGATGATCTGGTCGGCCGAGCGGCCGGCGGCAGTGGACAGTTCAAGTGCCGTCAATGGTCCCCTTCCTGTCGGCTCAGTTCGAACAGCGCGGCCTGGACGGGTGTGCCGGACAGGTCGATCGACGCGACGATCACCGGTCCGACGAAGCTCGCCCAGCGTTTCGAGGCAGGTAGGCAGCCGAGGCACACCGCTTGTGACCGGTGCCAGAACGTGGCCGGGTCGCCAGCCGAGACGGTGAACTCCGCCAGGCCAGGGCAGCGAGCGCAGCGTTTGCGCCTCACCGGGCAACCCCCGATCCGATCGCGTACCCGTTGGGATGGACAGGCGTTGACACGTACGTGTCAGCTGCGGACTCGTCCGGCGCTGGATCACGTTCCTCGTCTGGCCCGGGCTCGGCGACGCGGAGCTGGGCGCCGATCTCGACCAGGCAGATCGAGGCGACCACGATCAGCCCGTCGACCGAGAACGGCATGAGGTACGGTGACGCGCCGGTCTCGCCGTAGCGTGCGACGACGCCGACCATGTGCCAGTAGGACACCCAGGCGGCGATGGCAGAGATGGCGCCGGCAGCGACCAGCCGCACGGCAGACAGCGACCGGCTGCCGACCGGTACGCGGGAGATCAGCTCGACCGTGACCAGCAGGGCCAGTGGTGGCCAGGCGGCGATGGCCTGGCTGATCGGATTCGGGTGAGCGTGCAGGATGTTGGCCGCCACCGAGGCAGCGACCCCGAGGACCAGGGTGCCGCGTACCGCCCAGCGGAGCCGGACCAGGTGGGCCGTCGTCACCGGGTCCCCTCCCCCAGCGCGGCGACAAGCCGGGACACGAGCTGATGTATCTGACGTGCCTGGGCGTGCTCGTGTCGTGCGGTGAGCCGGATCCGTACCCGTAGCTCGACCACCGGAGTGTGGTCGGTTGGCCGCTGGGCGAGCGAGACCACCGTGCACACCCGGCCGTCGTGCGTGCGGATGGCGAGTGGTTGGGAGAGGTGCTCACCGCCGCTACGGCTGACGGTGCATCGGTAGCTCCGGGCGCACCAGCCCGGGTGGACCAGTTCCCGGCTCATGCCGTCCACTCGTCGGCGAAGTCGTCATCCAGCGCGCGCTGTCGCGCCTCTGCCTCGGCTGCCTGGGCGAGCAGGACCAGGGCGTACGGGTCGGGCAGGGCGTAGGCGTACGGGTCGTCGGGGCCGTCGACCAGCGGCAGTTGTTGGGCATCGCGGCGAACGTGGGTCTTCATCGCCAGCTCCAGAGGGGAAGTCAGCGGGAGGAGGGGGTGACGTGGACGCGGATCCAGTCGGGCGGGTCGCCGAGCGAGGCGACCGCCTCGGACAGGCACCGCCATGTGGCCCACGCCTCGGCGGGGGTCAGGTACATGCGGCGCCGGCCGGCTCCGACTGCGAGGTACAGGTCCGCGCCTTCGGTGACCCGTACCGTGACCGCGATCGAAGCGCCCTGCCCGTTCGGCGCCCGGAGTCGGAAGAACCGGCGCGGCCGCTGGTCGCCGTTCATGAGCGGCCGCCCTGGGTGAGCCTGGTCGGCTGAAGCGCGTCCAGCAGCCGTGGTGGCAGCAGCGGACCGGCCTTTGTGGACGCAGTGTGTACCGGCCGGTCAGGGACCGGTTCGGTTGCCGAGGCCGGGAAGGTCGCCGCCATCTCCCGGATCGCCGGATCGTCGAGGTAGGAGAACCGGACCCGGGCCGGTTCGGGGTGCCCCTCCAGGCGGACGAAGCCGACACCGGGCATGGAAACCGGGATCTGGTCGGCGAGCGCGCCGCGGTCCCGCGCGCCGTCGCCGAGGACCAGGTCGACATGGCTCGGCTCGGTCAGCCGCAGGGCGATCCGGGTCGGGAACAGGTCCCGCAGGCCGACCGTCTCCTTGCGAGGGTCCTGCGTGGCCGCGACGACCAGCACGCCCAGGCCGGCGCCCTGAGACAGCAGCAGGCCGAGGGATGACGCGATGCGTGACCGGACGTCAGTGTCCGGCAGGTACGCGGTCAGGGTCGAGATCTCGTCAATGACGATGACGATCAGCGGCTCGTCCACAGTGGGCGTGTGGACCCGGACCTTGCCGCGCAGCGCGGCCTGTCGCCGGCGCATCACCGTCACCGCCTGGTCGAACAGGTCGGCCATCGCGGTGAAGTCGTCGTACTCGTACCGGGCGAACATCGGCTGACCCATGGCCAGCTCCATGCCGCCTTTCGGGTCGACCACCCACAGCCGCACCAGGCCCGAGGCGACCCCGCCGGCGAGCGCCCGGATCAGCGACCAGACCACCGAGCCTTTACCGGACCGGGTCGCACCGGCCACGAGGACATGCGTTGCCAGCAGCCGAAGTGCGTACCGTTGCGCGTCCTCGCGCATGCCGATCACCAGCGCCGCGAGGTCCGGAACAGCCGGAACCGGAAACGGCGCAACCTCCGCGGTCAGCGGATCACGGCGGAAGAACACGAGCGTGATCAGCCGTGGCCGCTCGCGGTAGCGGATCCGGTCGACCAGCCGCAGCATCGGCGCCAGCCGGCCGGCCCGGACCGGGGCAGCGTCACGGCGGACGGAGAACACCCGGCACTGCCGGGCGCCGAACGAGTACGCGAGGCTGTCCGCCGCCTTGTGGTACAGCTCGGGGGTCTGGCCGCGCAGCATCCGAACCGCGACCTCGTCTGTCGCCTCCCAGCAGCGCACGCCGACCAGCCGAGGCAACAGGGTGTTGCCGTCGAAGGTCTTGTGCAGCCCGGACAAGCGGAACGACTCGGCCCACTGCCGCCGGTAAACCCACAGCCGCCGCCACCGGCCGAGCAGCGGCAGCAGCACGAATCGGCGGCACGAGGGCATGGCCAGCGCCGCCCACAGCCCGACCGCGGCGACCACGGACAACGCGCCCAACAGCAGCGGTTGCCAACCGAACCGCCGGTACGCGTACAGCACCAGGAGCACGAACACGACAGCAGGCAACGCGCGGCGGCGGCGTACCACGAACCGGGCCAGGCGGAACGCCGCCACCGGGAGCACGACAGCCGTGACCAGCCACCACGGCACCCGCACCGACATCCGCCGGAACGTGATCCACGGGTAGGACGCCATCACGACCACCCGCGATTCGAGCCGCCCCGCGCCGCTACGCGGGCAGCCTTCAGTAGTCTGAGCACGACAACTCTCCGTCTCTGAGCGAGGTGGAATCCGAGTTGGCCGAGGGGCGGGCGATGTCTCTTGGCGGAGGAAGCGCCCGCCCCACGGCACGCCAGGTCAGGCAGCGGCCCTTGCCGCCGGAGCCTGGCTGGCCGACCCGGCACCGGCCGGGGCACGCATCCCCGTCGCGCGCAGCGAGTAGGCCATGCGGCCGGTGTTGGTCACGTACGGCGTGACCGTCATGCCGTCGAACTCCACCGGCTCGAACGGCACCCCGGTCGGGGCCACCGGCTGATGGTCCGCGACGATCTTCACGGTCGTCTCCCGCGACCGCCGCCCCAGCTCGGGGTCCAGGTCCATCACCCGGACCTGCCAGACTCGCTGGCCGGTCACCTTGTCCCTCGCCGGCGTGCGCCGGCCGGTCTTCTCGTCGTACTCCTCGACCTCGCCGATCGAGCCCGGCACCAGCGCGCAGCCGGCCGGGAACACGTCGTCGCAGTTGACCGAGAACCTGGTCCCGCCCTTCAGAGCCACAGCTCTACCTCCCATGGGTCAGTGTGCATATGCACGATGATAGCTACGCGACTATGCACGATGCAAGTCTTCATGAATGTGTACGTTGGGCTATCTCGTTGCGGGGCGACCGAGGCGCGAGCCGGATTGCGCGATCCAACGAAGGTGGTACCTGGGGCGATCGCCCTGGAACGCGAACGAGGATCGAGAGTGGCGAGCTAGACGGTTTCCAACACGAGCCTTCAGGCCGCGGTGAGACTGTCCGATACCGTCTGCCGGTGACGTGGCTGGCATCCGGCCTCGCCGACGAGGAAACAAGCCGTTCCTAGTGGCGGCGCGGTGAACCGTACGAGGGGCAGGGCTAAGTGGAGTCCGTACCGGCCTTGGCCCGGTCGGGTGCGACCATCCGGTCCAGAGCCTCAAACAGTCGCTCAGCGTACGTGTTAGCTGCCTGCCGCACCCACGCTTCGCGCACAAAGACCAGCCAACATCCGAGAAGCGCCAGGTGTCCCACTACTACCACCCACCATCCGGCGGTTGCACCCTTCTGGCTCCAGGCGTAGTAGTCGATCACCCCCATGAGCCCGAGCAGTCCGATGGCGTAGGGGCGTAGAGCAAGCATGTTGCGTGCCCGCCCATAGGCAATGTTCTCGTGCTGTACCAGAGGGAATTCCTCCTGCCGGGCGCGGACTTGGTCAATTAACCGGCGGGTGGCCGCCACGTACACCTCGTCGGCACCGGCAGGGTTCGTCGCTTCCTGACGAGGTGTAGGCAAGGGCTCACCGTATAGCCGCTCCAGTGCCTTCCGTCGGCGATTGAAGATCGCTCGGTTGCCGGCCTCCCGGTGTCGGAGTATGTGCGTCGTCGGCAGGCCATCCCAATCGCGGATGAGCTTTCGCTCGAGGTCTTTGCCAAGGTTCCGCACGATGCCCGCCAACAAGACCGTGAAGCCACAGCCCAGAACGATTGGGAGCAGCGCCATCAAGGGCTGCCTTGGGAGGAGCACCGCGGCGGCGATGAGGACCGGCGCGGCGGCCCAGAGGCCCGGCAGTACTCGTGCATGGCGCGAGTACTCGTCGAACAGTTTCGGAGCGTGCTCAATCATCGTCGTCCTCGGCGAGCGTGGGGAATTCCGGCGCCGAAGACCAGCCCGGCCGGGCGACATTCGTGTGCAGCAGGCTGTTGCCTTCTGTGGCCCAGACTCCGCACCCCCGTCGCCTGAGCGCATTTACCACCTTCGGAGACGGGTGCTTAGGGGCGGCCTTGGCCGAGCTGATGAACGACGCGCATCCGCGGTGATGCGGTGCATCGGCCGTGCCGAAGATCTGGTTGAGGATGGTTGGGCCGACGTTCCGCTTGCTGCCGTGGTGCGGTGCTTGGAAGAAGGTCAAGGGCACCGAGTAGAACGGGCCGACCAAGGCTTCGTACCGACTCGCGGCCGATTCCAGCGCGGGCATTCCAGCGTCGCCAGTGAACAGCATGCGCTCCTGGTCGACGGTGATCAGCGTGATGACCGACGAGTTGTTGCGGGCCGACGTCTCACCCTCGTCGGTCAAGGTCTCGACTGGCAGGTGGGTGAGGGCCTGGTCGAGCATGCGGGAGAGCTGCTGCATCCACTTCCGCTGCGGGCTACCCACGACAGCGCCCGCCCGTGCCTCGGCAAGCTGCTCGCGTAGGAGCTCCTCGTAGTACTCCTTGGTCGGCCCTAGGACGTGGAGCTGTCCATCAAACCGGGTCTCACCCGCAAAGGGTTCGGTAAGGGTGACGCCTTGCCGCCGGGCGAGGGCGATGAGGTTATCCAACGCTTCGAGGTTGCTGAAGTTGGAGACGTCCCGCACATGCAGTCGGGGCTGGTGAATCATCAGCTCGCGTACCTCAAGCTGCTCGACGACGGCGGCCAAACCGTTGAGGTGATCGGCGTCTGGATGCGTCGAGATTATGAGGTCGACGACGTCGGTGCGATAGTAACGCCTGATGTGCTGGACCAAGTCGTCGCCAATGTCGGTGAGTCCGCCATCGATCACGACCACCACGGGTTGCTGAGTGGTGTCCACGGTGAATTTGAGGGCGATGGCGTCGCCACTCTTCCCTCCGTCCTGCTGGTCGTTCTCGACCGGCAGGAAGTCAACCTCGTACACCGCTCTCCTCCGTAGAGATCTTGGCTCGGTCGCACAAATGATCGAATTGCCGGACCAATGTACACCTCACGCTATGGCGAAGCAACGACAGGTAAATGTCCCCATATTTTTGTAATTAGATAGCTATTCCGTCCGTTAATGTGTGACTCACCGTTACGGTCAGTCCAGTGCGCAAGGTGAGGGCGCGTAGCCGTTCGGCCTAGTTCGACACGGGCTCGACATCGGGGGTGGGTCCTACTGCGGTCGGGTGAACAGCGTGGGGACTAAAAGAACCACGGAAGCGGCGATGACGATTGGCGCCAGGACGAGGGGCGCGCGCAGGCCGAGGCCGTCCGCGACCAGGCCGCCGAGGGCGGCGCCGATGGGGGCGGCGCCGTTGCCGAGGAGGCGGAAGGCGGAGACGACCCGGCCGAGGAGATGGTCCGGGACGAGTTGTTGGCGGGCGGTGACGACGGCGACTGTGGCCAGGGTGCTGCTTATGCCGAGGACGAGGAACGCCGCGCCGGTGACCCAGATGGATGTGGTGGCTGCGATGGCGAGCCAGCTGGCCGCTTGGGCGAGCAGTGCCGCAGTGACCGCGCCTGGGATGGTCAGCCCGTGGACCAGCCGTGGTGCGAGCCAGCCGGCGAGGGCGGCGCCGAGCGCGGTGACGCTGACGAGCAGCCCGAAGCCGATGTTGGTGATGTGCAGGGTGTTCTTGGCGAACAGCACGATGGTGGCGTAGCCGAGGTTGTAGGCGAGGTTGAACGCGGCCAGGGCCAGGGCCAGGGTGACCAGGTCGCGGTGGCGGAACAGGTAGCGGAAGCCTTCGCGTACCGCGGCGGCGAGTGTTTGATCGTCGTGCCTGGCCGGCGCCGGGGGACCGGGTAGTCGGCTGAGCAGGGCGGCGGATCCGGCGAAGGATGCCGCGTCGACCGCGAACGGCAGCCATGGGGTGAGGCTGAAGGTTGCCCCACCGAGTGGGGGTCCGGCCACGGTCTGGGCGACCGTCTCGCCGGCGAGGATGCGTCCGTTGGCTCGGGTGAGCTGGTCCTGGGATCGGCCGACGACGTGGGGTACCAGCGCCTGGGCCGCCGCATCGTGGAACGTTTTTCCGGCGACGACGAGGAAGGACGTCGCGGCGAGGGTGGCGATGGTGGCGTGGCCGGTTGCGATGAGGACGGCGAGGATGGTCAGCCCACCGGCCCGGGTCAGGTCGGCCAGGACCATCACGGCGCGACGAGGAAACCGGTCGACGATCGCCCCGGACCACCACCCGACCAGGAACCACGGCGCGGTCGCGGCAGTGCTCACGGCGGCTACGCCGATCGGGCTGTTGGTCAGCAGGGCTGCTAGCAGGGGAGCGGCGACCAGGTAGGCGCCGTCGCCGACGCTCGACATGGCCGCCGCTGACCACAGGTACCCGAAGGCCCGGCGAGCCCGGTTCACCGCCTGGTCGGCTCGTGGCGGTGCCGAAGCCACCGCTGGACACCCCCTGACGATGCTGGAGCCGCGCCGCGGCCTGGCTGCGCTGCGTTCACCCGTCGAACTCGCCAGCGCGTACGCCGCGGATGAAGTCCGACCACGCAGCCCGCGATACGACGATGACGGGACTGTTTATGGTCTTGCTGTCCCGGATACCGACCGCTGTCGGCAGGATCGCCACCTCGACGCATCCGCCGTCGCCTGACGCGTTGCTTTTGAACCATCGTGCGTTGCTGAAGTCGGGGGTGCCGTGCACCGGGCCTCCTCGAAGACTAGGCGCGATCGTCTACATAAGATCGCGCAGCGGCATCGATGTATGCCAGTGAATCACTCCTCGACAGTGCAGAGGAAGCCAGCCGTTCAAAGAGCCTGGTCAGCAGCCCGACTCCCGACGGGTCGGTAACTCGAAGATCCTGTGTGACGGTCTCGATCAGGGCCTCCCCGTGGGCGGCCGGCCCTGCGAACTCGAACACCATGCAGGGGTGCTGCAAGTAGGTGACCTGTTCACGGTCGAGGCGAAGGATCCGCAGGTCCACGTTAGGCCGCCTGGCCAGCTCCGCCACCAGGGCGAGCTGCTCGGCCATGAGGGACGGAGGACCTGGTCGCCACTGCAGCGCGGTCTCCAGCATGACGATGTGGTACTGCGGGGCGTGCGGACCGGTGAGTGTGGCCCGGCGAGCAAGCCGCAGCTGTACGCCCCTGTCGACGCTGGTCGACCCTGCCATCTCCAGGACACGCTGTGCATACGCCTCGGTCTGCAGGTAGCCCGGGATCAGGATCGGCTGATAGTGGCTGATCGACGTGGCGGAGCGCTCCAAGGCTACGAAGTCCTGCTGCCGGCGGGTCAAGCCGGCGCCAGTCGAGTTGCGCCAGGTCCCTGGTTCACCGACCGCATCTTCGGCCAGTTGCAGGAGTCGCTCTTGATCCTTGACCGGTACGCGAAGCTCACGGAGAAGGGCCTGCACATCGGCGACGCTGGGCAGCGTGCGCGCCTGCTCGATCCGGCTCACTTTGGACTGCGACCAGCCCAGGCTCTCGGCAACGTCCTGTCCGCTCCGGTACGCCTGCTCGCGCAAATGGCGCAACTCGGCACCAAGCCGGCGGCGGGCCGCGATCTGCTCGGGGTTCGGCTCCATCGCGAACCTCCCTCGCCGCCGTGCGCCGTGACTATGCACGCGACTATGCACCTTTGACCTCAGAACTTCAAGTTCTGGGCCGCGAGGCCGCGGGCTGCGAGTGCCGGGCAGGTGGCGGTGAGTCGGGTCCTACTGCCGGATTCTGAGCAAGTCATGGCACCTCCAGGTCCGGCCAAGCGTGACTATGCACGACGCATCCGTGCCTGCAATGGTGCCGCATCGTACGATGCGCGGCAACTCCCACCATCGCGGAAACTCTCGGTGGATCGTTGGGCGACGATCCGGCAAGATTCCGGCGTGCCGCGGTTCACGCCCCCAACCCCGAGTTCACGTCGCCTGGGGCGCAGACTGCGCCGGTTGCGTGAGGATCGTGGCCTTACTCAGGAGCAAGCCGCCCGCCTTCTCGACTGCTCGCAGGCGCGCATCGGCCGCATCGAATCCGGCGACATCAAACCCAGGCCGCGGGACGTGCTGGAGATCCTGGTCGCCTACGGTCTACCGCACGACGACGAAGCGGGTCGCGACCTGATCGAGATGGCCCGCCAGGTGCGCGACGCCGGGTGGTGGCGCCAGCTCAACAGCCTGCCGAACCGATACCTCACCTTCATCGCCTACGAGGCCGAGGCCACCCAGCTGTACCACTTCGAGCCGATGCTTGTGCCCAGCCTCATGCAGACGCCCGCCTACGCCAAAGAGATCATCCGGGCCGGCGACGAGGACCAGGACCTGGACCGGGTGATCAGCCAGCGAACCGAGTCGATCATCGAGCGGCAGGAGCTGCTGACCGCCCGGCAGCCGCCACTACAGGTCGACGCGCTCATCACCGAGGCCGCGCTCATGCTGACGATCGGGGACACCGCCGTGATGCGCGAGCAGCTCGACCACATCATCGATGTCGCGAACCTGCCCAACGTCACGTTGCGGGTGCTCCCACTCGCCGCTGGCGCACAATTTGCCGCACACAGCGGGTTCCAAGTGCTGACCTTCGATGACCAGGAACCGCCGGCCGGCTACGTCGAGACACTGGTCGGCGAGCTATTCCTGGAGTCGCCACGCGAGATCCAACGCCTTACCCGCCTCTACGACAGGCTCGCGATGGTGGCCAGGTCGCCGCATGACTCGATCAAGTACCTGAAGGAACGCGCCCGGGCGCTTCGATGAGTTCGTCGGGCGCGGGGGGCCAGCCGCTGGCGCCGCGCATGCCGGACTGATCGAGCTTCCCCACCACGTCAGCGATAGGGGTCCGGTAAGGTGCCTGGCCCGCTCCGGCTTAGTCGGCGGCACCGCGACCGTGGTGTAGTCACCGACGACGATGTGCTGTTCCAACGCCTGCGGAGCCAGCCGGCCATCAGTCTGCAGCGACAGGGCAAGCCGGGCCAGCCCGACGGCGAGGGGATCGGTGTCCATCCCGTACACGCAGCTGAGAATGATGTCCGGCAACACCTTGTTGGCTACCCGATCGGTTCGCCGGCCGCTGCTCTTCCCCGTCAGCCGGCGCGCGTAGCAGCGCGCCAGCTCAGAGGCGATGGCCACCAGGAACAACCCCACCCCGCAGCGCGGATCGTAGGCGTTGACCCGCAGCACGTCCTGCGGTCCCGTTCCCATCCTGTCTCGGCGTCGGCTAGCAGCGTCCTCGCCGCGACCATGGCCGCCGGCATCGGCATGGCCTCCACCCGCTCGGCTACCTGCCGGTCCGCATCCGGCAGGCTCTCGTACACAGCGGCAAGTTGAGGCGCGCGTACGACGCCGTAGCGGGCCAACGCCAGCCCGTACACCATCTCAACTGTGATCATCGGGCACCTGCCAGGCTGTCGAGGTGGTGGGTCCATACCGCCCGGGCATAGGCGTCCCAGTCCACCGGCTGGCCCACCCCGGCCGGGCAGAACTCAGGCCGCAACACCTCGTCGGCCGGGTCGGAATACAACACGCCGGCGACGTACCGCTGGGCGAACCCATCCACCCCCGTCAGCGCCACGCTGGCCCGCTGCACAGGCGGTAGGGCCAGCCACCGGTTGACCGCATCGGCCACCACCGCACAGATCCTGGCCGGGTCGTCGCCAACCCACCCTGCCACAGCCGCGGCCACATCGACCGCTGCCTCAGTGCGCAGCCGCTCCACCACCAGCTCACCCGCCACCCCACCGGGCAACGGCTCCGGCACCACCATGGGCGTGGCCGGGTGCAGGCGGCGCAGCCACCCGGCGTGGTAAGTCCACACCCTCTTTCGGTACGACTCGTCGGGCACCGGCCGCCGACTGGCGTCCAGCCGGCACAGCTGCCGCCACGGCCGCCCCGCCGCATCCTCCTCCACCGCGGCCACATACGCACCCGCGAACCCATCCGATCCCGTCAGCGGCATCCCGCCCGCCGGGCCGCTGACCCACCTATCCACAACATCCTCGACCACCGCGACGATCGGATCGACCTGGTCGAAGCACTCCCACAACCGCGGCGACACCTCAACCGCCACCGCAGTCCGCCACCGCTGCACCTGCAACTCCCGCGCAATCGAGTCATGTCCGGTCACGTGATCGCCGTTCAACAGTTCCCTCCCCTGGCCCGTCCTCGAATATTCACAGTGCTTAATGCTTCGATCCATCCGCACCGCATCAGCTCTCGCAGCGTGACGCGTCCACCCCTCACAAGGCCTCCCACCGACAGGCACTGGGTGCATATGCACGATGCTAGTAGCCTGGCCAGATCAGGACAACGGCCGCGTCGCCTTCGTCTTCCTCCGCGGGCCGAGCTACTTGCCTCCATCATGTGCTGTGGCTTCGCGTCGCCCGAACAGGCGGCCAGGTGATCAACTTCCTGCACGTCTCATACAGGCACTGGCCGATCGCCTCCGAGATCATCCCAGCATCTGCCCTACTCACGCCATGCAGCTGGTGGCGTCCATGAACGCCTTAGCGGTCGGCAGCATCATGGCGGTCTCGGCTTCGCTGCTCATGGAAGGCGTTGGCCATCAACGGGACCCGGCCGCGTCGGCGAGCAGCCCGATGGTGATCTGTGGGTCCGGGATGTTCCTGCCGAACAGTTCACGAAACCAGTTACCGGCGCCGTCGGCCTCGAAGTACAGGGCACGTCATAGAGCACCAGACTCACCGGACCCATGGGGTGCGCCGCGCATGCCAAGGCCAGCACCACCACGAACGGATTCCTCAGCCAACACGGCAGGCGGCGCTTGAGGGTGGCGTACGACACGCATCCTGCCCCTGTTAGTAGTCACATGTGAGATCTATGACATTCTCTGCCGATACTTCTGTGGCTTGCGCCCGTAGTTCATCATAGGCCTCATGCCCAAACGATTCTGGATCACTTCTGCGCTCCTTCTGATCATCACTGAGGTGATCTCAACAAGATAGGTATCCGTGTTCGAAATGCGTGAGTACTAGAGCGGCCCGAGCAATGTCGCTGATCCGGCGCGGGGAAACAGTGACGTGGCGCAGGACACGCCAGCGGCCGACCAG
>Ga0310834_100515_pt1 | contig 41371 bp, 68 predicted proteins | sample SM_ome_2_FD_201314 | JGI IMG/M metagenome (GOLD analysis project Ga0310834, IMG submission 201314) | Sorghum-adapted microbial communities enriched on stacked mutant (SM) sorghum from Joint BioEnergy Institute, Emeryville, California... ...
AGGGAGTATCCCATGAGCCACACACCGCCGGTCGACCCGTCGCCGGCAGCCGCCGCCGCCGAGGTGCCGCCCGAGCTGGCACCCCGGCCCATGACCGGCCCGGAGGCGCTCGACGCCGCCGCCGCGGCCGGCCCTGACGCCTTCGCCCGCGCCCTCAACGGCGTGATCGGCGCCCTCGAGGACGCCGCCCGCCACTACCGCGAGCGGCAGGCCGAACTGCCCTGCGACGAGCACCAGGTCACGTTCAACGGCTTCGCCGACGGCTCGGTCGAGTGGACGTGCCGCTGCGGCGCCGGTGAGGTGGCGGTCAGCCCGGCCGCCGCCGAGGCTGAGGCCGACGCGCACACGGGGGAGGTGCCGGCGTGAGCAAGTACGAGCTGACAGACATCGTCCACCCGGGCGATCAGCGGCTGCGGCGCATCCGCGCGCTGCGGGACATCCCCGGGGTGGTTGAGGCCGGGGAGCTGGGCGGCTGGGTCCTGGGTGAGCACAGCCTCGCCCAGGACGGCGACTGCTGGATCGGTGACGAGGCGATCGTTACCGACCGCGCCTGGGTGTGCGGCGACGCCCGGGTGTGCGACCGCGCCTGGGTGTGCGGCGACGCCCGGGTGTGCGACCGCGCCTGGGTGTGCGGCGACGCCCGGGTGTGCGACCGCGCCTGGGTGTGCGGCGACGCCTGGGTGGTCGGCGACGCCCGGGTGGTCGGCCACGCCTGGGTGGGCGGCCACGCCTGGGTGGGCGGCCGCGCCTGGGTGGGCGGCCGCGCCCGGGTGGTCGGCCACGCCCGGGTGGTCGGCGACGCCCGGGTGGTCGGCCACGCCCGGGTGGTCGGCCACGCCTGGGTGGGCGGCCACGCCGACATCTCACGGCCAGAGCATGTGCTCTGCCTGGTCCCGGCCGGCCCGTACGCGTCGGCCACCCTGCACCGGACGGTCGGCGGCGGCCACGAGATCGTCATCGGCTGCCAGCGGCTCACCGCCGACCAGCTGGTCGCCGTCGCCGAGAAGGAGCATCCCGACGACCCGGCCATCGCGGCGATGGCCGGCGCCTTCGCCGGCCTGTGCGAGACGGTCATCGCGTCATGGTCCACAGTGGAGGTGGCGGCATGAGCGGCCAGCAGTTCCAGGCCGGCGACCTGGTCAGCGTCACCATGACCGGCGTCCACATCCACTCCACCGCACTCGGCAGGCTCGTGCTCCGCCTGCCGTCCGGCACACTGGTCACGCTGCCGCCGGAAGAGCCCGGTGTCCACATCAGACTCGCCGGGGACCTCGGCACCCCCGGCGACGGCGGAACCGCCGAGGGGGGTCTCGTTCCGCCGGCCCGGCCCACCACCACAGCCTCCCCAGTGGACGGTGGGCCGGGCACCCCGACCTGGATGACCAACCCGGCACCGCCCACCGGGCCGCTGGTGCAGCCACCACCGATGCCGCTGGTGGCCACGGGCGTCGCCGACTACGCCCGCATCGGGAGGCGGTCATGAGCCTCGACTTGGACGCCATCAAGGCCCGCGCCGAGGCGGCTATCGACGGCCCGTGGATCGCCGACGACGTGTACGTCACGACCGAGAGCGGTGACCTGCTCTCCGACGCGCCGGACGCCGCCGCCACGGCGGTGTTCATCGCCCACGCCCGCGAGGATGTGCCGGCGCTGGTGGCCGAGGTGGAGCGGCTGCGCCAGCACGCCCACATGGTCCGGCAGCTGCACCAGCAATCCACCCTCACACAGTCGCCCTACTGCGCCGGCTGCGGCGACGCCTGGCCCTGCATGACCATCCGACTCCTGGACGGTGAGCCATGAGCCGTATCCGCCGCTGGCTGCGCCGCCGCGTCTACCGCGGCCAACACAGAGTCGCCTGGGGACAGCAGTCAACCGCCCAGTCGGTGGCCGCATTCCACGCCGCCCGGCAGCTCAGGTCACTAGAGGCGGCCCGGGCCACGCCGCTGGAGGACCTCATGGACACCGTGCAGGTGCCGGTCGTCGAGGTGGTGGCGTGATGGACACCTGGATGTGGGTCGGCGTCGGATACGCCATCACCGGCCCGCTGTCCCTCGGACTCCTGTGGGCGGCCGGCCACTGCCACCGACGGCGCTGCGACTGCCCGGACTGCCACGACAAGTTCGTCCAGCGGATGCGCGACATCGCCGCCCGGCAGGCCGCCGAACTCGACCGCAAGGAGGCCCGGCGGTGAGGCCACGACTGCTCGACCTGTTCTGCGGCGCCGGCGGGGCGGCACGCGGCTACCAGTTGGCCGGGTTCCACGTCATCGGTGTGGACATCGCGCCGCAGCCGAACTACGCCGGCGACGAGTTCATACGGGCCAACGCGCTGGACGTGCTCGCCGACACGCGGTTCGTGTCCGGCTTCCAGGCTGTGCACGCGTCCCCGACCTGCCAGACCCGCAGCCGCGCCACCGCCTGGCGGGGGCGCAGGGAGAACCATCCGGACCTGCTCACACCCACCCTGCGGCTGCTGTCGCGGCTGCCGGCGCCGTGGGTGGTGGAGAACGTCCCCGAGGCCGCATGGGACGGCACGATGCGCGCCGACTGGCTACTGTGCGGCACACAGTTCGGCCTACCCATCCGCCGGCACCGGGTGTTCCAGGCCGGCGGTTGGGCATCGTTCCAGCTGCTTCCGCCGTGCACCTGCTACCGCAATCCGCAGCTGCTGCGGTTCGTCCACAAGAGTGAGCGCGCCTACGCCGATGCGATGGGCTGCACGTGGATGAGCAAGTTCGAGGCCCGGCAGGCCATCCCACCGGCCTACACCCGGTTCATCGGCGAGCAGCTGCTCGCCCACCTCGAGGCGGTGGTCGCATGAGTCCTGTCCAGCTGCTGCCGCCCGGCGTCGGCCCCGACGACCCACAGTGGCACGCCGTGCGCCGGCAGGGCATCGGCGCCTCCGAAATCGCCGCCGCCATGGGACTGTCGCCGTGGGAGTCGCCTTTCTCCTTGTGGGCGCGCAAGCGGGGCGGCTGGGATGTGGAGCCGACGGAGGAGATGTCCACCGGCACCAGGGTGGAGCCCGTCGTCGCCGACTGGTGGGCAGACCAGCACCGCAACGGGCCCATCGACGTCACCACCGCCGGCGTGTACGCCGACGAGCAGCAGCCGTGGCGCATCGCCTCCCCAGACCGGCTCATCCTCGGCCCCTGCCCCCGCTGCGCCGGGCACGGCGTCGTCGACTCCAGCCTCGGCGCATGCCCCGCCTGCCGCGGCGGCTACTTCGGTCAGCCTGTGGCCGTGTTGGAGTGCAAGTGGACGGCCCGGTGGGACGGCTGGGGCGAGCCCGGCACCGACCAGATCCCCGTCTACTACCGCACACAGGTCCTGTGGCAGTGCGACGTCATGGGCGTCGACCGCTGGCACCTTGCCGTCCTCGGCCCCGGCGGATTCCGCCACTACACCGGCGTCATCGACCAGCAGGCCCGCGACGACTTGGACGCCATGGTCGCCGCCGGCGCCGACATGATGCGCCGCATCGCCGACGACGACCCACCCGACGTCGACGCACACCCCGCAACCCTCGCCGCGCTCAAGCAGCTCCACCCGTCGGTGCAGGACCGGGAGGTGGAGATCCCCGCCGACCTGGCCGCCGAATGGGAGGCCGCCCGCAAGGCAGAGCGCGACGCCAAAGCCCGCAAGGACAAGGCCGCCAACCGCCTGCGTGAACTGCTCGGCGCTGCGGCGCGGGGCGTCTGCGACGGCCGCAAAGTCGTCACCCGCTCCGTCTACGAGCAGCGGCACGTCGACCTCGACGCCATGCGCGCCGAGATGCCCGACCTCGTCGACCGCCACACCACCTGGACGACCGTCGACAAGCTCATCCCCGCACCCAGCCGGAAGAAGGACACACCGTGACCCAGACCGTAAGCTCCGCGTTGGCCCAGCGCCGCAACACCCCCGGCGAACTGATCCGCCAATACGCCAACCACTTCGCCACCGTCCTCCCCAGCCACATCCGCCCCGACACGTGGGTCCGCGTCGCCCAAGGCGCACTCAAGAAGGGCAAGCGGCAAGGCGACCTGTTCGAACTCGAAGCCGCCGCCATGAACAACCCCGGCGCCTTCCTCGCCGCCCTCCTCGACGCCGCACGGCTCGGCCTCGAACCCGGCACAGAGCAGTACTACCTCACCCCCCGCAAGGTCAAAGGCCGCTCCGAAATCCTCGGCATCGTCGGCTACCAGGGCCATATCGAACTCATGTACCGGGCCGGCGCCGTCGCCTCCGTCGTCGCCGAAGTCGTCCGCCGCGCCGACCAGTTCTCCTACCGTCCCGGCGCGGACGAGGTGCCGCAGCACGTCATCGACTGGGACGCAGACGACCGCGGCCCCCTGCGGCTCGTCTACGCCTACGCCCGCATGAAGGACGGCGCCACATCGAAGGTGGTCGTCCTGAACCGGGCCGATATCGACCGCATCAAGAAGTCGTCGCAGGGCGCCGACTCCGACTACTCGCCGTGGAAGGTCCACGAGGAGGCCATGTGGCTGAAGTCGGCGGTGCGGCAGCTGCAGAAGTGGGTGCCCACGTCGGCCGAGTACCGGCGGGAGCAGCTACGCGCCGCCGCCGAGGCGCAGCGCGTCGCCACCTCATCCGACGTGCCGGTGGAGGTGCCGGTCGGCGACTACCTCGAGGGGGAGCTGGCCGATGAGCCGGCGGATGCGTGGTCGGATGTGGAGGTCGCCCAGCCACCCCTGGCAGGTGACCAGTGAAGCGCCGCCCCCGCGACATCGGCACCGCCGCCGAACGCGCCGTCGTCAACGCCATCCGCGCCCGCGGCTTCCCCCACGCCGAACGCCGCGCCCTCCGCGGCCCGCAAGACGCCGGAGACATCACCGGCACACCCGGCGTGTGCTGGTCCGTTAAAGGCGGCGACGCCGCACGCGCCGCATCCGACGGACAGGTCACCCTCTGGATGCGGGACCTCGACGACCAGATGGTGAATGCCGGCGCCGACGTGGGTGTGCTCGTCATCCAACGCGCCGGCATCGGCGAAGCCAACGCCCACAGGTGGTGGGCCATCATCCGCGGACACGCCTTCGCCGACCTGGCCAACCGCAACGACCCGTGCTGTGCGCAGGGACTGCGGGCTGCCCGGCGCTGGTGGCCAGTCCGGATGCTGCTCGGCGACATGTGCGAGCTGCTGCGGCTCGCCGGCTACGGCACCCTGTTGGACTCCGCGCCGGCCGCCGAGACACCGACTCCGGCGGCCGGCGCGGCCGGAGGAGCGGCATGACCGACTGCATCTTCTGCGCCATCGTCGCCGGCACAGCCCCGGCCGTCCTTGTGCACAAGTGGGACGACGCGGTTGCCATCCTGCCCCTGAACCCAGTCACCTCCGGGCACACCCTCGTCATCCCGACTGTGCACGTCGCCGACTGGACGGTGGACCCGAAGGTCACCGGCATGGTGGCCGCCCGGGCGGCGGAGATCGCACCGGCCGGCGCGTCCAACCTGATCACGTCGGCAGGCTGGGCCGCCACCCAGACGGTGCGGCACCTGCACTTTCACATCGTGCCCCGGCGCGCCGGCGACCGGCTTCCGCTGCCATGGACACCACAACAGGCAGGAGGCCAGCCATGACCGAGCCGACCATGCGTGAAGTCGTCGCCACCCTCGCCGACCTCATCGACCCACAAGACTGGGCACTCGTCGTCTGCATCGCCGCCAACGGCCGCACCGAAGTCCACGGCCGCCGCGACCACAAGGCCGCGCAGGCGCTACGCATGCTCGCCGACCGCATCGAAGGGCGGCAGCAGTGAGCGAGTTCTGGCTCGGCACCGCCTGCGACCACCTATACGCTGGCTGCCCCATCCTGGCCAGGTCACTGCCCATACTCCGCCGCTACCGCCTGGACCGCAAAGGCGCAGGCGCCGTCGACCCGGCCGGCCCCGGCATCTGCGGCTGGTGCCGCCGCGTCTGGGCCGCACGGCGGAAGGAGACACGCTGATGACCCGCATGCACCTGGCCTCACGGCAGGGCGCCCGCCGCCGCATCGCCCCCGACCCCGGCGACGACTGGCGGCTACACGCCTACTGCCGCACCGGACCCGACCCGGCCGACACCTGGTTCACCGAGCATCTGTTCGGTCACGCACTACATCTGTGCAACAGCCACTGCCCGGTCCAAGACCAGTGCTGGCCGTGGGCCCGGCGACAGAAGTGGCACGACGGCTGCGTCGTCGGCGGCCGACTCCACACCCGCCGCCGCGGCTGGATACCACCCAACTCCCGGTGGGCACCCAAACCCACCACCCGCTACTGCGCTGAATGCCGCAGCAAGCCGCAACCCACATCGGAGACCACCATGACCGACGTTGAGGAGCTGGAACAGGTCGCCCAGGAGCTGATGCTGCGGGTCCGCGACTACGACCCGGAGGACAACCAGCGCTGGCTCACGTTCAGGTTGCCTGACCCGGCGGACTGGTTCCGCCTGTGCTTCGTCCTGGCCTGCGCGGTGCCGGACGACCGGACGTGGCGGGAGCTGACCGCGTGGGCTGATGGTCCGCCCGTGCCAGCCACCGCCGAGGTGCAGGCGCTGCAGCCGTGCGGCACCCGGGCCGCGTACAGGCGGCACCTGGCACACGGTGAGGTGCCCTGCGGGCCTTGTGAGGAGGCGAATAGGTCGTATGAGTTGGACCGCCGGCGCGCCAAGAAAGGCGCGGCATGACCGCCGTAGCTGGCCGGTGGCTCATCGCCCGCACCCTCATCGGCGCACGGTACCCGTGCCGCTGCCGCATGGACGGCCAATGCCGCGGCCCCCACAACACGGCACACAAGGCCTACTGGTGTCCGTGCTGGGGCAGGCCTGATGCGGCCCGTATGCATGGCCGCTGCTGCGCCCGGCGCGCACACGACACAGAGCAGCGTCAGTCCACAGTGACAGGTGAGGAGAGCGAGTGAGCGTGGGACATAGCCGGCGCACGCCGGCCAAGCACAAGCTGATGAGCAGCATCATCGGCCGCGAGGTCGGTGCCGCGAGCAAGAACCCCGCCATCGACCGGCACGTCTGGAAAGACCTCTGCGCTGGCGACGGGATTCCCGTCGATGGACGTGGCTGGTGTGAAGGATGCTCGCCGGGCATCTTCGCTTACCACGCCACCCACGCCAAGAAGCCGGTCGACCTTGAGCTTTACGAAATCAAGCCAGCAACGTATGACCGGCTCATAGAATCGCTTAAGCTTCGCCTTCCCGAGCTTGGATATGAGAACAAGGGTGACTGCTGGCAGTTTCGTGACATGGTCACACTGCGCACCTTCAACGCCAGCGGTTCTGATGCCGGTGTTGATGACATCGGCCGACGCGATGCGGTACTTATCAGCAATGACCCGAACGCCATAACAGATTGGGCGATGCGGCCAACCTTCGCAGCCGAGATCGAGGCCCGTACACCGTGGTTCCGCAGCATCTCAACGATGGGATGCAATGCAGCTGGCCTCAAGCGGCTATCACTCGAAGAGAGGATGGGCTGGTTCCGTCTAATCGAGCAACAAGAGTCAGCACTACCACGGCACCGGGACCTGCTGCTCGCTGCAATCGACGGGGACGCATCGCAGTGGGCGTATCTGCTCAACGACCCGGTGAAGTGGAGGGGAACGCAGGAGAAGGTCGCGGTCTCAGCGTTCGCGAGGTACGCCTACAGGCTTGAGACGGCATGGTACGGGACCCAGCGGGCTGCATATGAGCAGATGAAGCGGCGGCTGTTCCTGACGAAGACGGAGCTGGAATGGTGAAGCCGGATCGCAGGCACTACCGCCCGCCGGCTCCGGGCGACAGTCCTTATCGGACATATGCTGAGTACCTGCGGCATCCACGGTTCCTCGAAGTGCGGGCCAGGGTGTTCGAGCGGGCCGGCGGGTTGTGCGAGCGGTGCCGGACTCGGCCGCCTACCGAGCCGCACCATCTGCGCTACCCGCCATGGGGCGCGTTCGACGTCCCGGAGAACATGATCGCCGTCTGCCATAGCTGCCACTGTGAGATGCATGGGAGGTCGACGTGAGCAAGCTCGGCCCGTACGAGGTGCACCCGTTCGCCGATGCCTTCCCGCTGATGGACGGTGAGGAGTTCGCCGCCTTGGTGGCGGACATCAACAAGAACGGGCTGCGTGAGCCGATCCTGCTCAACCACGACCGGACGGTCCTCATTGACGGGCGGAACCGGTACCGGGCGTGCGACGCGGCGATGGTGGACCCGGTGTTCGACATCCTGCCGGAGCGGTACACCGAGCCGATGATCCTCGACCTGATCGTGTCGAAGAACCTCGCACGGCGGCATCTGAACCCTGGCCAGCGGGCGTTCCTGGCGTTGAAGTACGAGGAGCGGATCGCAGCCGTGAACCGGCGTGGACCAGATAGACCTAAATCGAACGAGATTCCCGCAGATCTGCGGGAATCTCGTCACGAGCGGGAGTCGGCATCGCGCGCTGCCAGGGTTGTCGGAGCATCCGGTCGCGCCGTCCAGCAGGCCAAGGCCGTCCAGCGCGACGCGCCGGACCTTGCCGAAAAGGTTCGGCGTGGCGAAATGGCACTCGACGCCGCGGACCGGCAGCGCAAGGAACGCCTCAAGCAGCAGCCGCCACCCGACCCGGCCCCGAAGCCGACGCGCGCCACGCTGACACTGCTCACCCATGATGGTCGCAAGGTCGAGTATCCAAAGCCCGCCGGAAAGGCCACGTTCAACGAGACCAGCGGCCCTGGTATCTCCTGGGCGGCCTGGTCGTGGAACCCTGTCACCGGCTGCCTGCACGGGTGCGACTACTGCTACGCGCGCGCTATCGCCGCCAGCGAACGTGCCGCCGCCGCCTATCCGGCCGGGTTCACACCGCTGTTTCACGATGAACGCCTCGACGCCCCAGCCAACACGGTCATCCCTGAGCAGTACAGGGATGACAGCCACAAGTCATGCGGTCGCGGCGACTGCAAGATCTGCGAGTACCGGCGGGTGTTCGTGTGCTCCATGGCCGACCTCTACGGCCGGTGGGTGCCGGACGAGTGGATCCAGAAGGTCCACGAGGCGATGCTCGCGAGCCCGCAGTGGCAGTACATCCTGCTGACCAAGTTCCCAGCCCGGTACGTCGGTCTCGAGCTGCCGCCGAACGCGTGGGTCGGAACCAGCGTCGACGAGCAGAAGCGGGTACGCATCGCCCAGGACGCTATGGCCAAGCTCGACGGCAACGTGGTCAAGTGGCTGTCGCTCGAGCCCCTGCGCGAGCCGCTGGAGTTCGACGACCTGTCGATGTTCGACTGGGTTGTCATCGGCGCCCAGACCGAGACACGGCAGCCCGACGGCATTGTGCCCGCGTTCGCGCCGCCGTTCGAGTGGGTCGCGCGGCTCGTCGCGCAGGCCCGCGCGGCCGGTTGCCGGGTGCACCTCAAGCCCAACCTGGTCAACGGCCGACCGGGGATGCAGCTGCCCGACGAGTACCCGGGAGACAACTGAATATGCCGATCAGGTTCCAAGTCGACCCGGACTTCTACGACCACCCAAAGACCATCGGGATGAGCGACAGCGCAACCGCACTCTGGGTGCGGGCCGGCTCGTACTCCGCGGCGAAGCTAACAGACGGCTTCATCGCCGAGCACGTGGTCCGCCTGCTCTCCACGGTGCCGGAAGAAGCTGCGAGCGAACTGGTGGGACGCGGGCTGTGGAGGCGAGTCAAGGGCGGCTTCCAGTTCCACCAATGGGGCGTTCGGAACCTGACACGGGCCCGCGTCGAGTCGGACCGCGAGTACGAGCGGGAGAAGAAGCGACGCCAGCGCCGTGAGGCAAACAACCAGGTCAAGACACATTCTGTCCCGGACATGTCCCCCCGGGACTCCCCCGGGAATCCCCCGGGAGTCCCGGCGGTGTCTATGTCTGTGTCTGTGTCTGAGTCTGTGTCTGGGTCTGGACGCGGCGGCGCGACGCCGCCGCACCCGCCCCCCCAACGATGCCCACAACACGTCGACGACCCCAACCCGCCACCGTGCGGCGCCTGCGCCGACGCCCGCAAGGCACACGACCGCTGGCAGGCCGACCAGCAGCGCGCCGACCAGGCCCGCCGCTCAGCCGAAGCCCGGGCACGCGCCCAGGCCACCGCGCAGGCCATCGCCGCCTGCCAGCTCTGCGACACCCACGGACGGCTCCCCTCCGGCGTCGTCTGCACCCACGACCCGACCCGCGTCGGCTCCAACGGCGCAGCCAAAGCACGGGCCGCCATCCGAAAGGGCACCCCATGACCGACCCGCGCACCGAACTCCGCAACCTCATCGCCGCAGCCATGCGCCCCCACGTGCCACCGCCGGCGGTCGGCCACGCAGCCGACGCCGTCATCGACCTGTTCCACGCCGTGCGCCGCGAGGACTGGCAGCTCGGCACCATCACCGTCGCCAACGCCGGACTGGTCGCCTGGACCAGGCCCACAGACCAGCTCCGAGAGCGGGTGGCGTCCGCGGCCGGCGTCAAGGACGGCGACTCCGACCGGCTCGCCGGAACAGGCCCGGAAACGGCCCCCAGCGCCACGCACAGCGGCGAACAGACGCCGCCGGTACCCCAGACACCCCCAGCCCTACACAGGCCCAAGGAGACGCCGTGACCCACACCATGCACAACCCGCAGGCCGGGCCGCCGACCGTGCTCAAGTTCCGGTCCAAGTCCGGCCGCACCGAGGTCGCACGCCGCGGTGACGGCACGATCAGCATCCGGGTCCTCACCGGCCAGGACCGGCTGGACCTCGACGACGCCCACAAGCTCGCCGCCGCACTCGCCGAATGAGCCCAGCCGTGAACCTGCTACGCACGATCCCATTCCGCTGCTGCATCCTCGGCCAATGCGGCAACCCCGCCGTCAACCTGAACACGCTCGCCAGACGCTGGCACACCACCCACCTCGCCAGCCCACTCCGCTGCCGGCGGCTCTGGCTCCAACCCGGCGACTGGACCGCCCAAACCTGGGCCGCCTGCGCCCTCGCACCGGGCCACGGCGGCCCCTGCAAACACATCGACCCGCTGGGCCGGCTCGCCCCCATCCCACCCGACCACGTGGAGGTGCCATGACGTTCCTCGCAGCCGGCATCCTCAGCGCGTGGGTGGCCATCGCCGCCGTCGCGGGTTCCACCGGCGACATGACGCCCTTTGGCATCTTCAGCTTCCTGGCAGGCTCCTCGCTCTAAGTGAGCGCCGTCGCCGTCCAGGTCGCATCCATCGTCCGTCGCACCACGCGCTGTCCCGACGAGGAGGATGACCGGTGACCACCGCCGCCGCGCCCAGCCACGACGTGCTCGCCACAATGGCCGCCAACATCACACAACTCACCGAACCCATCTACACCGCCGCACGGCGCCGCATCACCCAACACCCCTGCCTGCTCGACCAGCTCCGCGACGCCGCCATCCCCGGCACGGTGCCCCGCGGCCCCGAACGCCGCCGCATCCCCACCTCGAGACCCCCGCTCCGCTTGGACGCGGTCGACACACTGTCCGAGATCTGCGTCGGCATCACCGGCTGGCACGCCAAACTGGGCCTGCCCAGCCCACCCCGCCACGCCGACTGGTTCAAAGCCGTGCTGCGGATGCTCCCCGACGCCGCACAGAGCCTGGCACCGTCCATCGCCGACTGGCTCGCCGCGGACGTCGAAGCCTGGTGGCATGATGCGGCCATAGCATCCGGCTGGCGCCCCGACGACCTACGCCGGCTACGGTGAACGGCGTGTCCGATTTGCCCAGCCCAGGACATGATCTGCTACGCTCGCGCGTAAGCGCGCCCCGTCCCTACTGGCCGGACGACACCACCGCCGCAACCAGCGGCAACACCCAGCCGCCGCAGCAACACAACCCCACCACCGCCACCACGGCCAGCACCAGCCACGCCAAAATCCGCACCGGATCCGGCCCACGCCTCTGCGGCCCATACCCTGACACGCGGCGCATCATCGCAGGTCACCATGTAAAACCCGCGTGAACTGTCACCCACCAGACACCCAACCAGGTGCCCGCCGACATGATCAACCTGCCGAGCTTCGGCATAACCCTCGCCCAGTACCGGAAGGAGCAGGTCGAACCATGGTCAGCTCCCGCGGCGGACGATTTGGGTTCGTCTTCCGCAACCGGCACCGCGCCTACCGCGCCCTGAGACGGCAGGGCTACTCCAAGCAAACCGCAGCCCAAATCGCCAACGCCGGCCACACCCACGCACAGCGCGTCATCATGGCCCGCAAAGCCGCCGCCACCCGCAAAGCCCGCGCCGGGAAGCTGATGCGGGCGATCCGGGGCAACTGATGACCTGGACCATCCTCATCGCCACCCACCCCAACTTCACCTGGGCGGCACCGTGCCTGACCTTCTGATCATCGTCCCGTCCCGCGGCCGACCCCACGCCGTACCACGGGTCGTGGACGCATGGAACGCGACCGGCGCCTACGACCACGCCGCGCTGCTGTTCGCCATCGACGCCGACGACCCCAGCCACGGCGCCTACCTCGAGCAGGCCAGCCAACAGGCACTCATGCTGACGGTCCCCGAATGGCAGCCCATGGTCTACAAGCTCGACCAGGCCGCCACCCGCTACGCCAACGACTACTTCGCGCTGGGGTTCGCCGGCGACGACCACCTACCCCGCACCGCAGGCTGGGCCAAACGCTACCTGGACACCCTCCACGAACTGGGCACCGGCATCGTCCACGCCAACGACCTGTTCCAAGGCCCCAACCTGTGCACCGAATGGGCCATGACCTCCGACATCGTCCGCACCCTCGGCCGCATGGTCCCCGCACCCGTCGACCACCTGTGCTCCGACTCCTCCGTCCACGACCTCGGCACAGCAGCCGGCTGCCTGCGCTACCTCGACGACGTCGTCATCGAACACATGCACCCCGCCGCCCGCAAGGCCACGTACGACGCCACCTACGAGCTGGGCAACTCCACCACCCGCAACATCCTCGACGGCGGCACCTACCGCCACTGGCGCCAAACCCAGATGCAGGCAGACGTAGCGAAGGTGAGGGCACTCCGTGGCGCGGGCACGTAAGGAATCCCCCGACCAGTGGCGCAGCAGCCCCCGCCCCGCCGACTGGTGGAAGATCCAGCCCGCCATCCTGGAGCGTGACGGCCACCAGTGCACCTGGCTGGTCGGCTACGACGACGGGCTACTGAAAGACCCCCGGGGGGTCAGAATCACCCCCCCCGGTTCAAACACCCCCCCGGGTGTCGTACTGGACCATCCCGCCCGCTGCCTGCGCCCAGCCACCCAGGTCGACCACATCTCCCACCCCGACGCCCACGACGACCTGCGCAGCCTGTGCACCCCACACCACGCCCACCGCACCGGCAGGCAGGCAGCACAGGCCAGGTGGACCAGACAGCCAAAGCGGACTCGCGAACCAGTCAAACATCCAGGACTGAAGTAACTCTGCGTAAGGGTGGGGGGTGTCCCCTATGTCCGATTTGCTCTGGCCCGGCACGGCATAGCACCTGGCGGGCGGTACGGGTCATCACGCCCCATGTCCTTTTCGGTTACTCACTGTGCGTGAACGTTGGGAGGTTGGCCAGCATGCCTGGTGTTCCGGGCCGTGGCGGCCCTGTGCCGAAGCGGTCGGACCAGCGGCGCCGCCGGAACGCGCCCACGCACCCGGTGACGCAGGCGCCGGCGGGTGAGGATGCGCCGCCGGAGCAGCCGCCGCCGCACGAGAAGTGGCATCCGATCGCCAAGCAGTGGTATGAGTCGCTTGCACGGTCGGGCCAGTCGGCGTTTTACGAGGCAAGCGACTGGGCTACCGCGTTCCTGGTCGCCGAGTCCATCTCCCGGGACCTGAAGCCGCAGCCGATCGGGGTGGACCCGGAGACGGGTGAGCCGGTGATGGCGGTGATCCCGTTGAAGGGGGCGTCGCTGGCCGCCTACCTGCGGGCGATGACGGCGCTGATGGTGACGGAGGGAGACCGGCGCCGCGCCGGCCTCGAGCTGCGGCGGGCCAGCGCCGGGCAGGAGCAGCAGGAGGTGCCTGGGGTTGCCCGGCTCGACGAGTTCCGGCGGCGCTTCGCCGGCTGACCGGCTGGTCACCATGCCGGAGGGGATGCCGAAGCTGACCCTCGGGCAGGGTGTGGCCGAGTGGATGGCCGAGTACCTGGTGCAGCCGAATGGGCCGCGGGCTGGTCAGCCGTTTGTGGTGACGGAGTCGCAGTGGCGGTTCCTGATCTGGTGGTACGCGGTTGACGAGGATGGCCGCTGGCTGTTCCACCATGGGGTGCGGCGGCTGGCGAAGGGGTCCGGGAAGTCGCCGTTCGCGGCGGCGTTGGCGCTGGCCGAGTTGTGTGGGCCGGTGCGGCTGCTGGACTTTGATCCGAAGCGGCCGGGTGGCTGTGTCGGCAAGCGGGTGGATATGCCGTGGGTGCAGATCGCCGCGACTGCCGAGTCGCAGACGGCGAACACGATGCGGATGGTGCGGGCGTTCGCGCCGAAGCGGTCGAAGATTGTCCAGGTCTACGAGTTGGACCCGGGGAAGACGATCTACTACGCGGTGCCGGAGGGGAAGCTCGAGGTCATCACGTCGTCGTCGACTGCGGCCGAGGGTGCTGAGGCGTCGTTCGTGGTGGCGGATGAGACGGAGCATTGGAAGCCGTCCAATGGCGGCCCCGAGTTGGCCGCCACCCTCGAGGACAATCTGGCCAAGTCCGGCTCCCGCATGTTGGAGACCAGCAACGCATGGGTGCCCGGGCAGGAGACGGTTGCTGAGGCGTCGTGGGAGGCGTGGCTGGCCCAGGAGGAGGGGCTGACCCGCAACGAGTCGAAGATCCTGTACGACGCCCGTGTGGCCCCGCCCGGCACCGACCTTGCCGATGACGAGTCGCTGCTGGCCGGGCTGCGGCACGTGTACGACGACTGCCTGATCGAGCGGGGCGGCTGGGTGGACCTGCGGCCCATCATGACCCGCATCCGGGACCTGCGGTCGTCGCCGGAGGATTCGCAGCGCAAGTATTTGAACCGGCCGACGAAGGCCGCAGGCGCCTGGTGCAACCCGGAGTGGTGGGCGCTGTGCGCCGACCCGGAGCGGGTGGTCGGCGACGACGACCCGATTGTGCTGTTCTTCGACGGGTCGAAGTCGGATGATGCGACGGCGCTGGTGGCCTGCGACGTCGAGTCGGGGCATGTGTTCGTCGTCGACGTGTGGGAGAAGCCGCTGGACCCGGTGCTGGCCAGGGATTGGCAGGTGGACCGGGCCGATGTGGACCGGGTGGTGCGCCGCACCTTCGCCCTGCGGAATGTGGTGGCGTTCTTCGCCGACGTCCGCGAGTTCGAGTCGTATGTGGACGCGTGGGGTCAGGAGTTCGGCGACCGGCTGCTGATTGACGCCACGGGCGGGAAGAACCGGCATCCGGTGGCGTGGGACATGCGGTCGCATGTGCGGGAGTTCACCGAGGCAGCCGAAAGGATGCTGGTCGACATTCAGGCACGGTCGGTGACCCACGACGGCGATTCGCGGCTGGCTCGCCACGTCGCGAACTGTCAGAAGGATGAGAACAAGTGGGGCGTGTCCGTGTCGAAGGAGTCGCGGGAGTCGCCCCGGAAGATCGACGCCGCGGTGTGTGCGATCGGGGCGCGGATGGTGCGCCGTCTGGTGTTGTCGTCGGAGGCGTGGGCCAAGCGGGCGCAGGGGCCGAAGAAGCAGCCGGGCCGTGTTGTTGCGTGGGGGTGAGTGATGGCGCTGTCTGCTGATGCGGCGACCGACGTCGTCAAGCACCTCATCAAGGTGCGGCAGGCGGAGGCTGACCGGCTGGACCGCATCCACGACTACATGCGGAACAAGCGGTGCGGCATCTACGTGCCACGCAGTGCGACCGCGGAGTATCGGCGGCTGGTTGACCAGTCGAAAATCAACATCCTGCCGCTGGTCGTGACCGCCGTGGCGCAGAACTTGTTCGCGGACGGCTACCGGCCTGCCAGGTCGATGAAGAACGCGAAGCCGTGGGAGATTTGGCAGGCTAACCGGTGGGATGCGCGGCAGGCCGGCGTGTACCGTGCCGCGCTGACCTACGGTGTGACGTACGCGTCCGCGCTGCCCGGTGACCCGGTGCCGGTGCTCACACCCTATTCGCCGCGGCAGATGACGGCCGTGTACGAGGACCCGATCAACGACGAGTGGCCCATCTTCGCCCTGTGCGTGATGGTGCAGCGGGACGAGCAGGGCCGCCCGGTCAACCGGATGCGGCTGTTCGACGACACGATGGTGTACCGGTTCATCGGCACGGCGGACGGTCAGACCCCGACGTTCGACGGCGCGGACGAGCACGGACTGGGTGTGACCCCGGTGGTGCGTTGGCTGAACGAGTACGGGGACATTGACGACGGCCCACAGGGTGAGGTTGAGCCGCTGATCCCGCTGCAGGACAGCCTGCAGCAGACGACGTTCAGTCTGCGGATGGCCGAGCACTATGCGGCGTTTAGGCAGCGCTGGGTCACCGGCATGAAGATCACCGAGGATGAGAACGGGAACCCGTTGGAGCCGTGGAACGCCGCGGTGAACCGGGTGTGGCAGTCCGAGTCCCCGGACACCAAGTTCGGTGACTTTGCCGAAACGTCTCTGGATGGCTACCTGGCCAGCAGGAAGGCGACGCTGTCCATCATCTCGGCGATCGCGCAGATCCCACCCCACGCGCTGCTGGTGTCGGACGGCATTTCGAACCTGTCCGCTGAGGCGCTGGCCGCCATCGAGTCCGGGCTGCAGCGGAAGGTTGGGGAGCGGAAGACGTCGTTCGGCGAGTCGAATGAGCAGCTGCTCAGGTTGGCGTCGCTGGCTGCCGGTGACGAAACGGGGTGGCGGGACACGTCCGCCGAGATTCAGTGGCGGGACACCGAGTCCCGGTCGCTGGCGCAGGTGGCCGACGCGCTGGGGAAGATGGCGCAGATGCTTGGTGTGCCGCCGCGGGCACTGTGGTCGGAGTTGCCGGGGATGACGGACGAGAAGCTGCAGCGGTGGGAGGCCATCGCCGACGAGGACGGTGGCCTGGCCGAGCTCCATGCGATGCTGCGGCAGACGGTGGAGAGGGAGCCTGGTGGCATCCCCGGACGCCAACCGGCTGACACGCCAGCATAGGGACACGCAGGCCGCCATCGGCCGGGCCGTGGCCCGGCCGGTGCGGCAGCTGGCCCGGCAGGCGTCCACGGCCGACATTGACTCGTGGTTCGCCCGTGTGCTGCCCCGACTGCTGATGATCATCCGTGCGGGGTGGATCGCGTCGGCCACGCACGCCCGCCAGTACCTGGAGCTGCACGCCGAACGCGAGGGCGTGACCGTGGATCCGGTGCGGCTGCAGTTCGAAGCCGACCGGGTGATTGCGTCGCTGCGGGTGACCGGGCCGGTCGCGTTCAAGGAGCATGTGGAGCGCACCGGGTCGGTTGAGGGTGCGAAGGCGGCGATGGTGGCCCGGCTGCCCGCGGCCGCGGCACGTCAGGTGATGGCCGGTGGCCGGGAGACGATTGAGCGGACGGCCGAGGAGGATCGGCGGATCGTTGGCTGGCGGCGGGTTACGGACGCGGACCCGTGCGCATTCTGCGCCATGCTCGCCTCCCGCGGCGCCGTGTACCTGACCCGCGAGTCGGCGTCCGGTGTGGTGGGCCGTGGCCGGGGCGGCACGCTGCGGGGCAGCCGGCAGCGTGGGGAGCCATACCACGACGGCTGCGAGTGCACGGTGGCTCCGCTGTACGAGCACGAGCCGGAGCCGCCGGAGGTCGTCGACTTGGAGAACCAGTGGCTGCAGGCCACGGCTGGGCATTCGGGTAAGGCCGCGATCCGCGCGTGGCGCCAATATTGGGACAAGCAGCGACGGGAGGGTGATGGCGGTGGCTGAGTTCACCGCGGAGCAGCGGCGGCGGCTGGCCGCCCGCGGGCAGGCGCTGCCCGGCGGCCGGTTCCCCATCCGCAACCGGGCCGACTTGGAGAACGCCATCCGCGCGGTGGGCCGGGCCGGCGGCCCCGAGGGCACGGAGGCGGACCGCAACGAGGTGCGCCGGTTCATCATCCAGCGGGCCCGCGCCCTCGGGCTGTCGGAGCTTATCCCCGACACGTGGAACTCGGACGGCACGCTCAAGTCGAGCCGCGGCCGACTCATGCGCAGCCGCTGACACACAGGCCACCGCAGCCCGCCCCGGGCTGCGTTGAAGGCGCAGCACCGCACGGTGCGCGCCTAGACCCCACCTTGCTCACGCCGCACGGCAAGAGCACCAAATCCCGCACGGGAGAAACCCCATGACAGAACCGACCGCGCCCGACGCTGCCCAAACCGACGGCGTCAACGCCGAACCGGAGCAGACGACTACCGAGCCGCAGATCGACTGGAAGGCCGAAGCCCGCAAGTGGGAGCAGAGGGCCAAGGAGAACAGGGCCAAGGCCGCAGAAACCGTCCGCACGGAGGTGCTGCAGCAGATCAGCCAAGCCCTCGGCCTGACCGATCAGCCGGCGGACCCGAAGGCGCTCGCCGACGAACTGACCGCGGCCAAGGAGGCAGCAGCCGACGCCCAACTCGAGGCCACCGTGTTCCGGCGGGCCTACAACTTGGGCGTCAACGGCGACCGGCTGCTCGACTCGCTCAGTTTTCGCCAGGCGGTGGACGACCTGCCCGATGAGGGCTTCGACCAGGCCCTGGAGCAGCTGATCAACCAGTGGGCCGACAAGGACCCGTCCCTGCGGCTCGGCGGCCGACCCAACGTCTCCACCGGACGGCCGGTGGAGAACCTGCGCTCCGGCGCACTGCCGGCCAGCGACCAGGCACCGCTCGACGTGGACGCGTGGATTCGCCGCCAGGCCGGCATCAGGTAATGAGCCCGATGGGGCTCACTTCGCAAGTTATCCAGTAAGGAGATAGCCCCAGATGGCTAGCACGTCTGACAAGATCCAGCGGTACTCGTCCGGGTCGGACCCGCTGGTCCCCGAGCCGCTGCGCAACGAGATCCTGCAGCAGCTGCCGCAGCAGTCCGTCGTGTTCGGCCTGGTGCCGGAGACGCAGCGGATCACGATGTCCGCCCTCACCGAGCGCATGCCCGTGCTGTCGGTGCTGCCGTCGGCGTACTTCGTGACGGGCGACACCGGGCTCAAGTCGACGACCAAGCAGCAGTGGCGCAACAAGGTGCTGCACGCCGAAGAGGTCGCCGTCATCGTGCCGGTGCCGGAGAACTACATGGCCGACGCAAACACCCCGATCTGGGAGCAGGTTCGGCCCCGCCTGGTCGAGTCCGCCGGCGCCCTGATCGATGAGGCGATCATCTTCAACATGTCCGGCAACAAGCCCAGCACGTGGGGGCCGGACATCTACCACACCGCCATCGCCCGCGGCAACTACGTGCACGAGGGCTTCGGCGTCGACCTGGGCGTGTCGGTCGCCCGCGGCGGTGAGCTGCTTGCCGCGGACGGCTACGACCTGACCGGGTTCGTGTCGAAGCCGGGTCTGAAGTGGAAGCTGGCGCAGATCCGCTCCAGCAACGGTGACCCGATCTTCCAGGGCGGCAGCCTGCAGACCGGCATCCCCGACTCGCTGTACGGCATGCCGCTGCGGTCGCTGAAGAATGGCGCCTGGAACAGCACGGAGTCCACTCTCATCGGTGGGGACTGGTCGCAGGCCATCATCGGCATCCGGTCGGACATCACCTTCAAGGTGTTCACCGAGGGTGTCATCTCCGACGACGCGGGGAACGTCGTGCTGAACCTGATGCAGCAGGACTCGGTCGCGCTGCGGATGACGCTGCGGGTCGCGTGGGAGGTCGCCAACCCGGCCAACCGTCTCAACCAGGACACCGCCGGCACGCCACCCACCGAGTCGACCACCCGCTGGCCCTGGTTCGTGCTCCGCCCGGTCGGCTACAGCTACAGCTAGCCGATGCGTGTCGTAGCACTGGCACACCAGTACGTGCCGGCCCGTTGCGCGGGCGCGGAGACCATGCTGCACAGCATGCTCCGCGCCCTCGCGCGGCGCGGCCACGACGTACACGTGTCCCTGTCCGCACAGGCCGGCGACCCCTACACCCACGAAGGGGTGCAGGTGTGGCCAGTGCAAGGCATCAAGGCCCAGCACATCCAGCACGCCGCCGCCGCGGACGTCCTCATCGGCCATTTGGAGAATGCGGAGCCGGCAGAGTTCATCGGCTACCTGAACAACATTCCGGTGGCCGTGGTCAACCACAACACGCTCGACATCTTCAAACGGGCCCTGCACTTTCCGCAGGCCCGGGTCGACCTGGTGGCGGTCAACTCGGAGTGGATGCGCCGCGACCTCGAGGCGTGGCATGTCACCCAGCATCTGCCCATGCCGCGGACCGTGGTGGTGCGGCCTCTCGTCGACCGGGCCGAGTACGCGGTCGACGGACCACATGACCACGTGACCTTGGTCAATCTGAAGCGGGACGAGCAGACACCGCACGGGATCACCCTGGGCAAGGGCGGCGAACTGTTCTGGCAGCTGGCCGAACGCATGCCCAAGCTCAAGTTCTTGGGCGTCAAGGGCGCCTACGGGGACCAGGTGCTCGGCGACCTGCCCAACGTCGAAGTGCTGGACCACGTGCCGCACCCGCAGATGCGGGAGAAGGTGTTCGCGCGTACCCGCATCCTGCTGATGCCGTCGGCGTACGAATCCTGGGGAAGGGTGGGCACGGAGGCACTGTGCTCCGGCATCCCCGTCATCGCCCACCCCACACCCGGCCTGCAGGAGAACCTGGGCGACGCGGGCATCTTCGTCGACCGGTCTGACGTGGACGGCTGGTGCCGGGCCCTGCGCACCCTTGCCATGCCCCGGCCCTATGAGGCCGCCCGCCGCCGCGCCCTCGCCCGGGCGGCCGAGCTGGACCCGCAGCAGGACCTGGACCGCTGGTGCGACGCCGTCGAGCACATCGCGGCACGCCGACTCGTGGGGGTATGACATGGCAGTAGGACTCTCGGCGGCGGTCGCCAACGCGATCCTCAACGCGTTGTGCCGGTCGACGGCGTGGACCGAGCCGGACGCAGTGTGGATCCAGCTGCACACCGGCGACCCAGGCGCGGCCGGCACGTCGAATGTGGCGACGGAGACAACCCGCCAGCAGGCCACCTTCGGCACCACCGCCTCCGGTGGGGCCATCTCCAACACCGCGGCGCTGACCTGGACCAACGTGGCCGGCAGCGAGGACTACACCCACTACTCAGCCTGGGACGCCGAGACTGACGGCAACTTCCTCTTCAGCGGAACCATCACCGCGAACGCGGTCACCGCAGGGGACACCTTCACAATCGCCGTCGGCGACATGGACGTGTCCCTGACTGTTGCGTCCTGATGGCCCGCCAGTTCTTCAACGAGACACTGACTGTCGCCGCGCTGGCATCGTCCGGATTGGAGGCTGACATGGCCGGTCAGGCATCATCGGTCGGGTCGCGGGTCGGCCTGGACGCCATCAGCGGCCGGGCCACGCAGACGGCCCGCACCATGTCTCTCGAGTGAGGACAGGGGCCCGTGCCAGCCACGCTCGTCGGCTCCGACGCGGTCGGGTTCGCGGACGGCAACGGCGGCCACGTGTACACGTTCCCGGCTGGCGCGCCGGCGGCCGGTGACCTGGACGTGCTGTGTATCAACTCCAACACCGTGGTGGCCACCCCTGCCGGCTTCGCCGTGGCAACATCCCGGGTCGGCGGCCAGGGTGCCTACGTCTTCTGGCGCAAGGCCACAGGCGGCGAGCCGGGCACGGTCACCATCACCACCGCCGGGGATCACAACACGGTGTTGGTGTGGTCGAGGTGGTCCGGGGTGGACACCCTGGACCAGGTTGCTGTTTCCGGCGTGGACGGGGCTGGCGGGCTGACGTCGCCGGCCGTGACCATGCCGCCGCTGGCCGGCGCTGGCGAGCTGGTCGTCGCGTCTGCCGCTCTGCATGCGCTCAGCGAGGTCGTCACCGGACCTGTGTGGTCGTCCGGATACGCCGAGCTGCAGTCCATGGGGCAGGGTGGCGTCGGCTCGTCTGCGGTGCACGCCCTTGTGGCTGCGCGGACGGACGGGTCGGGGGTGGAGTCGCCGTCCGTGAGCTGGGCTGGCAGCGCCGCGGACCGGTACATGCTGGTGGCCGCCTTCACCGCGTCGGCGGCCGGTGTGGTACTGGCCGGGACGGCGGCAACGACCGCGGCCTTCACCGCGATCGCGGCGGGCACTCGCATAGTCGCCGGCAGCGCGGTCGGCTCGGCGACGCTCACCGCTACCGCGGCCGGCACACCACAGGTCCCCGGTAAGGCGTCCACGGCAATCGGCTACACCGCGACCGCCGCCGGGCTGCGCACTGTGAAAGGCACGGCCGCACTCGCCATCAGCTTCACCTCCGGTACGACCGTCCCAACCGGCGCCGTCACGCTACGCGCAACCGCGCACCCCGCGGCCACGTTCCGCCCCCTCGCCCGCCCCCGCGTCACGATGGAGGTCGGCCATGCCTGACATCGGCGACGACATCACCGTCACCACCAAGGTTTACGTGGACGGCGAGCTGGCCGACCCCGACTCCGTCACCCTCACCGTCACCTCACCGTCCGGCACCACCAGCACACCCACGCCGTCCTCCGACACGACAGGCATCTGGTCGGCCACCTTCAACGCCGACGAGGCCGGCCGGTGGCTGTACAAGTGGGAAACCACCTCCCCCGCGGGCGAGGAGTGGGGCCACGTCGACGTTGCCGCGGATCCGCCGGCGCGGCTGCAGCCGCTGGCCACCCCGCAGGATCTGGCGGACCTGCTCGGCCGCGACCTGACGGACACCGAACTGGCGAGGGCTGGGGCGCTGCTGCGGGCGGCGTCGGCGAAGATCCGCGCCTACACGGGGCAGCACTTCGACCTGGTCGAAGACGACGATGTGGTGCTGCGGCCGGTCGGGGTGCATCTGCGGCTGCCGCAGCGGCCCGTCACCGCGGTCACGTCGGTCACGGTCGTCGGCGGTGCGGGGCTGCCGGACGTGCTGCTGCCGTCGGGTCTGTGGCAGTGGGACGGCGTCGACGTGGTCGAGCTGTTCCCACTCGACTCGGACGTGTGGCTGTCCCTGCCCACAGATTGGACCATGTACGGCCAGTACGGACCAGACACGTACAAGGTCAAGTACACGCACGGCTACGCCACCACGCCGGACGATGTGGTGGCCGTGTGCTGCGACATGGTGCTGCGCACGCTGACGTCGCCGACGACGGCCGCCGGCCTGGTGCAGGAGACCATCGGGTCCTACAGCTACCAGTACGGGCAGGGGCCCGGTGCACAGTCGCCGGGTGCCGGGGTGAAGATGACCGACGACGACCGGGACGCGCTCAAGCGGTACCGGCGGACGGCGTCCACTGTGGCGCTGAGGGTGCGCTGATGGCCGTCCCCGCGCGGCTGCTGCCGCACACCGTCACCCGGGTACGCCCCGCCACGTCGACGGACTCGTACGGCAACACCACCTACGACTATGGCTCGTCCGCCAGCCGCAAGGACATGGCCGCCTGGCTGCAGCAGAACAACCGCGCCGAGCCGCTGTCCAATGGCCGCGACCCGCTCGACCAGGTGTGGCTGCTGGTGACCAACGACAAGGACATCCAGGGCCGCGACCGGGTCGAGTGGACAGACCCGGCCGGCAACGACGTGACGTTCGAGGTGGACGGGCCGCCGGCGCCCGTGTTCACCCCGGGCGGCTACCACCACACCGAATCCACCCTGCGGGTCGTCTCCGGCTGATGGCCAAACCCAAGGATGGCAGCGGCCCCGTCGACGGGCCCATCACCAAGCGGCTCAAAGCCGCCCGCGGCGGCCGGGGCTGGTGGCCAGCCCGGGACACCGACAAGCCGGCAAAGGGCGGCAAGCACGAAGGCTGGCCCATCCGCGGCCGAGGCAAGAAAGAGGGGAGATGACATGGGCCTGGTCAAGTACCGGCCGAACCGGCGCGGCATCCAGGACCTGCTCGGCTCCCCCACCGTCGGCGGTGACCTGTTCCAACGTGCCCTGCGGGTGGCCGCAGCCGCCCAGGCCGACTACGTCGCCCACCCGCCGCACTCCGGCCAGGTCGAAGTCGTCACCGTCCTGGAAAAAGAGCGGATCCGCTGGCGGGCCGCTGTCATCGCCAAGCACCCCGGCGCCCTGCCCATCGAGCACGACCGGCGACCATTGGGCAAGGCCATGGATGCGGCACGCGGATACAGGTCGGCAGGCTGACCATGGCCTACCCGGACATCATCTCCCTGCTGCGCACCTACCTGCTCGCCGCACCGGTCAGCCTCGGCGTCACCGTAGCCTCGAGGGTGCCGGACCCGCGGCCCACCCAGTGGCTGCAGCTGCGCCGCGTCGGCGGCACCCAGCAGCGCCCGGTGCGCGACCAGCCGCGCATCGACGCCATCGTGTGGGACGACGACGAGCCCGGTGCGTGGACGCTGGCGGACAAGGTGCGCCGCGCCATCCACGACCTGGCCGGCACCACCAAGCTCGGGCCGATGGTGTATCGGGTCGACGAATTCCTCGGCCCCACCTTCAGTGATGACACGGTGGCCGGTGCCGTCCGTGTCATGGCCACCTATTCGATCAGTGTCCGCGCCGACGACGCCATCGCCCGCTAGCCCACCCCGCACAGCCCGGCTCCGCGCGCCGGGTGACACCACCCACCGCACGGAGGAACCATGTCCCTGAATGCGCCAGCCGTCCGCATCGGCATCACCGGCGAACTGTACGCCGGCCCCACCACCGCCACCGCACCCACCGACTCCAGCAGCAGCCTCGACCCCGACTTCGTCGGCATGGGCTACGTGTCCGAGGACGGGGTAACAGAAAACTACGACGACACGGTCGAGGACATTGTTGCCTGGCAGAACGCCACCGTTGTCCGGTCCACCACGACCAACTCCAAGGCCACCCTGCAGATGACCCTCATCGAGACCAAGGGCAAGGTTCTCGAACTGTTCCACAAGGGATCGTCGGTGGAGGCGGCCGGCTCGGGCCAGTGGAAGATCGCCGTCAAGGCGCCGGACACCGACCGCCGCTCCTTCGTGCTGGACGTCATCGACGGCTCCAAGCACCTGCGCATCTACGTCCCGGACGGTGAGGTGACCGAGCGGGGTGAGATCACCTACGCCAACGGTGAGCCCATCAGCTACCAGATCACCATCACCTGCTACCCCGACTCCAACAACGTCGTGCTGACCAAATTCTCGGACGACGCGAACTGGGGGTATTCCTGATATATTGCGGCTGTTGTCCGTTTCCGGCCTGGCCACTGTGGACTCCCGGCGGTGTGTCTCGCGCGGAGAGCGCACCGCCGGGCCACACATCCTCTCCGCGCACAATCTGAAGGAGCAGTCCGCGCATGTTCTCCGCACGGCAGGCCATCTCCGACGCCGACCTCGAGCCGTTCGTCTTCGAAGACTCGCAGGGGCGGCAGCGTCAGGTGCCGCACATGAAGGCGCTCACCCTGGACCAGGGGCTGCGCCTGCTGACCAATGGTGAGGTCAAAGAGGTGCTGGACGAGGTCGCGCCCGAGGTCGGTACCGAGGTGGCGACGTGGCCGGCGCACGTCATCGAGACCTTCTTCCAGGCCTGGCAGGCCCACTCAGGCGTCGTCGTTGATGGTGAGCCGGGAAAATCCTCGACATCCTCGCCGTCGTCGCCGAGCACGGCGGCGCAGTCGAAGCGGACCTCGCGTTCCGGGGGATCACACTCGCGACGCTGAGCCTACGCCAGGCCGAAGCGTTCGTCACCGCGCTGGTCGAGACCGAAGGCACAGCCACTAGGCGGGCGCTGACCGGCGACTCGTGGACGCTGACAGACCATCTGCTGGCGCTGGTGTACGACCAGCTGCGCATCCTGGTGTGGCAGAACACAAAGGACGGCCACAAGGGACGTAACCGGCCGAAGCCGCTCTCCCCGCTGGCCCAGCCGGCGGGCGTGAGGTACGGCGGCGGGCACGGCCGCTCGAACGATGAGGTGAAGGCGTATCTGGCCCGGTTCGGGCCGCCACCAAGCTAGGGGGTGACCAGTGGCCGAAGAGGTCGGTGCCGCGTTCGTGTCGCTGGTCCCAAGCGCGCGTGGCTTCTCCGCCAAGGCGCGGGCCGCGCTCAAGGAAGAGCTAGCCGGCAAGGACTTCGAGGTCCCCATCACGCCTAAGGTGGACCGGGCCGACGTCACCCGTGCGCTGGCCGGTGCGACCGCCGGGCAGCGGGGTGGCGTCGAGGTCGACACGAAGGTGGACGATGGGCAGCTGCGCCGCGAGGTGCGCACCGCGGTCATCGCCACGGAGGCGACCCGCCCCACCGTCCACGTCCGCATTGAGGTGGACCGGAACACGCTGCGCCGGTCGCTGGCCGGGCTGGGCGGCACCGTCGAGCGCAGCGGCAGCAGCCTCGGCGGCACGTTTAGCCGCTTCTTCCTCCGCGAGATCGTGTTCTCCAAGGTCGGGCTGATCGCGGGTCTCATTGGCGTGCTCGCCCCGCCCGGCGCTGCGCTGACGGCCGCCGCAAGCCTGCTGGGCACGTCGCTGGGTGCCATCTTCGCCGGGGCGTTCGCCCTACGCGGCAACAAGGACATCCAGTCAGCCGTGAAGGGGCTGCTGGGCGACATTGACAAGGGGCTGACGAAGGCGGCCCAGCCGCTGGTGAAGCCATTCCTCGAGGCCATTCGCATCCTGGGGCAGGCTTTCAAGGACATGTCGCCGCAGGTGGCCGAAATCTTCAAAGCCGTCGCCCCCTACATTCCGCAGCTCGCCGAGGGTATTGCCGGCTTCTTGAAGAACCTGACCCCTGGTCTTGTGGATGCGGTCAAGAAGTCCGGGCCGGTGATTCAGCAGATTTCGTTCGCCCTGCCGGCGCTGGGGCAGGGGCTGGGTGACTTCTTGAAGAAGATGTCGGAGGTGTCGCCGGAGGCTGGACGGTTCATCGGCGGCACCCTGCGCGGCCTGGGCAGGCTGCTGTCCTTCCTGGGTACGGTCATTCAGACCCTGACCCGGTTCACCGACAGCGCCATCGACTTCGCCAAGAAGGTGTCTGGCGTGGTCCAACAGGTGCTGGTGGGCTACGGCATCATGATTGGCAACCTGAAAGGCCTTGTTGGTGACGAACTGAAGGGAATCCAGAAATTCATCGACAAGATCAAGCCGGTGTGGGATGGGTTCTGGAAGCACATCATCCCGCGCGGTGCCAGCGACGGCCTTACCGCGGTGGTTGGGCTGGCGAAGGGGCTGCCGGGGCGGGTCAAGAACGCCGTGGGCGACTTGAAGGACCTGCTGTACAGCGCGGGCCGCAACATCGTCCAGGGGCTGATTAACGGCATCAAGTCCAAGTTCGGGCCGCTGGGCAGCGCCGCGTCGTCTATGGCTGGCATCGTGCGGTCGTTCCTGCCGTTCTCGCCCGCGAAGCAGGGGCCGCTGTCCGGGTCGGGCAACCCCTACCGCAGTGGCCAGGTGATTGCGGACATGCTGGCCGGTGGTATGCGGTCCGGCCTGCCAACCGTCGAGTCGGCGGCGGACCGGCTCGCCGCAGCAGTCGGCGCCGGCGGCGCCGCGCGGGGCGGATCCGCGCTCGCCGCCGCACCCGCGCAGGTGGTCATCGGCTCCGACGGCTCCCGGCTGGGTGACCTGCTGGTCGAAGTCCTGCAAGGCGCCATCCGCACACGGGGCGGCAACGTCCAGGTGGTGTTGGGGGCTGGGCGTGCCTGACTACGGCGACCTCAAGTTGCAACTCTACTACGACGGCAAGTGGAATGATGCGCCGTTGGCGGACCCGAAGCGGGGTCCGGTGCTCATCGTGCGTGGACGCGGCCCGGAGCAGGATGCGGCGTCACCGTCCACCATGTCGGCCACAGTGGACAACTACTCGGGGGACTACAACCCGCACAACCCGGCGTCCGACCTGTACGGCAAGATCGGCCGGAACACGCCGGCCCGCGTCTACCTGGGCACCCCCAACGTTCTCGGCGACTCCAACTTCTCCCTGTCCACCGCGACGAGTCAGGTGGCGCCTGGGCTGACGGCGCCGGCGGCGGGGCTGCTGGTGTGCGCGTGGGCCGCGCCGGACACGTCGGCCACCTACACGGCCCCTACCGGCATGTCGGCTGGTAGCCAGCAGAACGCCGACAACATCACCATGCGGGGTGCGCGGGAGGCTGTGTCTGCGGGTGCGACCGGTACCCGCACGGCCACACTGTCGACAGCCCGTGACTATGTGGCCGCAAGCGTGTTCATTAAGGGGCCGACGTCCGTGACGACCGGCTCCATCACGCAGGCCGGGACCAGCATCACCCTGGATGTGGACACGGCCGGCGACTGGTGGGTGCTGTTCGCCGCCTACTCGTCACCCGGCACGTCCAACACGTCCGACCCCCCGGTGGCGCCGGACCCGTCCGACACCGACGGCGGTGGCTGGGTGCTGCTCGCCGACACGGGGCCGCAGAACATCTTCAACAACGGCACCGACTGGCTGCGGATGAAGGCGTGGGCGAAGAAGACCCGCACCGTCAGCGAATCCCACGTGATCAGCCTGCCTGGCGCCGACGCGGACAGCACCATCATGTTCGCCGTCCGCGTGCCCGCGGATGAGGTGTCCGGTGATTGGGACATCCGCCACGTCGGCGAGGTGGCGTCGTGGCAGCCGGACCGCACCGGCGACTTCGTGCCCAACACCACGGGTGATGCATGGACAGTCATTACCGCCTCTGGTGTGCTACGTCGACTTAGTCAAGGCACCCCGCCTGTTCTATCGGCGCTGCGGCGCACCATCGAATCGATGGATCCGCTGGGCTACTGGCCCATGGAGGAGTCGGCCACCCCTGACGCGCTGTCGTCCGCGCTCGTCGGCGGTCGCGGTTTCTCCGTGTCGAAGGGCATGGTGGATTTCGGCGCCGATGACACACTTCCCGGGTCGCTTCCGCTACCCAAGACCAGACACAATGAGGACTACGCCGACTCGATGACGGCGTCCGTTCCCTTCTCGGGCGTGGACGGCGACGATTTCACAGTCACGTGGTGGTGCCGCACTTTGGATCTGGGTGGTACGGATCTCCGCTCCTCAACGCAGGTGCTGGTGTGGCTTGACGGCGGCATGCTGGCCTGGATTTTCCAGGTCACATATGTACAGTCGGCCGGCAGCGACTTCTTCGACATCAACGGGTCTTCGCCGACCACCACCGTCGTCGACGAATCAGCCACAGCCCCACACACCAACGACTGGCAGTTCATCAAGGTCACCGTCGACCGTGACGGCTCGGGTGATCTGAGGTGCCGGATGTGGTGCAACGGGACGCTGATGGTGACCGGCACTGCGACCCAGTCTGACGCCGGAGTCACACGCAAGATCGACATAACGATCGATACCGACGACACCGACCAGATGCCGGTGAGCATGGGGCATCTGGCCGTCTTCTCTTCCACGGCCGATGTGGACGACCAGGAGCAGGCCGGGGCCGGATGGACGGGTGAGACGGCCGTGGCCCGGTTCACCCGCCTCTGCGCCGAGCAGGGCATCCCCGCATCCGTGCTGGGTGATCCGGACGACACGGTGCCGATGGGGCCGCAGCCCGCCGACACCCTCATCAACATCCTGGCCGAGATCGAACGCACCGACGTCGGCATCCTGGCCGAGCCGCGCGACCAGGCCGGCCTGCTGTACCGGACCCGGGCCAGCCTGTACAACCAGACGCCGGCGCTCACCCTGGACTGGGACGACGGCCGCATGTCCCCGCTGACTCCCGTGTTGGATGACCGGTACACCCGCAACGACGTCAGCGCGCGCCGCCGCGACGGCTCATTCGCCCGGGCGGTGCAGGAGTCGGGGCCGCTGAACGTTCAGCCGCCGTCGGACGATGTGGACGGTGTTGGCCGGTACGAGTCCGAGGTGGATGTCAACCCGGAGACCGATGCTGGCCTGCAGGATCTGGCCGGCTGGTACCTGCGGCTCGGCACCGTCGACGGACCACGGTTCCCCCAGTTGACCGTGGATCTGGACCTGTACACAGCCGTGGCCGGGGACGCGGCCACAGTGGATGTGGGCGACCGGGTCACCATCATCAACGTGCCGAAGGATCTGGCCCCGGACGACATTGACCTGCTGGTGGTCGGGTCGACGGAGCAGATCACCCCGACCCGGCGCACCATCACCTTCTCCTGCGCCCCGTACGCCTACGACGTGGCCGTCTACGACACCGACCGGTACGACGCGAAGGACGCGAAGCTGGCTGTCGCAGCCACCAGCTCGGCGACCAGCATCGCCGTCTCCAGCACCGCACTGTGGACCGGCGACGACGGCGACTTCGACATCAGCGTCGGCGGGGAGCGCATGACGGTGACCGCGGTGTCCGGCACGTCGTCGCCGCAGGTATTCACCGTCACCCGTGCTGTGAATGGCGTGTCGAAGGCGCACGCGGCCGGTACGCCGGTCCGGCTGTGGAAGACGCCAAGGTACGCACTGTAGGAGGGAGCAACGATGGCTGGGCCTGCCGCGGGCGGCATCATCTACGCCGACGAGTCCGTCAACCAGGGCAGCTTCGCCTGGACTTCGTTCAACCCGAAGGTGTACGGCGGGGCGGGATCGACCCAGGTGTCCGGGACCGTGCTCTACGCCAACTACCTGCAGATCGGCAAGGTCGTGTGGGCCACGGCCGCCGTCACCTTCAACGCCGCCGCGTCCAGCGGCGCCGCCATCGACCTGCCCGTCAAGGCCGCCTTCCGGTCGCTGAACTGTGGCAGCTGTGCCCTGTTCGGCTCCAGCGTCCCCAGCACCCAGACCGGCGTGGCCACCATGACGGCCAGCCAGGACAAGCTGGTCATCACGGCCTTCAACGGCGGTTTTTTGGACGCCTCGTCCGGGCACAACATCCGGTACTCCGTCTGCTACGAGGCAGCCTGACGAGGGGAGGCCGGCTATGACCATCTTCGGCTGGGACGCGTCGCATCACGACTGGGGCCGCGGGCCGATGGACATTGCCGCCGCGGTGCACGACGGCATTTCGTTCATGACGCACAAGATTGGCGAGGCGCGCACGGTCACTGACGACAGGTTCGACGACTGGTACAAGCGGGCCCGCGCGGCGAAGGTGCGGCTGCTGGGTGCCTACTACGTCAACCACCCCGGAGACCAGCGGTACCAGGCGGACCGGTTCCTGTCCATGTTGGACGACCGGGCGCCGGGCTGGCGCGACGGGCCCTTCATCCTGCAGGTCGACGCCGAGCGTTTCGACTACATGGAACGGGAGCCCAGTCCGGCCGAGATCAAGGCGTTTTGCGACCGACTCGTCGAGCGGACGAAGGGCATCTACCGGCCGATCGTGTACGCGCCCAAGTGGCTGTACCACGACCGGCTGAAGGGCCTCGGCTATCCACTGTGGGCCTCGGACTATGACACCAACCCAGCGGTTCACTACCGCAAGGCGTATCCGGGCGACAAGTCGGACCGGTGGGTCTCCTACAGCGGGCAGACGCCGGCCATCCTGCAGTACGGCTCGCGCACACGGATCGGCTCGCAGCCCACATGCGACGCAAACGCTTTCCGGGGCACGCTTGAACAGCTCACCGCGCTGGTCTATCCGGAGGGAGATGACATGCCCACGGCAAAAGAGATCGCCCAGGCGGTCTGGAACACCGACAACATCGTCGCGGCGCCGTATCCGGTGCGCACCCCCCAAAACCAGTACTGGGCGCCCGGCACGACCTTGAGCCACGGCCTGGGCCAGGCGATCGAGGCCAACCAGCGGGTCGCCGAGCTGGCGGTCAAGGTGGACGGAATGGTCACCATCATCGCCACGCTCGCCGATGCGCTGCACGCCGGCGGCAGCCTGGACACGGCCGCCGTGCTCGCCAAGCTCGACGGCCTGGCCAAGCAGGTCGCGCAACTGAGCGCCGAGCGTGACGAGCTAAACCGGAAGCTGGCGGAGGCGTACGGCGGACAGTCGCAGGCGGAGTCCTGAGCGTGGACGACGACCTCACGCTCGGCGAACTCGGCCGATCCCTGGTCCGAATCGAGCAAAAGCTCGACCAAGCCATAGGCGACCATGAGAACCGGCTGCGCCGCGTCGAGCGGGTGATGTGGGTGGCGCTGGGGCTTGCGGCGGCGGGCGGTGTCTCCGGCATCGGGACGCTGCTGTCCGCGGCCGGCGGGTGAGCCGGTGAAGGGAGTGTGAACCGTGTTCACAGTCAAGTTTTGGAAGCAGGCCGCCGAGCGGGCGGTCAAGTCGGCGGCGCAGGCGGCCCTGGGCCTGTGGGTCGGCGACCAGGTGTTCAACGCCTGGCAGGCGGACTGGGCCAAGGCCGGCGGTGTGGCCGCGGGTGCGGTGGTGCTGTCGCTGCTGACGTCGGCGGCGTCGGCCGGCGTCGGCCAGCCCGGCTCGCCGAGCGTGGTGAAGCAGTGAGACTGTCCCGCGACTGGAAGCTGTGGACCTACTTGGCCGCCCCGCTGGCGTTCGTCGTGGCCGAGTTGGCCGCGGTCGCGTCCCGGCGCCGCGGCGACACGGCGTCGGAGCGGGTGTGGGCGCTGCCCCGGCCGGCACGCTGGGCGGTGGGTCTGGTGTCGTTGGGCCTGGGCGTCTGGCTGTCCGGGCATTTCGCGTTCGGCTGGTGGAGCTAGTGGACGCGGTCCGGCTGCGGCGGCTGGTGATTCTGGCCCGCCGCAGGCGCCGCTGGCGGCGCCGTGTGCTCGCGCGGTCTGCTGTCGGCTGGTGCCGGTAAGCTCATAGCCGCCTTGGATCTGGCCGGAAGGATGCGGCCCTACCCCCACGAGGGGTGGGGCCGCTTTCGCGCTGTCCGGGGTCAGCCGCGGATCGCCGCCGCGTCCAGGCGCCGCTCCACACCCCAGTACAGGAGAGCCTTCCGCTGCCTGGCGACCGTGCCATACAGGTGGATGCCGAGCTGGTTGGCGACGGCCCGCAGCTGCGGCCCGCTCAGCCCGGCGATGGTGGCGCGTGCGGCGTCGACGTCGGTGGTGGTGGCGAGCATGTGTGCGGTGTCGTCCATGTGCCCAGCATCCCTAGGTGGTCAATAGGCGGCTGGCCTGCGGTGTTGCGCCGGTAGGCGTTCGCGGGGTGTCCGTTTCGGACGGTGTGCCCGATGCCGGCTGCTGTGCACTGTGGACTGTGTAAGTGGAGGTGCTGCCGGCTGGCCCCTTACACGCGCCAGCCGGCCACGGATTCCAGCCGAACGGTCGACGTCCAAACCGGGCACACCGGTCGCGCTGTCGCCCACATGACAAGGCAGCTCAGGTTCCGGTGCCGAAGGTTGAGCCGCCGCGGACCAGATTCAAGAAAGAGTGCGCCCCGCCCCCAAACAAGGGGGCGGGGCCGCTGCTGCTGTGTCCGGCTCAGGCGAGCCGGTGCGCGGCTCCGCCGGGAGGCTCTTCCGCTCTACCTGTTGACAGCAACGCGGTAAACAGGTAGATTAATGGGCATGACAGAACTGCACCCGGCAATCGCCCGCTACATCCCCGCCCGCAGGGGTGAGCTCCTCACCGTCTCCTGGATCACCAAGGGCGGCGAGGAGAAGATGGTCACCGGCCGCCTGGACGGCTGGGGCCGCAACCGCGAGGGCCAGCAGGCCCTCATCATCACCACCGGACGCAAGCAGACCTACGTATGGGCCCCGGCCCTGCAGCGGTACCTGGACCGTGAGGACGCCCAGCGCGCCGCCCAGCGCGCCGCCCAGCGCGCCGCGGACCGGCCCACCGACAAGCAGGTCAGCTACGCGCTGGACCTCATCGCCGACGCCGCCGCCTGCGGCGCCTGGCAGCACACTGACCTCGGCGCCGCGTTCGACGCGGAGCAGGTGGACCGGGCCCACCTGATGCGGATGACCAGTGCAGAGGTCAGCCTGCTCATCGACGAGCTGAAGGCCCACCTGGGCCTCGGCAACCCCTGGGAGAACTGATGCCAGCCACGACCGTCCTCACACAGGCCCAGCAGCAGCGTCTGGACGCGCTCCGGCAGCATGCGGCCCGCCGCCGGGAGGCGCTGGCCGCCGAGCAGGCCACCCGCCGTGTCTTCCAGGCCGCCGTGCTGGCCGCCCTCGGCGCCGGCGCCGGCGCCCCGGACGTGGTCGCCGCGTCCGGCGGTGCGGTTACCCGGCAGGCCCCCCACCAACTCGTGTCCCGCCGCGGGCCTGACGCCCCCGCCAGAGCGTGGGAGGACGCCGGTCGGCCCGACCGGCGGGCGGCACTGGCCAAAGTCGGCCAGGCCGGCCCGGCATGGGCAGAAGCCCGCCGCCGCCTGACCGGGGCCACAGAGACCGTGGTCATGCACATGCGCCAGTGCCGGGACGCCGGCATCCCCCCGACCGCCATCGCCGCCGGGTCCGGATTCGCGTCGGCCGCCGCCTACGACTACCTGGCCGCACTTGACGTGGAGACACGGGCCGTGGCCGCCCTGCGTGCCGCAGGCCTGGTCGGCCGGTACGACCCGCAGGAAGACGCCGAGGTGGACGACGTGCTGGTGCGGCGCAACGGCACCAAGGTCACCGCGCGGCTGGGCATCTTCCGACAGGACACCAGGCGGCTGGCGGAGGAGGCCGCCCGGGCTCTGGCCGCCGTAGGCCTGCACGTGGACGAGGCGGCCCTGGCCGCAGAGTGGGACCGGCCGCTGGGTGAGGTGCTGCGCCACACACCACCCGAGATCACACGGATGCGCTCAGCGCCGCTGTAGTCGCGCTGCTGTTTACAGAAAAGGGGCGCCCCGCCCCCAATGACTCCCCCGGGGGCGGGGCGCCCAGCCTGCTGGTGTCAGACGGTCGTGCGGCGGCGCCTCGTCGCCACCACCAGCAGACCGCCCGCCACCAGCAGCACCCCAGCGGCAATGCCGATGGTCCTCGCCGGCACGCCGGTCACCGGCAGAGACGCAGCCTGCTTCTGCTGCGCCGGCGTGGGGCTCGCCCCACCGACGGCGCCGCCGGCCTACTTCGTGGCGGACGCGGACGGGCTCGGCGACGGCGACTCGGTAGCCGGCGGCTTTGGGGTGAAGGTGTACTTCTCGCCGAAGAACGTCAGCGACTTGATGACCCCATCACCCTCGACGCCCGAGCCCAGCGAGAACCCGATGGCGCGGATCCAGCCTTCACCACCGAGCGCGTTGTTCCATTCGGCGAGGGTGCCCCAGTTGTCGGAGCCCTGCCCGCCGCCGTGGTGCGGCGCCTTGTCCTTCAGCTCCTGCGCGGACCCGTTGGACAGCCACCAGTTCGCGCCGTACACGGCCGGCTCGCCGACCAGGATCCCGTCAGCGCCGGTGCCGCCGGGGATGTCCAGCACGATCTGCAGCCCGGGGGCCGGTGTGGTGCCGGTCCAGTCGATGGCGGGTGTGCCGACGTTGGACAGGTTCGCGCCCTCCGGCGCCGGGTAGTAGGCGGCGACCTTGGCGTTGCTGCTGTTGTCGTCGGTCCAGATGTGCAGGCCGTCGGCCGTCACCTTGTAGTGGCCGGCGGACCGGGTGTCGCTGGTGTCCCACGCGGACAGGTCGTGCGAGACGACGTCCGCTCGTGCCGGGCTGGCGAGTGCCAGCACCACCGCGCCGGCCACGGCGGCGCCGGCCAAAATCCGCTTCACCAATGTGTCTCCCTTGCTCTCTTGGTCAGCCCACCCCGGACTGGGATGGGAGTCTTCACGCCGCCCGTGCGGCAATCGCCGCCAGCAGCGCCAACGTGCCCTCCCGCGGCCGATGCTCCACCGTGCCACGGTCCACGGACGACACCTGCCGGTCGCCGGCCTCCACGCTCCACGCCCACACGCACACATCGTCGGCATCAGGGTCAGGGTCACCCTCGGGCGGCTGCAGACGTGTGGCCACGATGTAGGCGGCCACCTCGCCGTCCTCGGCAATGGTCACGTCCAGCACCACGGCGGCCTCCTCACTTCGGGTAGTCCCTCATACGGTACGAGAGGTGACAACCGGTGGCCCGACCTCCCACTGTTTTCCAATCTCTTCCAGCATTTCGAGGGCCCACCGGTGCTGCCGACATGGCCGCGGCTCCAGGCAGGCCACGCACAGCCGCCGCATCTGCCACGACCGGACCGGGTGCCGCCACCGCCAGCTGGGCCGGCGGCCGTGCTGCTGCAGCAGCTCGATGGCCCGCTCCAACGTGACCGCGGTCCGCAGCCCTGGCCAGCTCATCTGACCTCCCTGGTCGGGGCGCGGCGGCCGGTGCACCGGTCGGGCCATGAGGGCGGGCCGTGACGAATGCCCGGCCGCCGCGCTTGGGTCCGGGGCAGGAGCCCCGGGAGCGAGGGAGCGGCTGTCCGACTGGAGCCAACCTGCCGGTGCCGACCGCACCCTCAGGTGGCAAGTTACACGGGTTACCCGTGCTAGTCTAGTAACACTTGCTAGGCGACTCCCGGAGGTGATCTACTTGTCGGGCCAACCTGCTGGGAGAAGTGCCGTCATGTCCGGAAAGTCGTTGCGTGCACAAGTCATCGAAAGTATCCGCGAGAAGATCGAGTCCGGTGTCTGGCCACCTGGCCACAAGCTGCCGACCAAGCGCGAACTCGCCGTCATGCACGGGGTCTCCATTGCCGTTATCGACGCAGCGATGATTGAGCTGCGCGCGGCCGGGCTAGTCCGAGGGCAGCAAGGCAAGGCCGTCTACGTCGCTGGCGGGGAGGTGTGATGGAGGTGGTGGACTGGCTGCGGAAGCAGCTCGACGACGACGAGCAGGTAGCCCTGGCCGCGCGCTCCGAGATGATGCGCCGCATGCTCGCCTACGCCGCGGCGCACATGCCGGCTGGGTGGAAACCGTAGATCAACTTGGGGGAGCTGTGGGGGGATTGGCGGGGGCCGAGGGGTGCCGACAGGCGCCGAGAGGTGCCGTAATGCCAGGTCAGATGGGGTGCCAGGTCCCTGACCTGGGGGGTGCTCCGGGGCCTAACCCAGAGAGGAGCTGGGCTGTGAATGAACCTACCGCCGAGCACCTGATGGAGCACCATGCTGCGGTGCGCGCGGCCGTGGCTGCGACGCTGCGCCAGGTGGCCGGCTGGGGCCTGGTGTGGGAGCACGACGGCCAGCCGGCGCGCGACGACCTATGCGACATCGCCATGCAGGTTGAGCGCATGGAGCCGGGCGACATGTGCTGCCCGGTGTGCGAGGAGGTGACCTGCGACGAGGATTGCCCCTTGGCGGGACACCGGCGCCCCTGACCTGAGTGCTGGTCGTGGACGTTCGGCTATGCCTGCGTCCACCGGACGTCGGCGTTCGCATCGAACGCTGACAAACGTCTGACGCGCCATCGTCCGCTTACCCGTGGTCATAGACCCAGGTCAGACCAGATAGTGAGTCAGCACATCTCTCAATGGGGGCGGGCGTGGACAACGTGGTCACGACGGAGACGACGCAGGGCATCGAGACGCGGCTGCGGTGGGCGCGGCGGCTGGAGCAGGGCGCGGCTGGCCGCCGCCTACCTGGCCGGCGGGCTGACGGTGGGAGCCGCGGTGGTGGCGGCGCATGTGACGCCGCTGCCGATCGCGCTGGACCTGGCCCAGTCGGGGCTGGTGCTGCTGCTGGCGCCTGCTACAGTCGAAACCTCTGATAGTGCGGACCTGGTGAGTGCCCATCCCGGCACTCCCAGGTCTTTCGCTTTCCTGGGCGGTACGCAGCCCTACCCCTCAAGCTGCGTGCGCGCGGACAAACGCCCTCCGACTCCAAGCCGCGCGTCCCGTCACTTTCGCCAGGGTCTCACACCTCGGCCAGCTCGGCGGCGACCTCCGCGTCCAGGTCCACACCGGCCAGCGCCGCATCCACCGCCGCCAGAATCCCCTCATCGACTTCCGCCCGCAGATGGCCGTACAGGTCGGACGTGACGGCGATGGAGGAGTGGCCAAGCCGCCGCTGGACCGCGGTCAGTGGCTGCGCTAGGGCCGCGTACCTTACTGCCAGTAAGCCACGCCGTTACCAATCCGTAACGTGTCCGGGTCGCTACACCCAGCTCCGGCCATCGGATCATCCGGGCATGGACAGAGATCCACTGAGGGCGGTGGTGCTCGTCCAGCCAGGGCCGCATGCGGACCGCAGACTGGCCGCCTGCTGGGACCACTGCCACCGCCGCGGCCACCACATCGCTGCCGTCGTCACCATCTGGGAGGAGGCCGCCAAGCTCGTCCTGGCCGGCCACGCCGACATCATCGTCGTGCACTCACCCGCCGAGCTGCCACCCGACCGGGTGCCACGCGTAGAGGTCGCCGGCCAGGCACCCTCCTCGGCTGGGCGGGCGCGTCGGCTGTGAGCGGAAGCCCCGCCACCGCCGACGCCAGCGCGGCCGGTGCGACTGCGCGGTAGATGGCGGTGGTGCTCGGCCGCGAGTGGCCGAGCAGCTCCTGCACCACCCGCAGGTCCTGTGTGTCCACAAAGGATGCGAAGGAGTGGCGGAGCCGGTGCATCGTCACCCCGTCGTGGCCGATGTGTGCGAAGTGCGCTGACGCCATGGCCGAGATGTAGCCCGGGGTGGCACGTTCGCCGCTCTGCTTGCGCGCCACCGGGCCGGGCGGCAGCGTCGACACGGCCTGCCACACGGCCGGATGGGTCGGCACCACGCGGTGCTTATCCGCCTTGCCGTGCAGGTGGGTCAGCTCCGGGCCGACGTCGGCCCGGTCCAGCCGGGAGATCTCGACGCAGCGGGCGCCCAACCCGGCGGCGATGAGGGCCCACGTCCGGTACGGCTCGGCGGCGTCGGCGAGCAGCCGGCGCAGCTGCTCCAGGGGCACCGGGCGGGGCTGGCCGGTCTTGCCGCGTGGCCGTGGCACGTCGGCCAGCGGGTTGAGCGCGAGCCACCGGCCCGCGGCGTGCCGGTAGAAGACCAGCAGCGCCGAGTAGTAGGAGGCGCGGGCGTTCGGTCCGAGCCCGGGGCGGCGCAGCCAGGCGGCCAGCTCCTCGGCGGTCGCCTCGAGGCCGTGCGGCAGGTCCCGGTCCGCCATGGTGAGCACGGCGCGGCGGTGTCCGACGGTGCGGTCTGACCGGCCGAGCAACACCAGATGATCACAGAATGCTGTGATCAGGTCAGCACAGGGGGTCATGGGACGACAGCCTCCACAGGCGGCGGACCCGGTGACATTGGCCGGTCGGATGATGCACTCTGCGTGATGTCGGCCGGATGCCCGGCTCTTGCCGCCCGTTCGGTCTCGCGCCGCAGCCGCAGGTCGTGCAGGACCGACTCCTCGACGGTGGCGGTCCGCCATCCGGGCAGGTCGATCGGTGGACCGTGCAGGTCGTGCTGGGCGGCCGTGTCGAGGCCGGCGATGCCGAGCAGGATGGCCAGGACGGCGCAGAGCCCGGCGAGCTGCGCGAGGGCGGCGATCCGGCGGTGTGACATGTCAGGCCGCCTGGATGCGGACGGCGCGGGCGGCCGCGGGTGGCCGGGTCGGGACCCCGGCGTGCCGTGCCGGCGGCCGTGCGGCCGATGCCGGGGTCGGCCGGGCGGTGACGCGGCGGCGACGAACGGCCGGGCTGGATGACTGGGCGATAGTCCCGTCGCGCTTCTGCAGAGCCTCTCGCGGCAGCAGCTCGACCAGGCAGACCCCCAGTCCTTCGGCGATCTTCTGTAGCTCGCTGATGGTTGGCTCGGCACGGCCATCGACGCGCCGAGCCATGTAGGTCTGGCTCCAGCCGAGCCGGCGGGCGAGGGCGGCCGCGCTGACCCGGTGTCTGGCCAGGGTGGCGCGCAGCTCTGCTGCGATGAGTTCTCGCATGCTGTCCATGGACGCGAGGTTAGTCGTATATCGACTAAGCGTCAACGGTGCCGGGTCGATTAGTCAACTACAACAAGATTAAGTTGCAGCATGACTTGACAGCTAGTCAGCATCTGACCAGACTAGGCACCATGCAATCCGCCCCCAAGCCCGAGCATGTAGCCGTCGGCGCGCAGATCCGCTCGGTCCTGGACGAGCTGGGCATCAGCGGCAATGAGCTGGCCAAGCGGCTCGGCTGGCCGCAGTCCAATGTGGCACGCCGACTGCTCGGCAAGACACCCACAACGGTGCCGGAGCTGCAACAGATCGCCGACACCATCGGTGTCCCGGTGTCCCGGCTGCTGCCGGAACAGACCACGGCCGGTGCGGCATGACCGACATCACCGCCGGCACCGGCCCCACACACCCCACACCCACACACCCACCCAGCCCGCGACCCGGCGGGCCACCGCCACCCCGACCCCGTACCGACAACCGCACCGACGACGGCGACTGGGGTCCCGGCGGCAGCTACAACCCCGACAACTGGGGCTGCGGCGCGCTGCTGGCCCCCCTGCTGGCGCTGGTCGCGATCCTGCTGGCGGTGACCGCATGAGCACCTACGTTCTGCCCGCAGCCACACTGGCCAATCCGTACTGGGACGCCGTCCGCGACCACGTCGACCCAACCGGCTCCCTCTGGGGCACCCCAACCGTCGACGGCCTCGGCCGCTACCGGACCCCCGACGGCCGCATCGACCTCGCGCGGTGGAACCAGGAGGCGCTGAAGCGGCACGACTTCACCGCCAGGTACGCGTGGACCATCACCGACCCGGCCACCGTCGACTTCGTCATCCGCCACGCCGGGCCGCGGCTGGTCGACCCGCTCGCCGGCACCGGCTACTGGGCGTGGCTGCTCAGCCAAGCCGGCGTGGACGTGGTCGCCTACGACCAGCACCCGCCCACGGTCGACTCCGAGTCGAACAGGTGGCACCGCAACGTGGCCGCCCACTGCCCGGTGATGCAGGGCGACGCCGTGGACACGGTGACCGTCCACGGTGACCGGACGCTGCTGCTGGCCTGGCCGCCCTGCGCTTCGCCGCTAGGCGCCGATGTCCTCAGGGCGTACGCCGGGCCGCGGGTCATCTACATCGGCGAGGGCCAGTTCGGCTGCTGCGGCGACGACGCCATGTTCGACTTGCTCGCCCGGGACTGGGTTGAGGTGGCCGACCACGTGCCCGTGCAGTGGGACGGCCTGCACGACGTGGTGCGGGTCTACCACCGGGCAGAGGTGACCCCGTGAGCCGCCGCCGTGCCGACGCGGCGCTGGCCGCCATCCGCCACACCGCCCTGGCCTGCCTGCTCCTCATCGGTCTGTGGTCGTGGCTGTGCACCCCGGCCGGCGCCGCCGAGGTCAACCTCGGCCCCGGCGCGGCACCAGCCCCGGAGTCCGAGCCGCTGGCCGCCCCACTGTCCACCCTCGGCCTGCTGCTGCTGGCCGCTGGCATCGGCGCCATCAGGAGCAGGCGGGCCGCCCGTCGCGACCCGAAGCCGCAGCCACCCCCGTACCCGTGGCCATCCCCCTGGCCCGTCCCCCGCAGCCGCGACCGCAGATAAGGACCAGCGGCGCCACACGTGAGCCGACCGACCGTGGCGCCGCCAGACACAAGGGAGTATCCCATGAGCCACACACCGCCGGTCGACCCGTCGCCGGCAGCCGCCGCCGCCGAGGTGCCGCCCGAGCTGGCACCCCGGCCCATGACCGGCCCGGAGGCGCTCGACGCCGCCGCCGCGG
>Ga0310834_100516_pt1 | contig 41367 bp, 37 predicted proteins | sample SM_ome_2_FD_201314 | JGI IMG/M metagenome (GOLD analysis project Ga0310834, IMG submission 201314) | Sorghum-adapted microbial communities enriched on stacked mutant (SM) sorghum from Joint BioEnergy Institute, Emeryville, California... ...
TCGGTGTCGGCGAGTCGCGGTGTGAGTGCAGGTCGGTCGCGGGCTGGGTGCGTATGTTCTGGTCAGTCGTGCGCCCGCAGGGCCGCGCTGAACCACTCGAAGGGCTCGACCCGCGACGGGGGCCTGCCCCAGCCGTTGAGGATGCCGAGCAGCTCCCAGTAGCGGTGCACCCGCCGGTCGGTGAAGGTGTCGATCGTGTCGGCGAGCTCGTCGCGGGCGGCCGCGTCCATGCCGGGGTCGATGATCCGGGCGAGGACGGCCTGGCCCTCGGGCGAGTCGGGCGCGATCCCGGCGTCGACGGCGCCGCCGGCGTGCTCGACGATCGGCTCCGGGTCGAACTGCGGCTGGTCGCGGTCGGCCTGCGAACCGGCCACCGCCATCTCCCGCGCCCGGGCGCGGAACGCGGGGTCGTTCACCAGCTCGGCGAGCTCGACCCAGGCCTCCACCTGCTCCGTGGTCGGCTCGTCGGGCAGCTCGGCCGGGAGCGTCCGCATGCTGGTCGCGATCGCGGCGCCGGGGGCGTCGGGATCGGTGCCCGCGAACGTCGCGTCGACGAACTCGTCGATCATCTGCTGCCGCTCGGCGGCGGAGAGCCGGGCGAGGTCGTTCATCAGTGCCGCCTTCCGTGGAGAGGGGGCGCCCCGCGCGAGCAGCGTGCACACCGCCCGCTGCGTGCGCAGGACGCGGATCTGGTGGTCGATGGCCTGCACGTGGGCGGCCGCCACGTCCTCGACGCTGCGCTTGCGCTCGAGGACGAGCCGGATGTCGTCCAGGCCCATCCCGAGCTCGCGCAGCGTGCGCACGAGGTCGAGCCGCGCCACGGCCCGGCTGTCGTACCGGCGGTAGTTGCCGGCCGACCGGTCCGTCTCGGGCAGCACGCCCTCGTCGGACCAGAACCGGATCGTGCGCACCGGCACGCCCGTGCGCCGGGCGAGCTGCCCGATCGTCAGCAGGGGTTCATCGGCCACGAGGCGATCCTCGAGTCTCCAGCGGCTGGAAGGTCAAACCCGGATTCTCGCGCGTGCCAGACTGGCTCGCGTGGGTGACGGCCTCGCGACGCTCGGACGCACCCTCTCCGCACTGGCCGACGAGCGCCCCGCCGTGCTGCTGGCCGCGGCGCTCGCGCTGCTCACGGTCTCCTGGACCGCCGCCTGGCGGTGGACGCGCATCGTCGTGACGATCGCCCACGAGGGCGGCCACGCGCTGGTGGCGGTGCTCGCCGGGCGCGGCCTCACCGGGATCCGCCTGCACGCCGACACGTCCGGGCTCACGGTCTCGACGGGCGCCCGCCGCGGCCCCGGGCTGGTGCTGACCTTCCTCGGCGGGTACCCGGCGCCGTCCCTGCTCGGCATCGGCGGCGCCCTGCTGGTGGCCGCCGAGCAGACCGCGCTGATGCTGTGGATCGCGACCGCCCTGCTCGTGGCCACGCTGTTCCACGTCCGCAACGCCTTCGGCGTCTTCGCGGTGCTCGCCACCGGCGCGCTCGTCGGCTCCGTCGCCTGGTGGGGCACGCCCCGGCTGCAGGACGGGTTCGCGGCGGCGCTGTGCTGGTTCCTCGTGTTCGGCGGCGTGCGCGCGGTGCACGAGCTGCGGCTCACCCGGCGCAGGGGCGCCTCGGACGCCGACATGCTGGGCGCGCTCACGTGGGTGCCCCGGGGAATGTGGGTGGCGCTGTTCTGGTTGCTCGCGGCGGCGGCCGTGGTCGTCGCGGCCGGGATCCTGCTGCTGTGGTGAGGGAAAAATGAGCGACTGGAACGAGAAGATCGTCGCGGAGTTCCGCGCCAACTCCGGCCGCGTCGGCGGCATGTTCGAGGGCGTACCCATGATCCTCGTCCACCACGTCGGCGCGAGGTCCGGCGCCGAGCGCGTCACGCCGCTGGTCCACTTCCCCGAGGACGACCAGCGCACCGTGATCGTCGCGTCGAACGGCGGCGCGCCGAAGCACCCGGCCTGGTACTTCAACCTCAAGGCCAACCCGAAGATCGAGGTCGAGGTCGGCGCCGAGCGCTACACCGCGGTCGCCGAGGAGCTCCCCCGGGCCGAGCGCGACGAGTTCTGGAAGCGCGTCGTGGCCGAGCGCCCCGGGTTCGCCGACTACGAGCGCACCGCGGGCGACCGGGTCATCCCGCTGGTGCGGCTCACCCGGGTGGGCTGAATCCGGCGGAGGGGGCAGGATCGGCCCCATGCCGATCACCCTCGACCAGGCTCAGACCATCGTGCGCGCCGCACTGCAGTACGGCACCGACCACGGCTTCCAGCCCCTGACGGTGGCCGTGCTCGACCCCGGTGGCGCGCTCGTCGCGCTCGCCCGCCAGGACGGATCCGGCTACCTGCGGCCCGACCTCGCGACCGCGAAGGCCTACGGGATCCTCGGCATGGGCATGAACAACCGCGCGCTGGCCGCCCGCGCCGAGGCCGCCCCCGACCTCTACACCACGATCGTCGCCCTCTCCGGGGGCAAGGTCGTCTCGGTCCCGGGCGGGGTGTTCATCCGCGACGCCGACGGCAACCTGTTGGGCGCCGTCGGCATCAGCGGCGACACCTCGCTGAACGACGAGGCGGCGGCGCTGGCGGGCATCGAAGCCGCCGGGCTCGTGGCGGAGACGGGCGCCGAGGACTGAGGCGCAATCGATGTTGGATCCGTCACCGGATCGTTTCAGTAGCCGCGCTAGACTCGCTCGTGTGAGCCGACGTACCAAGATCGTCTGCACAATCGGTCCCGCCACCGCGTCGCCGGACCGGATCCGGGAGCTCGTGCAGGCGGGGATGGACGTCGCCCGCCTGAACTTCAGCCACGGCAACCGCGACGACCACAAGCGCGTCTACGACATGGTTCGCGCCGCGGCCGACGCGGAGGGCCGCGCCGTGGGGATTCTGGCGGACCTGCAGGGGCCGAAGATCCGCCTCGGGCGGTTCGCGAGCGGCCCCGTCGAGTGGAGGACCGGCGAGGAGGTCCGGATCACCGTCGACGACGTGGCCGGCACCCACGACCGCGTCTCCACCACCTACTCCGGCCTCGCCAACGACGCCCGCCCCGAGGACCGGCTGCTCGTCGACGACGGCAAGGTCGCCCTCCGGGTCGTCAAGGTCGAGGGCAACGACGTCGTCTGCCGGGTCACCGAGGGCGGCCCGGTGAGCGACAACAAGGGCATCTCGCTGCCCGGGATGAACGTCTCGGTGCCGGCCATGTCCGAGAAGGACTGCGCCGACCTCGAGTTCGCGCTCGGCCTGCGGGTCGACGCCATCGCGATGTCGTTCGTGCGCAGCCCCGCCGACATCGAGATGACCCACAAGATCATGGACAGCCACGGCGCCCGGCTGCCCGTGATCGCGAAGCTGGAGAAGCCGGAGGCGGTCGACAACCTGGAGGCGATCGTCCTCGCCTTCGACGGCATCATGGTCGCCCGCGGCGACCTGGGCGTGGAGCTGCCGCTCGAGCACGTGCCGCTGGTGCAGAAGCGCGCCATCCAGATCGCGCGCGAGAACGCCAAGCCGGTCATCGTGGCCACGCAGATGCTGGACTCGATGATCACCAACTCGCGGCCGACCCGCGCCGAGGCGTCCGACGTCGCCAACGCGGTGCTCGACGGCGCCGACTGCGTGATGCTCTCCGGCGAGACCAGCGTCGGGCGCTACCCGATCAAGTCGGTCACCACGATGGCCCAGATCATCGAGGCCGTCGAGGACGGGCCGGTCAGCGTCCCGCCGCTCAACCACGTGCCGCGCACCAAGCGGGGCGTGATCTCCTACGCGGCCCGCGACATCGGTGAGCGCCTGTCGGCCCGCGCGCTGGTGGCGTTCACGCAGTCCGGCGACACCGTGCGCCGGCTCGCGCGCCTGCACACCCGGCTGCCGCTGCTGGCGTTCACGCCGGAGCCCGCGGTGCGCAGCCAGCTGGCGATGAGCTGGGGCGTCGAGACGTTCCTCGTCCCGTCGGTGGACTCCACCGACGCGATGGTGCGCCAGGTCGACCAGGCGATGCTCTCGATCGACCGGTTCCAGCCGGGCGACCTCGTGGTGATCGTGGCCGGTTCGCCGCCCGGGACCGTCGGTTCCACCAACCTCATCCGCGTCCACCGCCTGGGCGAGGAGGACCACGCCTGACGGAGGTCAGCGTCCGCCGGCTCACCCCACCCGAGTGGGGTGTGCTGCGCGACCTGCGCCTGCAGGCCCTGCGGGACGCGCCGAGCGCCTTCGCCTCCAGCTTCGACCGGGAGCGGTCCGATCCGGATGACCGCTGGCGCGACCGCATCGCCGGTGGAGCGTGGTGGGTCGCGGAGGTGACCGGCGACCCGGTGGGCCTCGCAGCCGGCCTCCCGTCCTTCGACGGGATCCCGCACCGCCGCGACCTGATCTCGATGTGGGTCCACCCGGCCTACCGCGGCCGCGGGGTGGCCGGGCGGCTCGTGCGGGCGGTGCTCGACTGGGCGGCTGCCGACGGGGCGTGCGAGGTCGGGCTCTGGGTCGCCGACGGCAACGCCGCGGCCGCCTCCGTCTACCGACGCGCCGGTTTCGTCCCGACCGGCAGGCGCCAGCCGCTGCCGAGCAACCCGTCCGTCGGCGAGGAGGAGTGGGTGCACCCGCTCGAGCCCTGCCCCACCCCGCGAGTCGCGCTCTGAGCGCCCGCGAGTCGCGCCCTCGGTGCCGGCGAGTCGCGCTCTGGGTGCGCGCCGGTCGCGCGCGGGAAGCCTTGCTCAGCCACGCAGCAGCACCGGCAGCTCGACCAGGCGGCTGCCCTGCACCCCCCGGTCGACCCGGCGCAGCTGCTCGTACGGCACGGCCAGCCGCGCCTGCGGGAAGTCCGCTGCGAGCACGTCGACCACGGCCCGCAGCTCCAGCTGGGCGAGCTGGGCACCGATGCAGTAGTGCGGGCCCGCGCCGAAGGTGAGGTCCCCGCCGGCCGCGTTGATGCCGGCGATGTCGACCAGCAGCGGGGCCCGCGCGGGGAGCCGCTCCCCGGCCAGCTCGATCTCGGTGCGGGTGAACCGCCACAGCGTGTAGGTGGCGGGCGGGTGCTGCCGCAGGGCGTCGCGGACCGGGTCGTCCGAGGGCTTGCCGAGCGCCCGGGCGACGAGGAACCCGAGCGCCGCGTCCGTGGTGATCTGGCTGGCCCACATGATCCCGAACAGCAGGTAGTGCAACTGCTGTTCGGTGATCTCACCCGGCATCCGGTCGCGCAGCTCGGCGGCAACGCCACCGTGCTCGAGCGCGGCCTTGGCGAGGTCGGCGAACGCCCCCATCACCCCGGCGAACTGGGCCGGGCCGTAGTCGTCGTGCATCCGCGCGCAGGCCGCGACGGCCTGGTCGACGCGGTCGGCGGGCACGCCGAGCAGCTCGCAGACCACCGTGAGCGGGTACCGCGTGGTGAAGTCGGCCATCAGGTCGACCTCGCCGTCGAGCGCCGCGAGCTGCTCGCGGGCGATCTGCGTGATCCGGTCGCCCCACGCCTGCACCCGCCTCGCCGACAGCACCGGGGCGTGCGCCTTGCGCAGCGCGGCGTGCGCCGGGCCGTCCAGCGTGGTCAGCGACGGCTGCTCGGCGGCCGTGGGTTCCAGCCCCGCCCTCCACCGGTCCCACGTCTCGGGTGCGTACGCCGGGTCCTTCACCACGCGGTCGTCGGAGCACACCCGCCGGGCGAGCTCCTCGTCGGTGACGATCCAGGCGGGCCCGCCTGCGGGCGCCTCCGCCCGGACGACCGGACCGGCGGCGCGCAGCGCCTCGGCCGTGCCCGGTTCGTCGATCAGGCGGATGGTGGTGGCGAACGGGTCCAACACTTCGGCTCCCAAGTAGCTAGGCTGCCTAGCAACAGTAGCATGGCCGGGTGCCCGACGAGATCGAATCCAGGGAGCGCGCCCGCTGGGCGGCGGCCGAGGCGACGTGGGCGCTGTGGGAGGTGATGCGCGGCGCCGCCGACGCGGGCCACGTCCTGGCCGCCCGGCTCGGCCTGCCCTACAACGACGTGCGCGCGCTGAGCGTGCTCACCGAGTCCCCCGAGCCGCTGGGACCGGTCGAGCTCGGGCACCGCCTCGGGATGCGCTCCGCGTCGGCCACGGAGCTGGTCGATCGGCTCGAGGCGACCGGCCACGTCCGCCGCGTCCGCCATCCCAGCGACCGGCGGCGCGTGATCCTCGAGCTCACCGAGGCGGGCCGGCAGGCGGTGATGGCGGAGCTGGGCCCGCTGCTGACCCGGTTCGACCGGGTCGCGGAGGCGCTCCGCCCGGAGGAGCACGCCGCCGTGGTGGAGTACCTGCGGGCGATCGCGGACGAGCAGCGCGCGTTCCGCAGCGCCGCCCCTGAGAAGATGCGCTCGTGACGCGTTCGCCCGCCGTTCCCGAGACCGACGCCGACGGCGTGCCGCGCGGCCAGGCCGTGCTCGACAAGCTCGTGGAGCTGCTCGACCTCGAGCAGCTGGAGGTCAACCTGTTCCGCGGGGTCAGCCCGCCGGAGAGCCCGACCAGGGTGTTCGGCGGCCAGGTCGCGGGGCAGGCCCTCGTCGCCGCCGTCCGGACCGTGCCGCAGGACCGGGGCGTGCACTCGTTGCACGCCTACTTCCTCCGCCCCGGCGACCCCCGCGTCCCGATCATCTACGAGACCGAGCGCGTGCGCGACGGCCGCTCGTTCACCACCCGCCGGGTGCTCGCGATCCAGCACGGTGAGGCGATCTTCTCGCTCTCCGCGTCGTTCCAGGTGGCCGAGGACGGGCTCGACCACAGCGACCCGGCCCCGACGGACGTGCCCGCCCCGGAGACCCTCCTCACGTTCGGGGAGCGGGTCGTCCGCGGCGACGACGGCGGCTGGCTCGCCCGCACCCCGCGGCCGATCGACATGCGGTTCGTCGACGAGCCCTCCTGGTCGACCGCGCGGAAGGGCGGCACCGACGCGCCGGTGCGGGTGTGGATGCGCGCCGACGGCACCCTCCCCGACGACCCCCTCCTGCACGTCTGCCTGCTCACCTACGCGAGTGACATGACCCTGCTCGGCTCGGTGGTCGCCCGCCACGACGTGCCCGTCGACCGGCTGCAGATGGCGAGCCTCGACCACGCCATGTGGTTCCACCGCCCCTTCCGCGCGGACGAGTGGCTGCTCTACACCTGCTACTCCCCCAGCGCCTCCGGGTCCCGCGGGCTCGCGACCGGGCGGTTCACCACGCAGGACGGGCGGCTCGTCGCGACGACCGTCCAGGAAGGGCTCGTGCGGTTCCGGCGCAAGCGGTGATCTCCGCGGATCTACCACCACAGGGTGATCGGGCCGCTACGGTGCTCCTGTGTCCGCGCGGGGTGCACTGCTGATCATGACCCTGTTGCTCCTCGCCGGGTGCACGGCCATCAGCGGCCAGGCGGAACCCGCGGCGCCCTCGGCGACCACACCGGAGCGGCCACGCGACATCCGCCTTGACGGAATCGACCCCTGCACCCTGCTCACCGAGGACCAACGCGCGGAACTGAAGCTGGACGGGCGACCGGTGCTCGACCGCAGCCCAACAAGCCTCTACCCGGGCGGGGACGTCCCGTCCTGCACCATCAGCGGTTTCGAGCCACGGAATGTCTGGGTCGGCCTGAGCCTTGTCACCACCACCGGTATCGAGCGGTACTCGGCGGACGACCTCCGTGTCGACATTCAACCTGCAACGGTCCGTGGCTTCCCTGCTGTGACCGCGAGACCGCAACGCTTCACCGAGTGGTGCTCGGTCATCGTGGACGTCGCCCCAGGCCAGCTGCTGGACGTGCACTTCGCGGACGGCGGCGGGACACCCCCTGTCCCCCAGGACCAACTCTGCACCGACGCGGCGGCGGTCGCGGACCAGGTGATGGAGACGCTTCTCTCGGACGGCTGAAGATGTTCCCAAGCGCGAACAATCTCAGCGGGATCGGGCTCTGATGCGGCCACGTTCCTTAGCCTGGCCAGCATCGCGATGTGAGGGGTGCGTATGCCCGGTAAGGACACGGCTGGGTTGCTCCGTGTACGGCTCGAGGCGGTGCCAGCCGTTCGGGCCGCGTTCGAAGAGGCGTTGACGGAACTACGTCCGCACCTCCTACGACTTCAGCAAGAGGCGATCATCGCTGAGGCGTGGCTGGGCGACGACACGAGCAAAACGGTCGTGGCGCACTACGACTCCCGGGTCATCGCAGGCGCAGAAGGCCCACTTGTGGCGATGCGGCAATACGAACAGGAGCTCACCCGCATCCTAGAGAGCCTGAAGGCGATCGAGACGAGCTATCCGCAGGTCGACGACGCGAACGCCGAGAGGTTCCTGGCGTGACCGACGCCCGCGACGGCCCAAGAGACTCCGTGTGGATCTGCGCAAGCGGTGATCTCCGCCGGATCTCACACCACAGGGTGATCGGACCGCTACCGTGCACGCGTGGCCAGCCTGCGGGGTGCCGTTGTCGTCGTGGTCCTGTTCCTCCTCACTAGTTGCACCACCAGCGGCCAAGCCGAACCCGCGGCACCCACGACCACCGCTCAAACGCGGCCACGCGATGTCCGCATCGACGGCGTGGATCCCTGCAGCCTCCTCACAGAAGACCAACGGGCTGAGCTGGGCTTGGACGGACGGCCGGTGCACGACGTTCGCCGGACGAGCCTCTACCCCGGCGGCGATGTACCGTCGTGCACGGTCCGGGGGTTCGAACCACGCGCTATCTGGACGGCCGTGTCATTGGTCTCGACCACAGGAATCGAGCGGTACACAGGAGACGACCTCGATGTGGACGTTCGCCCGGTCGAGATCCAAGGCTTCCCCGGACTGACCGCAGTACCGCGGCGCTTTACGGAGTGGTGCTCGGTCGTCCTGGACATCGCCCCCGGTCAGCTCATCGACGTGCGGTTCGCCGACGGTGGCGGAACGCCTCCGGTTCCGCAAGAACAGTTGTGTGATGACGCGGCCGTGGTCGCTGACCACGTCCTGAGCACTCTTCTGACAACCCGCTGACGTCCTGCTGTTCGCAATCGCACACGATCTCCGCTGTTCCCCGGCTGGCCTGCTGCTGATCGCCCTACCCTCTTGCGAACAGGGCAAAGGAGTGCAGATGCCTGGAAGACACCCTCCTGGGTTGCTGCGTGTTCAGCTCGACGCCATCCCGGCAGTCCGTGCGGCCTTCGAGGAAGGGCTTGCAGAGTTGACTCCTCACCTCGTCGCGCTGCAGGACGAGGCCCTCATCCGCCAGCCATGGCTGGGCGACGACACGAGCAAAGCGGTCGTAGCGCACTACGACGCCCGGGTCATCAGCGGGGCCGAGGGCCCACTGGTGGCGATGCGCCAATACGAACAGGAGCTGCTGCGGGTTCTGGACAGCCTCAAGGCGATCGAGACGAGCTATCTGCAGGTCGAAGACGTAAACGCCGAGAGGTTCCTGGCGTGAGCGACATCCGCTGGGAGGGGCGCAGCCACCAGGAGATCTACGACGCCGTGCAGCAGGGCCCCGGCGCGGCGATCTCGGCGGCGGCGGTGGACGCGTGGACGCGGACGGCGGAGCTCATCGAGCGGATCGACCAGCGCATCACGGCGGCGCTGAACGGCTCCGAGTCGGGGTGGGCGGGTTCCGCCGCGGACGCGACTCGGGGCGCGATGACCCCACTCGGCCGCTGGGCGCTCGACGCGGCGAACGACGCGAGGATCACGGCGAGCGCGGTCCAGACGCAGGCCGAGCAGGCCCAGAAGCTGCGGGCGGAGATGCCGCCGCCACCCACGGCGCAGTGGAACGCGGAGATCGAAGAGGCGCTGAACGACCCCACGTACTTCTTCCACGGACTCGACGATCTCCGCGCGGTGGAGGAGCAGGCGGCCAACGACGCGGCTCGGGCCGTCGATCTCATGAACCGGTACACGAGCGACTCGTACGTGAACCGCCGGAACATGGACTTCTGGACGTTGCCGCCGCAGGTCACGGTCGTCACCGACGCCTCGACACCACCCCCTGGCGCTGCCCCAGGAGCGCCGCCACCACCCGCCGTGGCACCCCCGACGCCGCCGGCCGAGGTACCGCCGGCCGCCCCTCCGGGGCCCACCCCGGTGCCGCCCGCCGACGTGCCACCCGTCCCGGCCCCGCCGAACGGGGCGCTGCCGCCGGCCCCACCGAACGCGGCCCCTCCGGGCGGCACGCCAGCCGCACCGCCGATCCCCCCGCCACCGGCCACGTCGATCCCACCCGCCGCCATCCCACCCGTGCCCCCGGTCCCACCGACCGGCGCGGTGCCCCAGCCCTCCGACCGGGTCACCGTGCCCGGACCGGGCACCCCCAACCCCGGACCCGGCCCCGCACCCCCCATCCCCCCTCCCCTGGCACCGCCACCGGTCGCGCCCGGCCTGCCGGCCCGCCCGGCCGCCCCACCCGGGAGCGGAGCCCGCCCCGTCCCGCCAGGCCAGGTCCTGCCACCCGGACGACCTGACCTCGTATCCCCGGCACCCACCCGACCCGGCCCGCGCTTCCCCGGCCTCGACACCACCGGCCCGGACCCGGCTCCGTTCCCCGGCCCACGCGCCACGCCGGAACCACCACCCGGCCGCGCCGTCCCCGAGCCCGGCGCGCGGACCACCACCACGGGTCCGTCCACCGGAACAACCCCGGGGACCGCAGGGCCCCGAGGGGTCGGGCCGGGCAACACGGGCGGGCTGTACCCACCCGTGTTCGGCGCCCTCGGTGCCAACCAGGGCCGTGAACGCCGTCGACCCGACTACCTGCTCGACGACTCCGGTGCGTTCACCGACGACCGCTGGTTCACCCCACCGGTCATCACCCCCGACGACGGACCACCGGCCCGCGCGCGCAACCCGTAGCGTCGAGCGCGTGCAGACCGAGATCAGCTTCCTCGCCGACGACGGCGTGCAGCTCCCGGGCGTGCTGACCGTTCCGGACGACCGCACGGAGCCCGGACCGGCGCTGGTGATGATCTACGAGGCGTTCGGGATGAACGACGAGATGCGCCGCGTCGCCCGGGACCTCGCCGCCGAGGGGTACGCGGTGCTCATCCCGGACCTGTTCGCGCGCGGGCGGGTCAAGGGGCTGTGCGTCGCGCGGGCGATGCGCACGGTCGTGCGCGGGCGTGGGCAGGAGCTGGACGACATCGAGGCCGGCCGCCGGTGGCTCGCCGCACGCCCCGAGGTCGACGCCGACCGCATCGGCACCATCGGGTTCTGCCTCGGCGGGAGCTTCGCGCTGCTCCTCGCCGGCAGCGGCCGCTACAAGGTGAGCGCCCCGTTCTACAACCTGCCGCTCCCGGTCCCACGGTCCTGCCCGGTGGTGGCGAGCTACGGCGGCCGTGACCGCACCACCCACGGCTTCGGCGAGCGCCTGCAGGCCCGGCTCGAGGAGCTGGGCGTGCCGCACGACGTGCGCACCTATCCGGAGGCGGGGCACTCGTTCTTCAGCCGCCCGCCCGGTCTGCTCGGGCGGCTGACCAAGTACACGCCGATGCACGCCGAGTACCACGCGCCGAGCGCGGAGGACGCGCACCGCAGGATCGTCGCGTTCTTCCGCGAGCACCTCGACGGGACGGATTCGATCGACTAGGAAGGAAGGCGTGCCGCTCCCGACGCCCCTCCTCGTGCGCCGCCGGCACGTCGACTACGCGCTGGTGTGCACCTGCGGGTGTCCGGGTCCGCGCTGACCCGACACCCCTTCGCACACCAGGAGCTTTGATGTCCATCGACGCGAACACCCCTGCGCCCGCGACCGCCCGCGACCAGCACCTGCGCGGCATCATCGACGCCACCGGATCCGCGATCGCCGACGACCCCGGCAAGGCCCTCGCCCTCTTCCGCACCGAGGGCGCCGGCGGCGACGGCGTCCGCTCCCACATCCGCGTGGGCAGGCACACGGTGCTCGTCGACGAGCCGCCCGCGCTCGGCGGCGAGGACGACGCCCCGAACCCGGTGGAGAACGCGCTGGTCGCGTTGCTGTCGTGCCAGGTCGTCACCTACCGGTTCTGGGCGGTGCAGCTCGGCATCCCGCTCGACGACATCGAGTTGGAGGTCGAGGGCGACCTCGACGTGCGCGGCTTCTTCGGCCTCGACGACGGCGTGCGGCCGGGCTTCGGCGAGGTGCGCGTGGCGGTGCGCCTGTCCGGTCCCGCGGAGCCGCAGCGCTACCGCGAGCTGAAGGAGGCGGTCGACGCGCACTGCCCCGTGCTCGACCTGTTCCGCAACACGACGCCGGTCACGACGGAACTCGTCACGAGCTGACCCGGCCGGGCCCGACACGACGTAGCAGGATGGAGACATGAGCGAGCAGGACCGCAGCTGGGGCTTCCGCACGCGAGCCGTGCACGCAGGCCATGTGCCCGACATCGCGACCGGGGCCCGAGCGGTGCCGATCTACCAGTCCACGAGCTTCGTGTTCGAGGACACCACCGACGCCGCGAGCCTGTTCGCGCTGCAGAAGTACGGGTTGATCTACAGCCGCATCTCCAACCCCACCGTCGCGGCGCTCGAAGAGCGGCTGGCGAGCCTCGAAGGCGGGCTCGGCGCGGTGGCGACGGCGAGCGGGCAGTCGGCGGAGTTCCTCACGTTCGCCTGCCTCGCCGGCGCCGGCGACCACATCGTCGCGGCCGCGGGCCTCTACGGCGGCACGATCACGCAGCTCGACGTGACGCTGCGGCGGTTCGGGGTGGAGACCACGTTCGTGGCGGGCGGCGACCCGGAGGCGTTCGCCGCGGCGATCACCCCGCGGACGAAGCTCGTGTTCGCCGAGGTGATCTCCAACCCGGGCGGCGAGATCGCCGACATCGCGGGGCTCGCCGACGTCGCCCACGCGGCGGGCATCCCGCTGGTCGTCGACGCGACGATGGCCACTCCCTACCTGTGCCGCCCGATCGAGCACGGCGCCGACATCGTGATCCACTCGGCCACGAAGTTCCTCGGCGGGCACGGCACCACGCTCGGCGGCGTGGTGATCGAGTCGGGGAAGTTCCCGTGGGGGAACGGCAAGTTCCCGCAGATGACCGAACCGGTCCCCTCCTACGGCAACCTCACCTGGTGGGGCAACTTCCAGGAGTTCGGGTTCCTCACCAAGCTGCGGGCCGAGCAGCTGCGCGACATCGGCGCCACCCTGTCGCCGCACAGCGCGTTCCTGTTGATCCAGGGCGTGGAGACGCTGCCGCAGCGGATGGAGGCGCACGTGGCGAACGCCCGCGCCGTGGCGGAGTGGCTCGCCGCCGACCCGCGGGTCTCCTACGTCCGCTACGCGGGCCTGCCCGACCACCCGCACCACGACCGCGCGAAGCGCTACCTGCCGCTCGGGCCGGGCGCGGTGTTCTCGTTCGGCGTGGTCGGCGGGCGCGAGGCCGGGGCGAAGTTCATCGAGTCGGTGCAGCTGTGCAGCCACCTCGCCAACATCGGCGACGCGCGCACGCTGGTGATCCACCCCGGCTCCACCACCCACCAGCAGCTCACCGACGAGCAGCTGCGGGACGCGGGCGTCCCGCCGGACCTGGTCCGGATCAGCGTGGGCCTGGAGGACCCGGAGGACATCCTGTGGGACCTCGACCAGGCGCTGGCCGCCGCGGCGAAGGAGAACGCGTGACCTGGGAGAACCCGTCGGCAACCCGCAGGCAGCAGATCCTGCGCTCCACCCGCACGGTCGCGATGGTGGGCGCGTCGCCCAACCCGGCGCGGGCCAGCAACTTCGTGGCCACCTACCTGCTGTCGAGCACCGACTACGACGTCTACTTCGTCAACCCGAACGCCACCGAGATCCTCGGCAGGCCGGTCTACAAGAGCCTGGAAGCGCTGCCGGTGGTGCCCGACCTCGTCGACGTCTTCCGCCGCCGCGAGGACCTGCCGTCCGTGCTCGACGACGTGCTCGCGCTCGACGGCGTGAAGACGTTCTGGCTGCAGTTCGGCCTGTTCGACGAGGACGTGGCGCGCCGGGCCGAGGAGAACGGGCTCGAGGTCGTGATGGACCGCTGCCTCAAGGTCGAGCACGCCCGATTCCACGGCGGCCTGCACATCGCCGGGTTCAACACCGGCGTGATCAACTCGCGGCGGCGCGCGACTCGGTGAGGAAGGCCCGGATCACGCCCGTCAGCGCGGCGGGCTGGTCCTCGGGCACGAGCGTGTAGCTGTCGGCGATCGTCACGAGCCTGCCCCGCGGGTAGAGGTCGGCGAGCCGCCTGCCGTGCTCCAGCGGCATCAGCCGGTCCTCCGCTGCCCAGACGACGAGCACCGGCCCGGGGAACGCGCGGTTGCGCTCGGCCCATTCGAGCAGCACCTCGCGCGGCGGCACCCCGCGCCCGTAGGCGGTGAGATCGCGCCGCACCCCGGCCTGCTCGCGCAGCGGGCGGAACCACTCGTCCATCACGTCGTCGGGCACGGGGCGCTTGCTCATCCAGCCCCACCCGCCCGGCGCCCGCCGGACCGCCCGGAACCGCAGCAGCTGCCCGAGCAGCGCGAGGGCGCCGGGGATGCGGGTGACGGCGACGAGCGCCCGCCCCGGGATGCCGGGCGGGTAGTTGTCGAACGCCTCGCAGGCGACGAGCACCATCCGCGCCACGCGCTGCGCTCCACCGTGGGCGACGAGGACCTGCGCGCCACCCCAGTCGTTCTGCACGAGTGTGACGTCGCGCAGGTCGAGCCGCTCCAGGAACTCGCCGATCAGGCCCGCGAGCCCGGCGAGCGACAGGTCCGCGTCCGGCCGCATCGGGCGGCGGTGCGAGCCCAGCGGTAGGTGCGGGAGCACGCACCGGTACTCGCCGGACAGCTCGCGAACGACGTGGCGCCACACCGACGGCGCGATCGCCACGCCGTGCAGGAAGACGAGCACGGGGCCGTCCCCGCCGGTGTCGGTGTACTCGATCGTTCCGGCCGACAGTTCGATCTCCGCCATCGCTTCCCCCAGTCCAGTCGATCTCAGCCCGCTGCCCCCAGGAAGGCGCGCACCACCCAGAACACCGGCGCCGTGGCGAGCACCAGCATCCAGAACGACCACGCCCGGCGCCGGGCGATCGCCCACACCACCGCCGCGGCCAGCAGCACCGGCACGACCAACGCGCCGACGAACGCGCCGAGCGCCGCGGGACCGGCGGGCGGACCGACCACGGCGAGGACCAGCACGACGTTCACCACCGCCCACACGGCGGCCGCGGCCAGGGCCGCGACGAACCGGGTCCGCGGCGGCCGCTCCGGCGGCCCCGGTTCGCGCTTCGGCGGCTCCGGGTAGGGCGGTGCGCCGGGCATCGGCGCGTGCGGCGGGAGCCCGTCCGCGCCGGGGGTGAAGCCGGGGGCGCCCGCCCACGGCGGCAGCCGCTCGTCGTCGGGCCGGGGGTCCGGAGCCGGGGTGCTCACGCCGCGACCGTAGCCCGTCGCCGGGCCTATCGCCCGGGCGTTCGGGCGGCCCGCCGGGGGCCGTAGGTGAGGCGGCGCAGGAGGATCTCGGCGGGCCCGCGCTGGCCCGCCCGCGCCGACGCCGCGGCGATCAGCAGGATCACGAGCCAGGCGCCGAAGCCGTAGAGCGCCGTCTGCCAGACGTGCGCGCCGTCCCCGAGCCCGACCGTCCACGCGGGCAAGAGCAGCGCGAACGCGACGGACTGGGCGAGGTAGCTGGACAGCGACCGTTGCCCGCACGCCTGCAGCGCCGAGGTGACCGGGCCGGTGCGCTGCGCGAGCCGGATCGCGACCAACCCGAAGACGGCCGCGTAGCCGAGGCCGCCCGCGTAGCCGCCCACGGCGTGCACCGCCCCGGCGAGCATCGCCGCGCCGAGCGGCACCCCGGTCCACAGCTGCGCGGCCATGAGCGCCAGCGGCAGCCCGAGCAGGACGGCGGCCGACAGGCCGACGACGGCCGTGCGCACGAGCAGCCGCCGGTGCCGGGCGGGCTCGTCGAGCAGGCCGCGGCGCGCCGCCCACGCGCCGAGCACGACGGCGGAGAACACGCCGAGCGCCTGGGAGAAGAACCCGATGATCAGCCACTCGACCACGCGGACGCCCATCGCCTCGAGGGGGTTCGAGAAGCTGATCGACGGCAGCAGCGACTGCTGCTCGGGCGGCCCGGGGATGACGGACGTGGAGTAGAAGAGCGCGGAGAACGCCACGCCGCCCAGGGCCGTGCCCAGCAGCGCCCGGTCGGTGCCGCGCAGCAGCAGCCCGGCCAGCGCCACGGCGATCAGCCCGTAGGCGCCGACGATGTCGCCGGACCAGAGCAGGACCCCGTGCACGCCGCCGATCAGCACCATCCACCAGCCCCGGCGCCGGATCAGCTGGACGACGGCTTCCGCGGGCATCCCGACCGCGGCGCGGCGGCGGGCGAGCTGCACGATCCCGTACCCGAACAGGAACCCGAACAGCGGGTAGGCCCGGCCGTCGACGAACAGCACCTGCACCAGCGTGACCACCTGGTCGGCCGGGGAGAGGTCGCGCGGGTAGCCCCGCACGCCCAGCGCGTGCCCGTACGACCAGAGGTGGACGTTCGCCAGCGCGATCAGCAGCAGCATGAACCCGCGGGCGACGTCGGGGGCCGGGATGCGCGCGGGGATCGGCGTGGCTCCCGGGTCGGCCGGCAGCGGAGCGGTCATACCGGACAACCTAGGACGTCCGGGGCGATCGCCCGTCGCCACTTCACCCCTGCGCCACTCGGTCGACGGTTCACCGGGACCGACCGCTGATCGGCACACCGGGGGATGCCGATGACGCTGCCGATGACGCTGAGCCGGCCCGCGTGGCTGCTGTTGTTGGTGGTCGTGGGCGGCCTGTCGGCCGGCTACGTCCTGCTGCAGGTGCGGCGCAAGCGCGACACCGTGCGGTTCACGGGGCTCGACCTGCTGGACCGCGTCGCGCCCGCCCGGCCGGGCTGGCCGCGGCACGTCCCGACCGCCCTGCTGCTGGCCGCGCTCGCCGTCATGGTCGTGGGCCTGGCCGGGCCTACGGCGCAGGCGCAGGTGCCGCGCAACCGCGCGACGATCGTGATGGTCGTCGACGTGTCGTTGTCGATGATGGCCACCGACGTCGAGCCGAGCCGGCTGGTCGCCGCGCAGTCGGCCGCGAAGACCTTCGCTCGGGAGCTGCCGTCGATGAACCTCGGCCTGGTCTCCTTCGCCGGGTCCGCGGCGGTGCTGGTGGCCCCCACGACGGACCGGGTCGCGGTCGAGCGCGCGATCGACGAGTTGAGGCTGTCGGAGTCCACCGCCACCGGGGAGGCGATCTTCGCGGCGCTGACGTCGATCGAGTCCTTCGCCGCGGCCGTACCGGGCGACGAGGAGGGACCGCCGCCCGCGCACGTCGTCCTCATGATCGACGGCAAGCAGATGGTGCCCGGCGGCCCGGACGCGGAGAACCGGCCACGGGGCGCCTTCAGCGCGGCGCGGGCCGCGGCGGCCGCCGGCATCCCCGTGTCAACGATCGCGTTCGGCACCGACTACGGCTCCATCGAGCTCGAGGGGAGGCCCCAGCCGGTCCCGGTGGACGAGGCCGCGATGCGCGAGATCGCCCGCATCTCGGGCGGCCGGTCGTTCTCGGCGTCGAGCGCGGACGAGCTGCGGGAGGTCTACGGGCAGGTGCGGGACCAGGTCGGATACGAGACCCGCGCCGTCGACGTGAGCAGGCCGTGGTTCGCCTGCGGGACGCTGGCCGCGATGGCGGCGCTGGCCTCGGCCCTGGTGCTCGGGCGCCGGACCCCCTGAGAAGAGCCTCTGTTGACAGGGCAGCCGCCCCGGTCTCCACTTGCACCGTGATCCGGGTGGACTCCCGCGCCGGCCGGGAGGCCGAGGTGACCGACGGGCCGCCGGGCGCCGGCCGGGACACGGGGCTCGGCACCCCGCTGGCGGACGTGGTCGGCCGGGCGCCGCTGTTCGTCCCGCCCACCGCCACGGTCGCCGACGTCGCGGCGGCCATGCGCGAGGGCCACCACAGCTGCGCGGTGGTCACCTCCCGACCCGACGGCATCGTCACCAACGGGGACCTGGCCCGGATCGTGGCCGAGCGCCGCCCGCCCGACACCCCGGTCGAGCAGGTCATGAGCAGCCCGGTGCACGCGCTGCCCGCGGGCGCCCCGCTGATCCGGGCGCTGCTTCTGATGCTCGACGAGGGCATCGAGCACGTCCCGGTGCTGCGCGGCGGCCGGATCGTCGGCGTGCTCACCGACGTCGACCTCATCCGCCAGCAGTCGGCGAGCCCGCTGCTGGTGACGGACCGGATCCGCCGGGCCGGGGCGGGCGGGCCGCGCGACCCCGCGCTCGCGGACCTGGCGGCGGATGTGGCGGGCGTCGCGGCCGCCCTGCTCGCCGACGGCGTCGACGCGCTGCGGATCGCGGCGGTCGTGGCGAGCCTGCACGACACCCTCACCATCCGGATGCTGGAGCTCGCCGAGCAGGAACTCGGTCCCCCGCCCGTCCCGTACGCGTGGCTCGCGCTCGGCTCGCAGGGGCGCATGGAGCAGCTACCCCGCTCGGACCAGGACACCGCGCTGGCCTACGCCGAACCCGGCGCGGAGGCGGGCGAGTACTTCGCGACGCTCGCTGCGCGGGTGACCGACGGGCTGGCCGCGGCCGGGGTGCCGCGCTGCCCGGGCGGGTTCATGGCCACCGGCTGGTGCCGCCCGCTCGAGGGCTGGCAGCGCACGTTCCAGGGCTGGCTCGACGAGCCGGACGCGCGCAGCCTGCTGGGCGCGCAGGTGTTCCTGGACCTGCGGCGGGTCGCGGGCGAGCTGGACGTCGACGTGCTGGACCGCGTGCTGGCCAGGGGCCGCGACCGGCCGGGCATCCAGCTCGCGCTCGCCCGGACCGCGCGCCGGTTCTCCCCCCGCGCGCACCGGTTCGGGAGGCTGCGGGTGGAGCGGCTCCCGCCGCCCGAACTCAAGCTGCGCGGCACCGTCCCGGTCGTGCTGCTCGGCCGGCTCTACGGCCTCGCCGCGGGCTCCGCGGAACGCACCACCGCAGGCCGGCTGCGCGCCGCCGCGGCGGGCGGCCTGATCTCCTCCGACACCGCCGACACGCTGATCGACGCCTACGAGACGCTGCTGTCGGTGCGGCTCGCGGCCGAGCTGGGCGCGGAGGTGCCCCGCACGCTGTCGGCGCCGCGGCGCCGCGAACTGCAGGCCGCGCTGCGCGCGGTGCGCTCCGCCCTGGAGGCCAGCTCCCTGACCCACCCGGACCCGGGGTGAGCCGCGTGCGCGCCAAGCTGATCGCCGTCACCGCGCTCGCCGCGGCCTGCTTCACCTACCCGCTGCTGTCGCTGTTCGACCGGCCGACGCTGGTGCTCGGGCTGCCGCTGGTGTGGGCGTACCTGTTCGCGGTGTGGGCGGTGCTCGTCGTGGCGGTCGCCGTGCTGTCGAGGCGGGGGGACTGATGGTCCCGGCCTGGGTGGTGGTCGTCGTCTCGCTGGCCTACCTCGGTCTGCTGTTCGGCATCGCCCACCGCGGCGACCAGCGCGCCGCCGCCGGCCGCAGCCTGATCGCCAGCGGCGGCGTCTACGCGCTGTCGCTCGCCGTCTACGCCACCTCATGGACCTACTACGGCAGCGTGGGGCGCGCCGCCACGCGCGGGCTGGAGTTCCTCACGATCTACCTCGGGCCCGCGCTCGCCATGGGCTGCTCGGCGATCGTGCTGCAGAAGCTCATCCGGGTCAGCAAGCGTTACCGCATCACCTCGCTGTCGGACTTCGCCGCCGCCCGCTACGGCAACAGCCGCCTGCTCGGCGGGTTGGTGGCGCTGATCGCCGTGGTCGGCACCGTGCCCTACATCGCGCTGCAGCTCAAGGCGGTGTCGAGCACCTTCCGGCTCGTCTCCGGCGGTGCCGTCTCGACCACGGACGTGCCCGCCTACGCCGACACCGCCCTCTACGTCGCGCTGGTGCTCGCGCTCTTCGCCATCCTGTTCGGCACGGCGCACCTGGACGCCACCGAGCGCCACGAGGGCGTGGTCGCAGCGATCGCCTTCGAGTCGGTGGTCAAGCTCGTCGCGTTCCTCGCCGCCGGGCTGTACGTCACCTTCGGCCTGTTCGGTGGCCTCACCGACCTGTTCGAGGCGGCCGCGGCGACGCCCGCGCTCGCGACCGCCGTCGCCATCGACGGGTACGGCAACTGGTTCTGGCTGATCGTGCTGTCGGCGTTCGCGGTGCTGCTGCTGCCGCGGCAGTTCCAGATCGCGGTCGTCGAGAACGTCGACGAGCGGCACGTGCGCACGGCCTCCTGGCTGTTCCCGCTCTACCTGCTCGTGATCAACATCTTCGTGCTGCCGATCGCGCTCGCCGGCCTGCTCACGCTCGGCCCCGCGGTCAGCCCGGACACCTACGTGCTCGCCCTGCAGCAGCACAGCGCGCTCGCGCTGCTGGTGTTCGTCGGCGGGCTGTCGGCCGCCACCGGAATGGTGATCGTGGAGACGATCGCGCTCTCGACGATGGTGTCGAACTCGCTGGTCATGCCGCTGCTGCTGCGCAGGCCGCGGTGGGGAGGGCCCGGCCTCGCCGACCGCGGCGACCTCGGCAGGCTCGTGCTGCGGATCCGCCGCGTCACGATCCTCGTCGTCCTGCTGCTGGGCTTCGGGTTCTTCCGGATCACCGGCGACGCGCTGGGCCTGGTCGACATGGGGCTGGTGTCGTTCGCCGCGGTCGCGCAGTTCGCCCCCGCCCTGCTCGGCGGGCTGTGGTGGAAGGGCGCCACCCGCAACGGGGCGCTCGCCGGCCTGACCGCGGGCATCGTGCTGTGGGCCTACACGCTGCTGATGCCCGAGCTCGCCCGGACGGGCTGGGTGCCCGAGTCGATCGTGCGTGACGGCCCGTTCGGAGTGGCGCTGCTGCGCCCGCAGGAGCTGTTCGGACTCACCGGGATGGGCGCGGTCGGGGCCGGCGTGTTCTGGAGCCTGCTGGTCAACGTCGCCCTGTTCGTCGGGGTGTCGCTGGCGGGCAGGCGAACCCCGGCCGAGGCCGGGAACGCGGCCCTGTTCGTCGACATCGACCGGCGCACCCCCGGGCCGGGCACCCGCTTCTACCGCGGCAGCGTGCCCGTGGCACGGCTGCGCGATCTGCTCGCGCGGTTCGTCGGCGCCGAGGCCGCCGCGGCCCTCGTCACCGAGCACACCGCGCGGCGGGGTGTCCCGCTGCCCGACGAGGCGCTGGCCGACCCGGAGCTGGTGCGGCAAGTGGAGACCGCGCTCACCGGCGCGGTCGGCCCGGCCGCTGCGAGGGCGCTCGTCGCGTCGGTGGCCGACGAGGAGCCGCTCGGGATGGCCGAGGTCGTCGAGCTGGTCGGCGAGGCCCAGCACCTGCGCGAGCTGGACCGGCTCAAGGACGAGTTCGTCGCGACCGTGACCCACGAACTGCGCACGCCGCTCACCGCGATCCGGGCGTTCACCGAGATCCTGCGCGACAACCCGGACCTGCCCACCGAGGAGCGCGCCCGCTACCTGGAGATCATGGCGACGGAGACCGAACGGCTGACCAGGATGGTGAACCAGGTGCTCGACCTCGCGCGGCTCGAATCCGGCCAGGCGTCCTGGCAGGTCACCGACGTCGACCTGCGCTCGGTGGTCGAGGAGGCCGCCTCCGCCACGGCCCAGCTGTTCACCGACAAGGAAGTGGCGCTCGACGTCGAGGTCGACGGGCCGGGTCCGCTCGCCCACGTCGACCGGGACGGCGTCATGCAGGTCCTGCTGAACCTGCTGTCCAACGCGGTCAAGGTCACCCCGCCGTCCGGGCGCGTGCGGGTCGCCGTGCGCGCCGACGACGGGACCGCGCGCATCGACGTCTCCGACGACGGCCCCGGCGTGCCGCCGTCGGACCGGGAGCTGATCTTCGACCGGTTCCGACGGGGCGCGGCGGGCGGCACCGGGCTGGGGCTCGCGATCAGCAGGCGGATCGTCGAGCAGTTCGGTGGCACCCTGCACGTGTCCGACTGCGGTGGCGACGGCCGGGGCGCCACGTTCACGGTCGGGCTCCCCGTCCCGGCCAGGAGGCGGTAGGCGCATGGCGCGGATCCTGATCTGCGACGACGAGCCCAACATCGTGGTCTCGCTGGAGTTCCTGATGCGCAGGCAGGGCCACGAGGTCCGCTCGGTCGGCGACGGCGACGCGGCGCTCGCGGCGGTGACCGAGTTCGAGCCCGACCTGGTGCTGCTCGACCTGATGCTGCCCGGCCGCGACGGCTACGAGGTCTGCCAGACGCTGCGCGCCGACGGGTTCCGGCGCAAGATCGTCATGCTCACCGCGAAGGGGCGCGAGGCCGAGATCACCAAGGGCTTCGCGGTCGGCGCCGACGACTACGTGACCAAGCCGTTCGGCACCCAGGAGCTGGTGGCGCGGGTGCAGCAGCTGCTCGGGGCGGGCCCGTGAGCCCGGCCGCCCGCGCCGGGGTCGTCGTGGCCGGGGCGCTCGCGCCGGTCGCGGTGGCCGCGGCCGTCGGCGCGGCGCTCCACGCCGCCGCGCCCGCCGAGCAGCGGGCGGTGCTCGCCGCGGTGGTGCGCGAGCAGCTGGCCTTCCTCGCCGTCGCCGCGGTGCTCGTCGCGCTGCTCGCCGGCCTGGTCGTGGCCGCGGCGCTGCGCCGCTGGGCCACCCCGGCCCGCAGGCTCGCCGCCGACGTGCGGGTGGTGCTCGACGCCAACCCCGACCACCGCGCCACCCCGTCCGGGCCGCCCGAGCTGCGCGACCTGGCCGCCGCGCTGAACGACCTGGCGGCGCGGTATGCGGCGGCCCGCCACGACGTCGCCGAGCACGTGGCGGCCGCGGCCGCCGACCTCGAACGCGAGCGGCACCGGCTCGCGGTCCTCATGGGGACGCTGACCGTCGCGGTGCTGGTCTGCGCCGAGGACGGGCGGATCCTGCTCTACAACGCGGCGGCCCGCGCCCTGTTCGGCGACGACGTCGGGCTCGGCCGGTCGGTGTTCGGGCTGCTCGACCGCGACCTCGTCGTGCACGGCCTCGCGCGCGCCGACGCCGGGTCGACGCCGGCCGAGGCGACCGCCGAGCGGGAGGGGCGCCTCGTCCGCGTCCGGCTCGCCCGCCTGCCGGGCGAGACGGGCGGGTTCGTGCTGGTCTGCGAGGACGCCACACGCCCCGGCCGGTCGGCGGCCCGGCACGCCGAGCTGCTCGAGTCCACCACCGACCTGGTGCGGGGCGCCGCGGGCAGCATCGGCGCCGCCGCGGGGGCCCTGTTGGACTACCCGGACGTGCCCGACGAGCAGCGCCGCCGCTTCCTCGAGGTGATCGCCGAGGAGGCCGGCCGCCTCGGCGAGGCGAGCCGGCGGCTCACCGCCGAGACCGGCGCGGACCCGCGCGCCTGGTCCGTCAGCGACATCTCCGCGCGGGACCTGCTCGGCGCCGTCGCGGCGCGGGCCGAGAACGCCCGGATCGCCGACGTCGCGGACGAGGTGTGGTTCAGCGTCGACAGCTTCGCCGTCACCGACGCGCTCGCATCCGTGGTGGGGCTGCTTCGCGAGCGGCACGGCGCCGGCGAGGTCGTGCTCGGCGCCGGGGCCGACGGCGCGGGCCGGCTCGCCCGCGTCGACATCGGGTGGGCGGGCGAGCCGTTGCGGGCGGGCGTCCTCGAACGCGACGCCGCGGAGGCGGCGGCCGTCGTCCGCAGGCACGGCGGCGAGCTGTGGGCCGACGCCCACCGACCCCTCGTGCGGGTGCTCCTGCCCCGCTCCCCCGACGAGCCCCGGCCCGCCCCGCCGGCCCGGGTCGAGGAACCCCCGCCCGCGCTGTACGACTTCGAGCTCGAGCGCTTCCAGCCCGACCCGGCGACGTGGTCGGAGTGGGAGACGAGCCGCCTCGACCGGCTCACCTACACCGTGTTCGACACCGAGACGACCGGCTTCTCCCCCGACGAGGGCGACGAGATCGTCTCGATCGGGGCGGTGCGGATCGTCGGGGGCCGCCTGCTGCGCACCGAGACCTTCGAGCGCCTCGTCGACCCGGGCCGCGGCATCCCCCGCACGGCGTCGGCGGTGCACGGCATCACCCGCGACCTCGTGCGCGGCGCGCCCACGCTGGACGAGGTGCTGCCCGCGTTCGCCGCGTTCGCGTCCGGCAGCGTGCTCGTCGGCCACAACGTCGCGTTCGACATGGCGTTCCTCGCCGCCGCGCAGCGGCGCACCGGCACGGTCCTCGCCGCGCCGCTGCTCGACACGCTGCTCATCGACGGTGTGGTCCACCCGGACCACGAGGGGCACACGCTCGAGGCGATGGCCGAGCGTCTCGGCGTGGACCTCGTCGGCAGGCACACCGCGCTGGGCGACGCGCTGCTCACCGGCGAGATCTTCCTGCGCCTGCTGCCGCTGCTCGCCGCGCGCGGCGTGCACACCCTCGGTGAGCTCAGGGCGGCGGCGGCCGCCACCGCGCAGGCCCGCACCAGCGAACGGCTCTACCGGCGGTCGGCGCCGTGATCGTCAGGCGGCCCCGCGTTCCTCGATGATCGCCCGCAGCCGCTCGGCCTCCGGGTCGAGGTGCCGGTTCGCGTAGCGGACGTAGACGGCGGTGATCACGAACGTCGAGACGAACTGCAGCAGCCCGATCACGAGCCCGACGTTGATGTTCCCGACCAGCTTCTGGGCCATGAAGCCCGGGGCGAAGCTGGCGAGCAGCACGTACAGCAGGTACCAGAGCAGGAACGCCGCGCTCATCGGGAACACGAAGCGGCGCAGCCTGCGCCGCAGCCCCTGGAACTCCGGGGACCGCTGCACCTCTTCGTAGACCGTGGCGGTCCTGCCCTCGGCCGGTCGATCGGTGTCGGCCATCGCGTGCTCCTTCGCACCTTTCCGCGCGCGGACGGGTGGTGGGCACCACCACGGTAGGCCGGGTGCACGGGGTGCGCGAGCCCACGGTGCAAACGTGGTCCCCGTCGCGGCGCGCGGGCGCGCGGAGGGCTAGCCTGCCCGCGTGTCTGCGTCGACCTCCTCTCCCGTCACCGTCACCGTCACCGGCGCCGCCGGCCAGATCGGCTACGCGCTGCTGTTCCGGATCGCCTCCGGCCAGCTGCTCGGGCCCGACAAGCCGGTCAAGCTGCGCCTGCTGGAGATCCCGCAGGCGGTGAAGGCCGCCGAGGGCACGGCGATGGAGCTGGACGACTGCGCGTTCCCGCTGCTGCAGGGCATCGACATCACCGACAGCGCCGACGTCGCGTTCGACGGGGCGAACATCGCCCTGCTCGTCGGCGCCCGCCCGCGCACCAAGGGGATGGAGCGCGGCGACCTGCTCGAGGCCAACGGCGGCATCTTCGCCCCGCAGGGCAAGGCGATCAACGACCACGCCGCCGACGACGTGCGCGTCCTCGTCGTGGGCAACCCGGCCAACACCAACGCGCTCATCGCGCAGTCGGCCGCCCCGGACGTGCCCGCCGAGCGGTTCACCGCGATGACCCGGCTCGACCACAACCGCGCGATCGCCCAGCTGGCCAAGAAGCTCCAGGTGTCGGTCACCGAGATCAAGAAGATGACGATCTGGGGCAACCACTCCGCCACCCAGTACCCCGACCTGTTCCACGCCGAGGTCGGCGGCAAGCCCGCGGCCGAGCAGGTCGACGAGTCCTGGCTGCGCGACGAGTTCATCCCGACGGTCGCCAAGCGGGGCGCCGCGATCATCGAGGCGCGCGGCGCATCGTCGGCGGCGTCGGCGGCCAACGCGGCGATCGACCACGTCTACGACTGGGTCAACGGCACCCCGGAGGGCGACTGGACCTCCGCGGCCATCCCGTCGGACGGCTCCTACGGCGTGCCGGAGGGCCTCATCTCCAGCTTCCCCGTGGTGTCGAAGGACGGGAAGTGGGAGATCGTGCAGGGCCTGGACATCGACGAGTTCTCCCGCGGCAAGATCGACGCCTCGGTCGCCGAGCTGATCGAGGAGCGCGAGGCCGTGAAGTCGCTCGGCCTGATCTGAGGCCCGCCAGGCGCACGTTCAGGAAAGCCACATTCATGAAGCGACGCTTCGTGAATGTGGCTTTCCTGAACTTCGGCTACCAGCCGTAGAACACCCGCTCCACCACCGCGCGGGCCCGACGGGTGGTGCGGCGGTAGTCGTCCAGGAACACGCCGGGGTCGTCGGCCGGGTAGCCGAGGGCGGCGGCCACCGCCGCGAGCTCCCGCCCCGAGCGCGGCAGCTGGTCGCCCGGCTTGCCCTTCACCAGCATCACGGCGTTGCGCGCGCGGGTGGCCATCCGCCAGCCCGCCGCGAGCTCCTCGGCGTCCTCGCGCCGCAGCAGACCCGCCTCGGCGGCCTCGCGCAGCCCCTCCAGCGTGGAGGTCGTGCGCAGCTCCGGCACGTCACCCGCGTGCTGCATCTGCAGCAGCTGGACCGTCCACTCGACGTCGGCGAGCCCGCCGTGGCCGAGCTTGGTGTGGGTGCTGCGGTCCGCGCCCCGCGGCAGCCGCTCCTCGTCGACGCGGGCCTTGATCCGCCGGATCTCGGTGACGGTGGCGGCGTCGATCCCGTCGGGCGGGTACCGGATCGGGTCGACCATGTGCAGGAACCGGGTCCCCAGGTCCTCGTCGCCCGCGACCACCGTCGCGCGCAGCAGCGCCTGCGCCTCCCACGGCTGGGACCAGCGCGCGTAGTAGGCGCGGTAGGAGTCGAGCGTGCGCACCAGCGGGCCGGAGCGGCCCTCGGGCCGCAGGTCGGCGTCGATGATCAGCGCCGGGTCGGGGTTGGGGGCGGCGAGCTTGCGCCGGACCGTCTCGGCGATCCCGGTCGCCCAGGTGGCGGCTTCGTGGTCGCTCGCCCCGCCCACCGGCTCGCAGACGAAGAGCACGTCGGCGTCGCTGCCGTAGCCCAGCTCGGCCCCGCCGAGCCTGCCCATCCCGATGACGGCGAGCCGCGCCGGTCCCGGGCCGGCCGCGCGCAGCACCGCGTCGAGGGTCGCCTGCAGCACCGCCACCCACACCGAGCTGAGCGCGGCGCACACCTCCTCGACGTCCAGCAGGCCGAGCAGGTCCGCGGCCGCCACGCGCAGCAGCTCGTGCCTGCGCAGCGAGCGCGCGGTGGCGGCAGCGCCGTCGGGGTCGTGCTGCCGCGCGACGGTGGTGCGCAGCGCGGCGGCGAACTCGGCGGGGTCGCGGCGCAGCTCGTCGCGCTGCCCCGGCCCGGGCGCGGCGAGCAGCCGCAGCACCTCGGGGGCGCGCACGAGCAGATCCGGCACCAGCGCCGACGTGCCGAGCAGGCGCATCAGCCGCTCCGCGACCAGCCCCTCGTCGCGCAGCAGCCGCAGGTACCACGGCGTCTGGGCGAGCGCCTCCGACACGCGCCGGTAGGCGAGCAGGCCGCGGTCGGGGTCGGGGCTGCGGGCCAGCTCGTCGAGCAGCACCGGCAGCAGCGTCTGCTGGATCGCCGCGGCCCGGGAGACGCCGGAGGTGAGCGCGCGCAGGTGCCCGAGCGCCCCCTCGGGCGAGGCCCAGCCCAGGGCGGCGAGGCGGGCTGCGGCCTCCTTCTCCGACAGCCGCACCTGGTCGACCGGCAGCCGGGACACCGCCTGCAGCAGCGGCCGGTAGAACAGCTTCTCGTGCAGCCGCCGCACCCGCATCACGGTGCGTGACCACTCCGCGTTGAGCACCCCGACCACGTCGTGGCGCCCGTCCGGGCGCAGACCGGCCGCGCGGGCCAGCTTGCGGCGGGCGTCGACGTCGTCGGCGGGCGGCATGAGGTGGGTGCGCAGCATCCGCTGCAGCTGGAGTCGGTGCTCCAACAGGCGCAGGAACCGGTAGGAGGCGGCGAGGTTGGCCCCGTCCTCCCGGCCGACGTACCCGCCACGGGACAGCGCCGCGAGCGCGTCGAGGGTGGACGGTGAGCGCAGCGCCTCGTCGGTGCGGCCGTGCACGAGCTGCAGCAGCTGCACCGCGAACTCGACGTCGCGCAGTCCACCCGCGCCCAGCTTCAGCTCGCGGTCGGCGTGGTCGGGCCGGATGTGCTCCTCCACCCTGCGGCGCATCGCCTGCACCTCGGCGACGAAGTCCTCGCGGCCCGACGCGCTCCACACGAGTGGGGCGACGGCCTCGGCGTAGGCGGCCCCCAGCTCGGGGTCGCCCGCCACCGGCCTCGCCTTGAGCAGGGCCTGGAACTCCCAGGTCTTCGCCCACCGCTTGTAGTAGGTCAGGTGCCCGTCGAGCGTGCGGACCAGCGCGCCCTGCCTGCCCTCCGGCCGCAGGTTCGCGTCGACCTGGAAGCAGGCCTCCCCGGCGATCCGCATGAGCCTGCTGGCCAGGCGGGTGGTCTGCTGGTCGGCGGGTTCGGCGACGAACACCACGTCGACGTCGCTGACGTAGTTCAGCTCGCGCCCGCCGCACTTGCCCATGGCGATCACGGCGAGCCGCCCGGCCGGCCCGACCTCAGCGGCGGCGACGGCGTAGGCAGCCTGCAGCGCCGCGTCGGCGAGGTCGGACAGGTGGGCGGCCACGTCGGCGACGTCGAGCACCGGGAGGTCCGGCTCGGCGACGGCGGCGAGGTCGGCGGCCGCGAGCGCCAGCACCTCGTCGCGGTAGGCCAGGCGCAGCGCGGCGACGGCGTCGGCACCGGCGAGCACGTCGCCGCCGACGCCGACCGCCCGCAGGATCGCCTCCTTCGCGCCCTTCCCCGGCGGAGGTGCGGACGCGGTGAGCCGGTGCCAGCGGTCCGGGTGGGTCACCAGGTGGTCGCCCAGCGCCGTGGAGCTGCCGAGCAGCGAGATCAGGCGGCCGCGCAGCACCTGGTCGGTGCGCAGGGCGGCGTCCAGCTCGGCCCGGTCCGGGGCGGCGGTGAGCAGGCGTTCGAGCGCACGGAGGGCGAGGTCGGGGTCCGGGCTGCGACCGAGGGCCCACATGATCGCCTCGGCGCCCTCGGCCGGCCGGTCCCCCGCCCACCAGCCCAACCCGGTGACCGTCGGCTCCGCCCACGGTTCCGTGAGCCCCAGCCGTGCGAGCGATGTGCCGGTGCGCGTCACGGGTTCGATCCTGCCCCGCCGGCGCGGCCGCCGACAGTGCGGGTCGCGCGTGCACGCGCCGACAAGCGGTGTGCACCCGATTTCAATGACAACGGACGACACCCGCCTACGATCGGATCCCGACATTCGAACGGGCGGGCATCGCAAGCGTGAATCCACGGGCGATCGCCCGCTTTCGTCGTGTTCTCCGGCATTCGGTCGGATGTGTTCCGCATCACATCCATCCCGATATCGCGATGTGGCCCCGTTCTTCCCCACGACGCACGCGGCAGGCACGGAATCGCATGAGAGGTAAGCGCGCATGATTCGGGGGGCAGGCGCCGGACCGGGCCTCGCGCCGGCGGCGGTCCGTCACGGACCGGCCGGGGACGAGGACTTCCTGCGTTCCCTCTACCAGGAGCACGGCCGCAGCCTGCTCGCGTACGCGACCCGGCTCACCGACGACCGCTTCGCCGCCGAGGACGTGGTCCAGGAGACGCTGCTGCGCGCTTGGCGCAACGCCGACCGGCTGGCCGGATCGGACGCCGTTCGCGCGTGGCTGCTGACCGTCGCCCGCAATATCGTGGTCGACCGGATCCGCGCCCGGTCGGCCCGACCCCGGGAAATTGCGGAATCGGCGATGACGACCCCGGTCACGGGCGACCACGGGGATCAGGTGGCCAATTCCGTCACCGTGTTGGGTGCGATCAACGGGCTGCCGCCGCACCACCGGGAAGTCCTCGTCGAGGTCTACTTCAACGGGAATCGACCGGTGGACGTGGCCCGCAAGCTCGGCATTCCCGACGCGACCCTGCGGTCGCGGCTCGCCGGCGCGCTCCGCTCGCTGCGCAGCGCCGTCATCGCCGACCACCCACAGCACGACTCGCACGCGGGCAGGTGCGTCAATGCGTGATCTCGAGACCGACGAACACGGCCCGGTCGAGCTGTACTGCCTCGGCGTCCTCGACCAGGCGGAACAGGAAGCGTTCGAGGCGCACCTCGCGGACTGCCCGGCCTGCCGGCGCTCCCGCGCGGCGACGGAGGACCTGCTCGGGCTGCTCGGCGCGATCCCTCCCGAGGCGTTCGTCGACGGCCCGCCGGAGGGCGGCGACCTCCTGCTGCGCAGGGTGCTGCGCACCGTCTCCGCCGAGCGGGCCCGGCAGCGGCGCAACCTCCTCCGGCGCATCGGCGGGGCGGCCGTCGTGGTGCTGATGATCTCGGTCGGCACCGGCACGGCGGTGCACCTCGGGCAGCCGGGCGGGGGGCCGGCCGGCACGTTCGCCGCGGTCCCCGGGTCCGCCCGGCCCGCGGACCTGCACCTGTCCGCCGCCGACGGCCGCACGGGCGCCCGGATGGCGGTCCGCGTGACGCCCCGTGCCGGGTGGGTCCAGCTCGCCGCCAAGGTCGGCGGGGTCCGGCCGGGGCAGAAGTGCCGGCTCGTCGTGCGGGCGCACGACGGCACCGAGGAGATCGCGATGAGCTGGACCGCCCCGCAGAACGAGCCGCCAGGCGGGGTCGGGCTGGAGGGCGCCGCCGCCGTCGGCGTCTCGGACATCGCGTCGGTGCACGTCGTGACGCCGACGGGCCAGGAGCTGGTCGGGGCCTCAGCGTGAGCCCCGGCACAGGGGAGATGAAGGAGAAGGGAGAACCGTCATGCGCATCGCCACCGCAGGCAGCGCCATCGCACTCGCCGTCGCCTGCCTCGGGCTGGGTACCGCGGGCACGGCGCAGGCGTCCGCCGGCAGCGCGGCGGCGCCCGCCGCCGCGGTCGCCAGCTGCTCGACGCACCGGGTCGACGCCTACACGGCCGGGGGCTGGTGCTCGGCCGACCACAGGGGCCAGTGGCGGCTCGGCGTCCAGTGCGCCCGGACGAAGGCGCACCACTACACGAACTACTCGGAGCGCAACGGCCAGCGGTACGCGTCCTGCCCCCGGCGCGAGGGGAAGGTCACCCACTTCTGGATCGACGAGATCCCGCCGGCGCCGCAGAACACCGCGCCGCCGAAGCCGAACCCGCGCCCGCTGCCCCGGCCGCACGGCGTCTGACGGCTGCCCGCTTGCAGCACGGCCGCCTTCATGCCATCCGGTGGCGTGAAGGTGGCCATGCTGTGACGAGGGGCCTGCGAGCCCGGCTGGCGCGCACCCGGCGCGCGACTCGCCAACACCCAGACCCCGACTCGCCCACACCCAGACCCCGACTCGCCCACACCCAGACCCCGACTCGCCCACACCCAGACCGCGACTCGCCCGTGCTCAGCGCGCGACTCGCGGGAGGGCGGGCGCGGCGCCCCAGCGCCGCAGCGCCTCGGGCAGGCCGTCGGGGGTCTGCCCGGCCCAGGCCACGTAGCCGTCGGGGCGCACCAGCGCCGCAGCGCCCATGCCGGGCACGACGTGCGCGGCGACCCCGTCGGGCACGGCGAAGTCGGGCGGCGCGACGAGGACGAACCGGCCGCCGCGCAGCGCCTCGTACAGCCGCGTCCCGTCGGCCGCGGTGACGTCGGGGGCCCGGGTGCCGACCAGCCGGTGCGCCCCGCGCGGCCGGCCGTAGGCGATGCCGATGCCGCTCTGGCGCAACCGGACGGCCGCCCCGATCGGCGGCACGGCGAACGCCGCCGGGAAGGCCAGGTTGCGCAGCGCCCTGGCGAACCGCGAGCGCAGCAGCGCCGCACGCAGCAGCCCGCCGCTCATGCGCAGCACCACCCGGCCGACCGGGTGGCGCTCGTCGTGGTAGGTGTCGAGCAGCTCGTCGCCGCCGCGGCCCCGCACCGCCGCCGCGAGCTTCCAGCCCAGGTTGGCGGCGTCCTGCAGCCCCGTGTTCATCCCCATGCCGCCGGCGGGCGAGTGCACGTGCGCGGCGTCGCCCGCGAGGAACACCCGGCCCACCCGGTAGCGCTCGGCCTGCCGCTCCTCGCTGTGGAACCGCGACATCCAGCGGGGGTCGTGCATGCCGAAGTCGGTTCCGAACACCCCCCGGGCGACCGACGCGATCTCGGTGAGCTCGACGGGGGCGTCGTCGGGCAGCTCGCGGCGGCGGTCCCGGGCGATCACCCGGTACCAGCCGTCGCCGAAGGGCACGACGAAGCAGAACCCGTCGGCGTTGCCGTCCACGGTGAGCTGCTCGGACGGCGGGTCGGTCATGCGCACGTCGGCGAGCACGAGCGAGCGCACCACGGCCTCGCCCGGGAACCCCAGCCCCAGCGCGCCGCGGACGCGGCTGTGGTGCCCGTCGGCGCCGACGAGGTACGCCGCGCGCACCGCGTGCTCGGCGCCGTCGATCACGTGGGTGACCTCGACGCCGTCGGCGTCCTGGCGCACACCGCGGACCTCCGCGCCGCGCAGCAGGGTCACGCCGGCGGCGAGCGCGCGGTCGGTGAGCGCCCGCTCCACCTCGTACTGCGGCGTGACGAGCATGAACGGGAACCGGCTCGGCAGCGGGGTCAGGTCGACCGAGACGCTGCCGAACAGCCGGAAGTGGTCGACCTTCGTGCCGCCTGCGATCAGCTGATCGGCCAGGCCGCGGGCGTCGAGCTGTTCGAGCGTGCGGGCGTGCACGACGAACGCCCGCGTCAGGGTCGACCCGGTGGTGCGCCGCTCCAGCAGGGTCACCCGCACGCCCGCGGCGGCGAGGTCGCCCGCGATCAGCAGCCCGGTCGGCCCGGCGCCGACCACCACCACGTCGGTCGTCCCGCTCATCGCGCACCCCCGTCGACCTCGACCGCGCCGAGGATCGTGCGGGTCCCGGGGTCGGTGACCCCGGCGTCGCGCCACGCGGCGCGCAGCTCGGGGCTGGTCATGTGCTCCCGGGCGAGCGCCAGGTCGGCGAAGTCGAACAGCACGACGACCTCGTGCGGGTCTTCGAGGTTGCGGAAGAGGGCGGTGCTGCGGCAGCTCGCGGCGGCACGGGCGGGCGCGAGGCGGTCGAACACCTCCTTCCAGCGGTCGAACTCCTCGATGCGCTGGTGGACGAGCACGTGCGGCATGATCACTCCCGATCCGTTTGCCAACTACTGTTGGCCAACGACTGTAGGCGCAGAACGACCGTTTGCCAACACTTGTTGACTAGAATCTGGGCATGCCGTTCACCGACCGCTCGCTCCCCGCCCGCGCGGCGATCCTCGGCGCCGCCCGGGCCCGCTTCGCCGCCGACGGGTACGACCGGGCGACCGTGCGCGCCATCGCGGCGGACGCGGGCGTCGACCCGTCGATGGTGATGCGCTACTTCGGCAGCAAGCGGCAGCTGTTCGCCCGCGCCGCGGAGTTCGACCTCCGGCTGCCCGACCTCACCGGCGCCCCGCCCGGGCACGCGGGCCACCTCCTCGCCGCGCACCTGCTCGACCGCTGGGAGGGCGACGACGGCCTGCGGATCCTGCTGCGCACGGCCACCACCGACGAGGACGCGGCCGAGCGGATGCGGTCGATCTTCGCCCGCCAGCTGGTGCCGCACATCGCCGCGCTCACCGGCGACCCGGCCACCGCACCGGCCCGCGCCGGCCTGGTCGCCACCCAGGCCCTCGGTACGGCCCTGTGCCGCTACGTCCTGCGGCTGCCGCCGATCGTCGCGATGGCGCCGGACGAGATCGTCGGGTGGATCGCGCCCACGCTCCAGCGCTACCTGACCGGGGCCGGCGGCTGACCACCCCTGCTGCGGACGGCGGCTGACCGCACCCGCCCCCGGTGACAGGCTCTTCAGCCGTGGCCGGGCTGCTCGACGCGCCGCTTTCGAGCGGGCCGCTCCAGCTCGCCCTCGTCGTCGCGGGCGTCGCCGCGGCGGCCTTCCTGCTCGCCCGCCGCTCCCACCGGTGGTGGACGCGCACGGTGCCCGCGGTCGTGCTGGTCGCGGCCGCGCTCACCGCGCTGCTGGCGGTGCTGGTGGACCTCGTGTGGCAGCCGTTCCCCGACCCGCTCCCGGTCCCGGTGCTGCTCCTCGCCGGCGCGGTGCTCGCGGCGATCGGACTGGCCGCGTGCGGGATGCGCGGGCGGCGCGCGCCGGGCCGCGTGGGCGCCCTGCTGGCGGTGCTGCTCGTGACCGCGGCCTGCCTGCAATGGGTGAACGCCGCGTACGGGGCCTTTCCGACATTGCGCAGCGCGATGGGGCTGCCCGCCCCGAACGAGGTGCCGTTCGCGCAGGTCGCGGCGCGCGAGCAGGTCGTCGCCGCCCCGCCGGGGCAGCCGCTGTCGGCGGTGTGGCGTCCGCCCGCCGGGCTGCCCGCCACCGGTGTCGTCGCCGAGGTGCCGATCCCGGCCACCGCCTCGGGCTTCGCGGCGCGGCCCGCGTGGCTGTACCTGCCGCCCGCCTACCTGGCGCGGCCGCGCGCGCAACTTCCGGTGCTGGTGCTGCTGTCCGGCCAGCCCGGCTCGCCGGACGACTGGCTGAACGGCGGCCGGCTCGCCGAGCGCATGGACGCCTTCGCCGCCGCCCACGACGGCCTCGCGCCCGTGGTCGTGCTGCCCGATAACCTCGGCGGCCCGCTGGCCGACCCGTTGTGCATGGACTCCCGGCTCGGCAACGTCGCGACCTACCTGTCGGTCGACGTCCCCGCGTGGATCCGCGGCAACCTCCAGGTGGATCCGGACGCGGCCGCGTGGGCGATCGGCGGGCTCTCCGCGGGCGGCACGTGCGCGTTGCAGATGGCCGTGACCGCGCCGCAGGTCTACCCCACGTTCCTGGACATCTCCGGCGAGGCCGAGCCCACGCTGGGCGACCGCGCCACCACCGTCCGGGCCGCGTTCGGCGGGGACGATGCCGCGTTCGCCGCGGTCAACCCGCTCGACGTGCTCGCCGGGAAGGCGTTCCCCGGCACGGCGGGCTTCCTCGTCGCCGGCCGCGACGACACCGAGTACGGTCCGCAGGCCCAGCGGGTGTTCGACGCCTGCCGGGCGGCGGGCATGGACGTGCAGCTGCGGGTCGAGCCCGGCGGGCACACGTTCGAGGTGTGGGGCCCCGGTCTCACCGACGCCCTGCCGTGGCTGGCGACGCGGCTGGGGATCACGCCGTGACCCGGCTGTCCGGGCTCGCCCGCGCCGTCGGACGGATGGTTCGGCGGGCGCCGCTGTCGGTCGGGTTCGTCGCGCTGGTGTGGGCGTACGGCCTCGCCACCCGCAGCCTCCCCGCCGGCCCGGACGGCAGGCTGCTGGAGCGGGTCGGCGCCGGGGTCGGGCAGTTCGCCGCCGGCCGCTGGTGGACCCCGCTGTCGGCGCTGCTGTGGTGGGGCAGCCTCGGCGCGGCGCTGCTGACCACGGCGCTGGTGCTCCTCGGCGGGGCGATCGCCGAGCCGCGGATCGGTGCGGCCCGCACCGCCGCGCTGCTGGTCGGCACGCAGTTCGCCGGCACGCTCCTCGCGCTCGGCCTGGTCGCGGCGGGCTCGGCCGCGACGCGGGGCGGCGGCTGGCCGGGCGACCTCGCCACCCAGGTCGTGGTGGGTGCCGCACCCGGCGCCATCGGGCTCACCCTCGCGGTGAGCAGCATGTTGACCGCGCTGTGGCGGCGCCGGCTGCGACTGCTCCTGCTCGCCACGCTCGTGATGCTGGTGGCGTACTCGGGCGAGCTGAGCGACGTCGTCATGCTGTGCTCCGGGCTGGTCGGGCTCGGCGTCGGGCGGCTGCTCGCCCCGCCGGACCGGCACCCGGGGCCGGCCAGCCGCACCGAGCTGCGCGTGCTCGTCGCGCTGGTCGTCGCCGTGTCGGCGCTCGGCCCGCTCGTCGCGGCCGTCTCGCGCTCCCCGATCGGCCCGCTCTCGGTGCTGCAGTTCGTGGTGCTCTCCCCGCCGCCGGACGCCGCGACCGTCCAGCAGATCTGCGCCACCGGCGACGCCGACCTGTGCCGCGACCTGCAGGCCCGGGTGCGCCTGTTCGGGGTCGGCCCGGCGCTCGCGTCCGTGGTCCCGGTGCTGCTGCTGCTCGTCGTCGCCGACGGCCTGCGCCGGGGCAGGCGCGGCGCGCTCGTGGTCGGCATCGTGCTGAACCTCGTGCTCGCCGCGCTCGGCGGCCTGCTCGCCGCGCTGGTGGCGGCCATCCCGTACGAGCAGCTGATCGTCTACCAGGCCGCACCCGGCGCCCGCCGCGCGCTCGGGTTGGCGCTGCCGCCGCTGCTCCCGCTCGCCGTCGCGGTGCTCCTGTGGTGCACGCGCGACCGGTTCGCGGTGCGCGCCCCGGCGGGCACCTACCGCCGGGTGCTGCTCGGCTCGCTCGGCGTGCTCGCCGCCCTGAGCGCGATCTACGTCCTCCTCGGCCGGGCGATCGCGGGCCAGTTCGACCGGCCGCCCACCACCGGGCAGCTGCTCGCCGACCTGCCGCTGCGGTACCTCCCGCCGGGCTACCTCGGGGAGGTCGAGCCGGGCTTCCTCCCCCAGGGCTACCTCGCCACCCTGGTGTTCGAGTGGACCGGCGTCGTGTTCTGGCTGTTCGTGGCCGCCGCGCTGTTCGTGGCGTTCCGCCGCCCGCGCGCCGACCCCGCGGCCCGCGACGCCGAGCGGGCGAAGGCGCTGGCCCGCCGGGGCGGCTCCACCCTCGCCTGGCTCGCGACCTGGCCCGGCAACTCCTACTGGTTCGACGCGAGCGGTCGGGCGGCCGTCGCGCACCGCGTGATCGGCTCCGTCGCGCTCACCACCGCCGACCCGATCGGCGCGCCGACCGCGGACACCGTCGGTGAGTTCGCCGCGTACTGCCGCGAGCACGGCTGGACGCCCGCGTTCTACAGCGTCGCCGAGGGCACCCGGAAGGCGTGCGACGCGCTGGGCTGGAGCTCGGTGCAGGTGGCCGAGGAGACCGTGCTGGCGCTGCCGGAGCTGCGCTTCACCGGCAAGAAGTGGCAGGACGTGCGCACCGCGCTGAACCGGGCCGCGAAGGCGGGCATCACCGCCGAGTGGATCCGCTACGCCGACGCCCCGCTCGCCATCACCGACCAGATCCGGGCGATCAGCGAGGAGTGGGTGGCCGACAAGGGGCTGCCCGAGATGGGCTTCACCCTCGGCGGCCTCGACGAGCTCGCCGACCCCGAGGTGCGCTGCCTGCTCGCCGTCGACGCCGACCGCACCGTGCACGGGGTCACCAGCTGGCTGCCGGTGCACCGCGACGGCGAGGTGATCGGCTGGACGCTGGACTTCATGCGCCGCCGCGACACCGGCTTCCGCGGCGTCATGGAATTCCTCATCGCCTCGGCCGTGCAGCGGTTCCAGGACGAGGACGCCCGGTTCCTGAGCCTGTCCGGGGCGCCGCTCGCCCGCCTCGACCGGGGCGAGCAGCCCGCGGCCCTCCAGCGCGTGCTCGACGTCATCGGCCACGCCCTCGAACCGGTGTACGGGTTCCGGTCGCTGCTCGCGTTCAAGGCGAAGTTCCAACCGGAGTACCGGCCGCTGTACCTGTGCTACCCGGACCCGGCGGCGCTGCCCGCGATCGGGCTCGCGATCGCCCGCGCCTACCTGCCGAACGTGACGGCCCGCCAGTCGGCCCGGCTGCTCGCGCGCCTGCGTCAGGCGCCGCCGTCCGGGCAGGGCGGGTCGCGGTCGGCGCCCGCGGGGAGCCGGTCCGCCTCGGCCGGGGTGTAGGGGCGGCCGAGCCGCGCGCAGAGCTCGTCGGCCCACGCCCGCGCGTCCAGCGGGAACTCGACCCGCTCGGTCCCCGACAGGTTCTCCAGCACGGCGGCGCGGCCGTCCTCGGTGAGGCGGGCGAACCGCAGGCGCGGCGTGACGCTGCTGATCTCCTGTCCGGTGTCGAGGTCGATCGTGATCAGCGTCGGGTCCGAATCGCTGCGGTCGAGCACCACCAGGTGGCCCTCGGCGTCGAACCCCGCGATCTCGTCGACGCGCGGGGCGGCGATCGGCGGGCGGGCCGGCGCCGCGGCGTCGAGGTCCCAGACCTGGATCGTCCGGCCCGCCGCGAGCGTGACGATCCGGGTGCCGGTGGGGTCGAAGGCCAGCACGTCGTAGCCGAGGCGGGTGAGGTCGGTGTTGAGCTGCGTCGGGATCGTGCCGAGCAGCCGCCCGGACGGCACGTCCCACAGCTCCACCGGTCGATCGTGCAGGGCGACCGCGACCTGACCGGGGTGGCCGGGGCGATCGTAGAGGTGCGCCTCGAGCCGGTACGCGCGGACGGCGTCGGTGCCTCCGACGGGGACCGGTTCGCTCAACGGCTCCCCGGTGGCGGCGTCCCAGCTCGAGAGCATCCCGTCGCTGAAGAACAGCAGGCGCTCCCGGCCGTCCACCCGCTCGCGGACGTACGAGACCGGGCCGCGCAGGTCGCCTTGCAGCGGTGGCGCGTCGGAGCGGGCGGGGAGCCGGAACCCGACCAGCCGGCGCAGCGCGGGCAGCTCGTACGCGGTCATGTCGATCGCGCCACCACCGACCGGGTGCAGCACCCAGAGCCGCTTCTCGTCCGTGATCCCGGGGGCGGCGCCCTGCGGCAGGGCCAGCGCGGCGACCTCGCGGTCGGTGCCCCGCTCCAGCACGCGCACCCGTCCGCCCTTGAACAGGACCCGGTGGTCGGGGGTGGTTCCGACGAGCGCGCCCTCGTCCGTCGACGGCTCCGAGGGCTCGGCCGGCTCGGTGGCCACCCGCAGCACCGAGGTGCCGTGCGCGAGCAGCACGGTCGGCTCACCGGTCTCGCGCGTCACGACCATGCGCTCGGTCGGTGCGAGCGGGTACGGCGCGAAGCTCACCGGTGTGTGCCTCCGCGGCACGGTGACCCGCCTGCGCTCGCCGGTGTCGAGGGCGGTGAGCGTGTACGGCTCCTCGTCGCCGACCGCGGCGTCGGCCTCGACCAGCCACCCGCCGGACAGGCGCACGGCGGTGCAGCCGGAGGGGTCGTTGACGGGGATCCGCCGCACCGGCGCTCCACCGCGGAACGGGGTGAGCGCCACCTCGGCGGTGGGTCCCCCGAAACCGGCCGACTCGAGCGGGACGCAGGAGACGACACCGTGCCGGGTCGGCTCGGAGCCGGCCGGGAACACGGCGACCTCCGACCCGTCGGAGAGCGACCGCGTCACGACCCGGGTCGTGCTCGCGAGAGGCACGGGGCTGTAGCGCAGCACCACCAGGTCGGGGTCGTCGGTGGCGTGGAGGTCGAACCGCTCGCCGGGGGCCAGCGGCCCGATCCGGTGGGGCTCGTCGACGCCGGTGCGCACGTCCCGGACCACGATGTTCTGCTCCCCGGAGGCGCCCTTCACCAGCCAGGCGAGGCGGCTCCCGTCGCCGAGGAACCGGGGGCTGGTCACGTCTCCGGGACGGCCCGTCGGCCGGCCGGGCGGGGTCTGGGGCGGCTCGCCCGCGACCAGGTCGCGCACCCGGATCCGACCGTCCGGGCCGACGTCGGCGAACCAGCGCCCGTCGCGGCTGACCGCGGCGTCGCCCACGGGGTCGTCGGGGGTCCGCAGCACGCGCGTCACCGGGTCGGGCCCGGTGACCCCGACGATCGCCGTCAGCCCCGGGGCGGTGTCGACGAACGCGGTGTCGCCGACGACCGACAGCGCCTGGATCGGCGTCGGCGTGACCCCGGGCAGCTCCGCCTGCACCGACCGCATCGACAGGTACGACCGGGCGAGCGCGGTGCGCGCAGCCCGGTTGCGCGGGTCGGACCGCCACGCGGCCAACGCGAGCTGGGTGGCGGCCGCGCTGTCGCTCGGGGCCATGGCCTGCGCCTCGTTGCCCATCGCGTCGGCGTTGGCGGAGGCCAGCTGCTCGGCGATCCGGTTGCCGCTGGAAACGGTCGTCACGCCCAGGGTCGCCGCGCCGAGCACGAGCACGGCGAGCACGGCGTTGACCAGCCGGCCGCGGCGGACGTCCCGGCGCTGGCGGGCCATCCCGCGGCGCACGAAGTCGCGGTCGGCGGCCGGCAGCTCCTCGCCGCGCGCGTCGAGCCAGCCGGTCGCCGCCGCGAGCGCCGCACCGCGCGGCAGCGCGGCCTCGTCGCGACCCTCGGCCTCCCAGCGTTCGCGCTGCGCGGCGAGGTCGCCGCGCCAGACGAGGAAGTCGCGGTCCTCGGTGAGCCAGGTGCGCAGCCGCGGCCAGTGCTCGATGAGCGCCTGGTGGGCGAGCTCCACGAGCTCGCCGGCGCCGTCGGGGGCGGGGCGGGTCACCAACAGCCGCCCGGCGACCAGCACCGGGACCAGCGACCGCTCGGCAGCGGGCAGCGCGTCGAGCCGGACCGCGCGGCGGGTGAACCGCTCGGCCCGATCCACCCGGGCCAGCGCGGTGAACAGCCGGCGCAGCGCGTCGAGGTCGCCGTCCGCACCGTCGGTGATGCCGCCGAGCACGCGCTCGGCGTGCTGGGCGAGCGCCCCGGCCACGCCGCCCGCCTCGGTGTAGGCGGCCAGCGTGAGGTAGCCGCCGTCGCGGCGCTCCCACAGCTCGGTGAGCAGTGACTCGACCAGCGGGAGCTGCCCCGGTTCGCTGGCGGTGTCGTCGAGGATGCGCTCGACCAACCCCTGCTCGAACACCAGCCCCGGGGCGAGGCGGGCCGGGCGGACGATCGTCTCGCGCAACCGGTCCCGGTCCATCGGCGCCACGAGCAGCCGCCCCGAGTGCAGGGGCTCGGCCAGTTCGGGTGTGAGCAACTCGTCGAGGGTGGACCAGCGCAGCGTGAGCACCGCCCGCGGCGCGTCGCCGCCGTCGCGGGTGAGCCGCACGATCGACTCGAGCAGCCGCCGGGCCGACGCCGGGTCGGCCGCCGCCAGCTCCTCGAACTGGTCGGCGACGATCACCCGGCCGGGACCGGGCACGTCGTCGAGGGCCGGTGCGCCCCCGGCGCCCGGCGTGATCGGCAGGTCCACGACCTGCAGGCCCCGCGCCCGCAGCCGGGGCAACAACCCGGCCCGGACCAGCGACGACTTCCCCACCCCCGACGGTCCGGTCACCGCGACGACGGGCAACCGGTCGACGGCGTCGACGAGGCGGTCGATCTCGTCGTCGCGGCCGAAGAAGACGTCGGCGTGCTCCTCGTCGAACGGGCGCAGCCCCTGGTAGGGGCAGGGCAGCGCCGCGGGGTCGGCGCCGAGGACCTCCTCGATGGGCACGAGCCGGGCGCCGCGCTCGTCGAGCACGGCGAGGCCCATCACCGCGCCGCCGCCCGCGTGCCACACCGGCGCGCCGGCGAACCCGCCGTCGAGGGGGTGCTCCCCGGGGTCTGTCTCCAGGCGGATGCGCCGGTCGGCGTCGACGCGCGCCGTCCCGGCCGACCACACACCGTCGACGAGGCCCTCCGGGTAGCCGAGCACCTGGAACGGGCTGCCGTCGACCGGGTCGACCGCTTGCAGCGGCGGCACGCGGGCGTCGTCGGGGGCGGTTCCGCGCAGCCGCAGCAGCGCGACGCCGCCGGGCCGGACCTGCTCGACCGCCGCCCCGACCCGCAGCGGTGCACCGTCCTCGTCGCGCAGCAGCGGGAAGTCCAGCCACACCGGGGTATCCGGTCCGGCGGCTCGGGCCGCCGTCGCCACCAGGTCGGGGCCGATCGGGAACGCGGCGCCGGTGACCTCGCCCGCGCCCGACCACACCCGCAGGTGCGCGCCCGCGAGGTCGGTGTGCTCGCGGAAGACCGATCCCCGGGGGCTCACGAGCACGGCGGGGTCGGGTCGGTGCCT
>Ga0310834_100522_pt1 | contig 41117 bp, 31 predicted proteins | sample SM_ome_2_FD_201314 | JGI IMG/M metagenome (GOLD analysis project Ga0310834, IMG submission 201314) | Sorghum-adapted microbial communities enriched on stacked mutant (SM) sorghum from Joint BioEnergy Institute, Emeryville, California... ...
CGATCCGGCGCGTCGCGATCTCGGTGGCCGGCGAGAACGCGCTCGGTTTCGGCGACGTGAAGCTCGCCGGCGTCGCGGGGCTGTGGATCGGCTGGCAGGGGCTTCTCTTCTTCCTGCTGATCAGCTCCTGGCTGGCCGTCGTTGTCTATGGCACGGCCGCGATCATGGCCAGGACCCGCAATCGCAAGAATGAAGAGCCGGCGACGGGATCTCTCGCCCTCCCGTTCGGCCCGCCGCTCGCGGTCGCGCTGGCGGGAATCGTCCTCCTCAACCACGCGGGAATGCAGGTCGACTTCTCCCTTCTCGAACTGAGCTGACCGGGATCGGCACGAATGTGAGCGCCCCGGATTGTGTGGCTCCACGGACGGGCGATCCGGCGGGCCCTCTCTCGTCGGTCGGGGCGGGCGCGAAAATCACCGGCAATCGGGCGAGACAAGAAACCGGAAGACAGAACAAGGCCCTAGGGAAATGAATTCGAGAACTGCCGCAATCGCTTTCGCGCTCTGCCTCTGCGGCGGAAGCGCCATGGCCACGGGCGAGAGCAGGATCTACCAGTTCGACATCCCCATGGAGGTCGTGCGGGAAGAGGCCGTGCCCCTGGCAAACTCGCCGCGAGAAATCGATCCAACAACAGACACCCGTTTGGGGAAAAATGCGGACGGAAACGCCGTCCAGAACGACAAGACAATCAAGACATTCAAGACGGCTCGGCCAGATGCTGTTGCGAAATTGGCGCCGGCCGACCCCTGGACGAGGCGCATGCTGGCCTATCGAGACACCCTGGCGGATCGGGAGTATGGCCATTTCGTGCTCGGAGGCGAACCGATGCGCGAAGGCGACAGGGGAAAGCGCGTCGCGCGCGTCCGCGAAGCCCTCCGAGCTTTGGGGTTCCACGTCGCGTACAGCGTCGATCCGGAGTTCTTCGGCAGGGACATGCGGAGCGCTGTCTTCCGCTTCCAGGAGGCCTACGGACTTTCCGCGGACGGCGTCATCGGCGAAGGTACCCTGGGCGCGCTGTCCGAACCCAAGGAATTTCTGCTCAGCAAGATCGACCAGGCGATAAGCCAACCCGCCCGTCCCGTGGCGGACAAGATGGTCATCGTCAACATCGCCGCACAGCGCCTGCGCTACATCGTGAACGGCGAAGAGCGCTTCTCGGCGCGGGTCGTCGTCGGACGGCCGGATCGCCAGACGCCGGAGCTCACGGCGAAGATCACGGGAATCACCTTCAATCCGTCCTGGTACATCCCGCCCGGGATCGAGGCCATGGACGTCCTTCCACAGATGGCCCGCGACCCCGGCTATGCCGAGCGCGCCGAGCTCAAGATCTACGACGTGGAGCGCGGTTGGGTGCCAATCGATCCGGCCGAGGTCGACTGGTCCGAGCAGCCGACCCGGTACACCTTCGTGCAGCAGGCCGGCCCCGACAACGCGCTCGGCCGGATCAAGCTCGACATGTGGAACGAGCATTTTGTGTTTCTGCACGACACGCCGAACCGGCGTCAGTTCGACTGGCGCACCCGAAGCCTCAGCTCGGGCTGCGTCCGGGTTGAGAACATCGCAACGCTGGCCAGGGAGCTCTTAGGGGAGGGCGCCTGGCTGGAGCACGACGTCGCAGCACGTCTCGCAGCGGGAGAAACCTTCCGCGTCGAACTCCAGGAGCCAGTGACGGTCGTGCTCGAGTACCGGCTGGCCGACATCGAGAGCGACGGCGAGATCCGGTTCCACAGGGACATATACGACAGGCTCCGCGACGACCGCGGACCTGCACTCTTGGCGAAGCGAAAGGCCGACGCGCTTCACGCCATGGCCATGCCTCGGAACGGCGCGGCCTCGGGCGAATAGGACGAAAGGGGGGACTCGTCGTGTGGGGAAGACGCTCGAGCCAATATCCATTCGTCCGAAACGGTTATCGACGCTATCGCCGGCGACGCGAAAGACGCCGGGCGCCCCGAAGACTCGCAGCGATCTTGATTCTTGCCGCCGCGGCCGGGCTTGCCGTCCAATGGGCGGCCCAAAGGTTGACCGTGCCGCAAGGCGCGGCGTCCGTTGTCGAGACCCGTCTGCCGGGAACGTCAGATTTCGAGCGGGAAATAGACCCGCGATACTTCGTCTTGGCCCACGCCGTGCCAGACGTCGCACTACAGGAAGTCGGTCTGGAAGAGAACGAACACACGGTCGAACGGGTGTTCGAGATCAGGAGCGGCGATACGTTGATGGAGCTCCTGCTCGGGTCCGGGATCGGCCGGGCGGAAGCTCACGAGGCGGTCGACGCCATGAGCGAGCTGTTCAGCCCCAGAGACTTGCGGCCCGGCCATCTGATTTCGCTGAGCGTTTCCGAGTCGGACGAAGGTGCCGATGCCGAACCAAGGATCGTCGAGCTGCGGCTGCGCCCGAGGGCCGATCTCGACATCAAGGTGTCACGCGGCCGGGAGGGTGGATTCGTCGCGGCGGCAATCGACCGCCCTCTCATCTCGGAGGTGATGTACGCGGCCTCGACGATCGAGTCCAGCGTGTTCGAGGCGGGCCAGGCGCAGAAGGTGCCGCTCACCGCCATGGCAGAGGTCATCCGCGCCTTCAGCTACGACGTCGATTTTCAGCGAGACATTCGGTCCGGCGACAGTTTCGAGATCCTCTACGAAGTGTATCGCGACGAGCAGGGCACCCTCGCCAAGACGGGGAACATCCTCTATGCATCGTTGACGCTCAGCGGCCGTACGCTCGAGATCTACCGCTTCGCTCCGGAGGGCGCCCGTCCCGACTATTTCAAGCCGAACGGCGAGAGCATCCGCAGAGCGCTGCTGCGTACGCCGATCGACGGCGCGCGCATATCGTCCGGCTTCGGCATGCGCAAGCACCCGATCCTCGGCTACAGCCGGATGCACAAGGGCATCGACTTTGCCGCTCCGACGGGCACGCCCATCTTCGCCGCGGGCGACGGCGTGATTACCCAGATCGGCCGCAACGGCAGCTACGGGAACTATATCCGGATCCGCCACAACTCCCGGTACTCGACGGCCTACGCCCACATCAGCCGCTTCGCCAAGGGCATCAGGAAGGGCAGTCGCGTCCGCCAGGGTCAGGTGATCGCCTATGTCGGATCGACCGGCCGCTCGACCGGACCCCATCTGCATTACGAGATCCTCGCCGAGGGCAAGCAGATCAACCCGCTTGGCGTAAAGCGGCCGACAGGCAGGAATCTGGAGGGCGAAGAACTTAAGGCCTTTCAGGCCGCCAAGGCAGAAATTGACGCCTTGCACAGAGCCCTAGCGCAGGCCGGCGTTCTCGCGACCCTGCGGCCGGCGCTCTAGGTTCATAGATTTCGCGGCAAGAGCGGTCACAAGCGCTTCTGTCGCTGCGAAGGCAGGCGCCTGGGAGCGGATCCTCACGGTGCTCGTCGGCGATACCGGCAATGGGCATCTCCTACTTTACACCGCCCTGGTTTTCGCACACCAGCGGCGCTCCCTGCATCAGACTCATTGCACCAGCCCAACGGATTGATCAAACACTGAATACGTTTAGAGGTTTGGGTGGCGCCGGCGGCCACCGCCCGAAGCTTGGCCCCGACAAAAGTGTCTGATTCATACCTCTCCTACGGCTTCGGCAATGGTCGGCAATAGAAGCGGACGGCGGAGATGCACGTTGTGCAGAATTTTCCGTGGTCCCTGTCTTCGCCATATATGCCGACGACATACTGTCCATCCGGGCAAAGCATTTTTTGGTTTATGGAAGTAACCTGCTTTTCATCGCCTTCCCATTTTGCCAGATTCTGAGAGTATGTTGCGATCTGGGCCTGAGTCTCTGCCAGTGATTCCTTTATGGCTACGATCTCTGCGCTGATCTGATCGAATATCGAATCCGAATACCCCCGCAGCGTCAGCGGAAGCGGGCCGTTTGCGAACCGCAAATTCAACGTTGCATCTTGGGCGCTCCGAATCTCGCGACCATGAACGAACTGTATGTCTGGCGTTCGAACACAGGTAATCGTGATTGGCTGGTCCGCCGTTACCGTTATTGGCAGCTTCTCTGGTATACCCTCACAGTCCAACGCTTGCTTCGGAATAACATCGACACCATGCAGAACGCCGCCGGTTTCACCTAGGTGCTTAATGCCTAAGCTGATCGCATCTTTCTGTATTTGTTGGTAGTTTACCGTCCATCCAGCTTCTGCGGCCGCCAGGCACTTGTCGATTGTTGCCAAAGCTTGAGAGAAGAAGATCGTTGTTTTCTGATACTCAGACCGACTTATTCCGATATCTGTCAAGCTTTTCTTGCAGAACTCCTTGCGCTCTTCCTTGCCCAGAACGCCCCCGAGGCTGAACGCTTTGTACGCAATGCTCAAGGAGTGCGAGTCGCTTTGCGACGTCGCTTCGCAGTAGGCGTAATGTGCGAGCGCATCGTACTGCTGGTCCGTCAATTGTACGCTATCGCGCGCGACAATGGACTTCGCTAAATCGATGCATTGCAAACCGGTAACTTGCGCTGACGCCGGCGCCATCCAGAAGGTGGCCGACAACAGGCAAGAGATTAGGACGGGGGACCTGCCGACTCCCTGAAAAAGGCGTTCTCCCTGTTCGTTGATCATCGCTCCGAATCCCCAGGCAAGTTATCGCAGATTTCTTACGGACCAGTGCCGCGCGAGGCTCGACAAGGGTCGCAGAGCGAAGTGTACTGTGTGAGGCAGCGGAGAATTACCCCCATTTGGGGATAATCAGACGAAATGGCTGACCCGGAGGCGGGTAAAAGAGGAGGGGATTGAGCATTTCCGCTCAATCCCCCTTTATCCACGCCAGTATTTGCCAATCCTTCAGGGATTGACCCGCTGACCATCCTCCGCTTCGAGCTCGTTGTCAACACTGATCGGCGACGCGGCCACGACCTCATCTCCCGCAGGCAGCTTGAAGACGCGCACGCCAGAGGTGTTTCGGCCGGTGACCCGAATGCTCCTAGCCGTCGTGCGGATCATTTGCCCGCCATTCGTTGTGAGCATCAGTTCGCTCTCAGGCTCGACGACGAGGGAGCAGACCAGATCGCCGACCTTCGGATGATCGGACTTGTCCTTGACACCCTTGGCGCCGCGCGCGGTGACGCGGTAGGCGAAGGAGCTCGTTCGCTTGCCGAAGCCGCCGGAGGTCACGCTCAGGATCATCTGCTCTTGCGCCTTGAGCTCCGCGTAGCGTTCCGCGGTCAGCTCGATGCCTTCGTTGTCGGCACCCGCTTCCGCCGCGATTTCGTCGGCCGAGGCGTTGGGGCGGCGCATACGGGCGTCGTAGACCAGGAAGGCGCCGGCCTCGCCGGGGGCGAGATCGACATGGTTCAGAACCGAGGCGGAGATCACCCGGTCGCCATTGCCAAGCCGGATGCCGCGGACGCCGGTCGAGCTGCGCCCGGCGAAGATCCGTACCTCGCTCGCCTTGAAGCGCACGACCTGACCCTTGGCGGTCGTCAGCATCAGGTCCTGGTCGTCCGTGCAGAGCATGACGTTGACCAGCCGGTCGAACATCTCGCCCTTGTCGTCCAGCAGCTTCATGGCGATCTTGCCGTTGCTGGGCACGTTGGCGAAGTCAGAGAGCTTGTTGCGTCGGACATCACCGTTGGCGGTCACGAAAGCGGCCGTGAGGTTTTCCCATTCGGCTTCGTTCTCCGGCAGCGCCATGACGGCGCTGATCTTCTCGCCGCGCTCCAGCTTGAGCAGGTTGACGAGCGGCCGGCCCCGGCCGCTGGGCCCGCTCTCAGGCAGACGGTAGACCTTGAGCTTGTGGGCGATGCCGCGCTCCGTGAAGAACAGCAGCGGGGTGTGCGTGCTGGCCGTGAAAAGGGTGGTCACGAAATCGTCTTCCTTCGTGTCCATCCCGTTCCGTCCCTTTCCTCCGCGCTTCTGCAGGCGGTACTGAGCGAGCGGCACGCGCTTGATGTAGCCGCCGTTGGTGATGGTGACGACCATGTCCTCGCGCTGGATCAGGTCTTCGATCTCGTAGTCCGCGGAGCCCTCCTCGATCGAGGTGCGGCGTGGCGTGCCGAGCTGGTCACGAACTTCGATCAATTCCGCCTTCATCACCTCGGTCAGCACCTCGGGCTTCTGGAGGATCTCGACGAGGCGGGCGATCTCGGCCATGAGCGCGTCGGCCTCCTTCTCGAGCTTCTCGCGCTCGAGGCCGGTCAGGCGATGCAGCCGCAGCTCCAGGATGGCTCGAGCCTGCGCCTCGGTCAGGTGGCCGCGATCCGCATCGCCCGGCTTGCCGATCATGTTCAGGATCGCGTCAACTTCGGCCGTCTCGAAGGCGGTTCCGGTGAGCTGGACCCGGGCCTCGGCCTGGTCGCGCGCGCCGCGGATGATGGCGATCACCTTGTCGATGTTGGCGAGCGCGACGAGCAGGCCGGCCACGATGTGCGCCCGATCGCGCGCCTTGCGCAGGAGGTGGGCGCTGCGCCGGCGGATGACCTCGCGGCGGAACTGAACGAAGGCGGCAATGACCTCCTTCAGCGACATCTGCCGCGGCCGGCCCTGATCGAGCGCCAGGATGTTTATGGGAAAGCTGGTCTGAAGCTGCGTGTGCTTGTGGAGCTGAGCGACCACGATCTCGGGCTCCGCGTCCTTGCGCAGCTCGACGACCAGCCGGATGCCCTCGCGGTCGGACTCGTCGCGGATCTCGGCGATCCCCTCGATCGTCTTTTCCCGGACGAGCTCCGAGATCTTCTCGGCCAGCTTCGCCTTGTTGACCTGATAGGGAATCTCGGTGAAGACCAGCGCCGTGCGGCCCTTGCGCGGCGTTTCGATCACGTGCTTGGCGCGCATGATGATGCTGCCGCGGCCAGTCTCGTAGGCTTGGCGAATGCCGGCCCGGCCGATGATCGTGGCTCCCGTCGGGAAATCTGGGCCGGGGACGTGTTCCATCAGCCCGGCGGCGTCGATGTCGGGATTGTCGATGAACGCGAGGCAGGCGTTCAGGACCTCGGCGGCATTGTGCGGCGGGATGCGCGTTGCCATGCCGACGGCGATGCCTTCTGAACCGTTCACGAGCAGGTTCGGGAAGCGCGCCGGCAGAACGATCGGCTCGACCGTCGACCCGTCGTAGTTCGGGCGGAAATCGATGGTGCTGTTGTCGAGATCGTCCAGAAGCGTGGTCGCCGGCTTGGCCAGACGCGATTCGGTGTAGCGCATCGCCGCCGGCGGATCGCCGTCGATCGAACCGAAGTTGCCCTGGCCGTCGATCAGCGGCACCGACATGGAAAAATCCTGGGCCAGACGCACCAAGGCGTCGTAGATCGCCGAGTCTCCGTGCGGATGGTACTGACCCATTACGTCACCGACGATGCGGGCCGATTTCCGGTAGGACTTGTCGGCCGTGTAGCCGGATTGATGCATCGCGTAGAGGATGCGCCGGTGAACGGGCTTGAGCCCGTCGCGCACGTCGGGCAGGGCACGGCCGACGATGACGCTCATGGCGTAATCGAGATAGGACGAGCGCAGCTCGCCATCGATGCTGGTATCGACGATCTGCGCGTCGGTCTTCGGGTCGGTCTGGGCTTCGGTCTGCTCGGTCATCATTCTGGCTCAAAAAGAATGTCTGGCTCAAAAAGTCGTTGAAGAATCAGGTTCGGGACGACACGCGACGGATCCGACGGTCCTGCCAGCAGGCAAGGACGGCCGTGTATGGGTCGATCCTGTGCCGGTCGTGTTCGCCCGCAATTGGACGTCCCGGCCGGCTGCCCGCCAGGATTGCGTGCGCGTCGGCGCTCAAGACCCCGGTCTCGACCGCATCCGACAGGCCAAGAAAGAGATCGGAGATCTCGCTCTCCTCGCAGTCCTTTGCCAGGCGAGCGGCGATCTCGACGATCAGCTGCACCAGGACCTTGGAACGATCGCTCGCCTGCCAGTCGCTTGTTTCGCTGACGCCGGCCTCTGCGAGATGCGCGGATATCGTTCGCCGGGCGAGGGAGCGGCTGGCCTGCAGACTCAGCCGCTTGTCGGAATCCTTCATCATCGTCAGATGTCCAGATTGACGGCGTCCGCCGACATGCTCTGGAGGATCTGCTTGCGCCCTTCCGTTTCGTCGCTCATCAGCAGCGTGAAGGCCTCATCGGCCGCGATGACGTCGGGCACGGTGACGCGGCGGAAGATGCGAGCCTCGGGATCGAGGGTCGTCTCCCAGAGCTGATCCGGGTTCATCTCACCGAGACCCTTGTAGCGCTGGATCACCGCGCCTCGCCGTCCGATCTCAATCACCCGGTCGATGAGCTCGACCGGCCCCAGGATGGGGATTGCCTTCTCGCCGGAGACAAGATCAATCCGTCCCGAGAAGCGGGCGCGCGCCGCGTCGAGGCTGGCCGAAAGCCGCGTGAAGGCCTTCATGCCGATAAGCGAGTCTGGCAGAACGTGCTCGTCCTCGACGCCGTCGACTTCCTGGAAGAAGCGACAGACACCGTCGGCGATCTCGTGTCGCCAGGAAACCCCGGTCTCGCTCTTGCATGCGTTCAAGCGCGAGACCGCCGCATTGATCCGGTCGCGAAGGCTTTCCGGATCCGTCATCAGCGCCGGCGCGAGGGCGCCTGCCACGAAGAGGGCTTCGAGCAGCCGCGGCCGACCGACAAAGGAAGTGAGCTCGCGGATGTCCGTCGCCCAGGGCGTGGAAAGGCTCACCAGCTCGTCGGCTACGGGCCCGCCGATCGCGGCGCCGTCGACATGGACGGCGATGTTGCGCATTCCGCTCTCGATCAGCCGCTCGGTCAGCTCCGCGTCGTTCGCCAGATAGATCTCGGAGGATCCGCGCTTCAGCTTGTAGAGCGGAGGCTGGGCGATATAGAGGTGCCCGGCGTTGACGATCTCCGGCATGTAACGGAAGAACAGCGTCAGAAGCAGCGTCCGGATGTGGCTTCCGTCGACGTCGGCGTCCGTCATGATGACGATCTTGTGGTAGCGGAGTTTCGAGAGATCGAAGTGCTCCTTCCCGATGCCGGTACCCAGCGCCGAAATCAGCGTGCCGACCTCTTGCGACCCCAGGATCTTGTCCAGGCGCGCCCGCTCGACGTTCAGAATCTTGCCGCGCAGCGGCAGGATCGCCTGAAACTTCCGGTCGCGTGCCTGCTTGGCGGAACCTCCCGCCGAATCGCCCTCGACCAGGAACAGCTCGCACTCGGCAGGGTTGCGCGACTGGCAGTCGGCCAGCTTGCCGGGGAGCGTGGCGACCTCGAGCTCGTTCTTCTTCCTGGCAAGATCCCGCGCCTTGCGTGCGGCGTCTCTGGCGCCTGCGGCCTCACAGGCCTTGGAGACGATCAAGCGAGCCTCGTTCGGGTTCTCCTCGAGCCAGGTGGCGAGTTTCTTTGACACGATGTTCTCGACCACCGGCCGGACCTCGCCCGAAACCAGCTTGTCCTTGGTCTGGGAGGAGAACTTCGGATCTGGCACCTTGACCGAAACGACGCAGGTCAGGCCTTCGCGGATGTCTTCTCCGGTGAGCGTTGCGGTGCCGCGCTTCAGCAAGCCGTTCGCGTTCGCGTAAGCGGTCACCACGCGGGTGAGGGCGGCGCGGAAGCCCGCCAGATGCGTGCCACCGTCGCGCTGCGGAATATTGTTGGTGAAGCACTGCACGACCTCGGTGTAGGCATCGTGCCACTCCAGTGCGACATCAACGGAGATGCCGCCGTCCTCGCCGCGGATCAGGATGGGCTCCGGGATCGCGGGCTGTCGGTTCCGGTCGAGGTAGCGGACGAACTCAGCGGTGCCTCCGTCGTACGAGAAATCGACCACTCTCGGCTCGCCCTCGCCGCGCCGATCCTCGAGATGGATGGTGAGGCCCGAGTTCAGGAAGGTGATCTCCCGCAGACGCTTCTCCAGGGTCTCGAAGACGAACTCGGTGACGGCGAAGGTGTTAGGGGAGGGCAGGAAGGTGACCTCGGTCCCGTGCCGGCCGGCCTTGACGCCGCGAACCCGCTCGAGGGGTCCGTCGGGATCGCCGTGGCGGAAGGTCATCCGATGCTCGCCGCCGTCGCGCCAGATGGTCAGCTCCAGGCGCTCGGAGAGCGCGTTCACGACGGAGACGCCGACGCCGTGCAGGCCGCCGGAGTTCTTGTAGCTGTTCTGATCGAACTTGCCGCCTGCATGCAGCTTGGTCATGATGACCTCGGCGGCAGAGACCCCCTCTTCGGGGTGAATGTCGACAGGGATGCCGCGACCGTTGTCGCGGACCGTGCAAGAGCCGTCCTCGTTAAGAATGACGTCGATGCGATCGCAGTACCCGGCAAGCGCCTCGTCGACGGCGTTGTCGACGACCTCGTAGACCATGTGATGCAGACCGGTTCCGTCGCTCACATCGCCGATGTACATACCGGGGCGCTCCCGGACGGCCTCAAGGCCGCGGAGGACGCGGATGTTCGACGCGTTGTAGTTGTCGCCGGCGTTGCCAGCGGGCGCCGAACCGGCGGCCTCGGAAACAATGTCGGACATATGAATTACTGCCGTTACAACAAAATCATGGGAAGAATTCGTTCGAACAGAACTTGGGTTCAATTGACCGTCAAGCAATCGATGTTGTATCGAAAGGGCTGGTAATCGGCCGTTTTCGCGCAACCGTTGAAACGAGTGCTGTTCGATCCGTGATGGCCGGGTTTCATCGCCGCGGTAGCCGCGCATGAATGCGATCGGAGAGAGCTGAGAATGGTCCGTTCTCGTGCCCGGGACCGACGCTAGGGTCCTTACGCCAGGTGGAGAGTGGGCGGTTCTCCCAACCTGTGTTTTGGGAATTCACCCCATTTTGAAGTGAATTGAGATTGCCGGCTAACACGATGCCTACCCGCTAAGGAGCCATTGGGGGCGCTCTGTCTCAACGTCAGGGAGCATTGAGTTGAAGGGCGGCAAGGGCGGCGATCCGATCGACCAAACGACGCCCACGACAACAGGGGAGATCGAAAGGGAAGGCGGTTCGCTCACGAGAGAGTCCGCCGCGGCTGAGTTGGAGATTCTTGACCTATGCCAACAATGGCTGACGGTTGCGAGACTGGCCCAGCAACTTGCGGCAAGGCAGTGGGACATCGAACGCGACGAATCGAGATCGACGCGCGGCGACGATGCACAAGGACGATGTGAGGTCGAGGAGGGGCTTGATCGGCGATTGCGCGGGGAGCACGAGCTGGTTCAGCGGATCCTGTCGCTGCGCTCGGCTTCGCCGATTACGCTGACGGCAAAGCTCCATATTGGACTGGCTTTTAGCGACCCGGTATCCCGGGAAGATCTGACTTGTCGCGCCCTCGTCTCGGTTATTGACGATCTGATCCCCGCAATCCCGGACGATATGGCCGCCGTACTGACAGGTGACCTGCAGGAGCTTCGCGGCTCAGGGTTCTGAGCACCGACGGAGCTGTGAGCCGTACGGGTTTCCTGGGCGTTTCGTCCGGCCCAGATCGTGTTCAGGGGGCCTGGGCTTCGACGTTCAGGCGGCCTTCCCTGTTCATGCGGTTGGACCGGAACTCCTGGCTGATGTAGTAGGCCGGCTGACGAACGGCCCGCCCGTGAATCTGCAGGATGTACTCGCTGAGCAATGCAAGCAGGATAGAGATCAGGAAGAAGCCGCCGGAGATCTGCAAGCTCATGGTGACCCACCCCGGGGAAACCTCCTCCTTGAACAGGTGGATGGCGAGCACGTAGCCCATGTAGATGATGTTGATCGTGGCGCCGGCGACCGAAAGGGCCGTCATGAACCGCAGTGGCGAAGACGTCCCTGAAGTCATGAGCTTCATCGCCTTGACGAGCGCGGATCGGATGGGCCGCCGGTGATGGCGAGGGGCCAGGCGCGAAGGTATGACGGCGGCGGGGAATCCGGATTGCAACGCAAGGCGCCGAAGCAGGGCGGGGGCCTCGTCGTGCTGGAGCAGATAGTTGACGACCGATCGCGACATCAGGCGCTGCGTTGCGATCGCGCTTTCGTCAATACCGGTCAGTCTCGCATAGGCTCGGTAGAAGATACGGCGTGCCGCTTCGTAGGCGTCGATTGCTTTGCCGTCATGGCGCAGGAGAACGATGTCGTTGCCCTCGCACGCCCGCCCGACCATGTCCGCGAGGCATGCAAGGTCGGTTAGCCCAAGGTCGATCGTGAGAACGTAGTCGCCCAGCGCGTTCTCGATCCCGGCCAGAAGCGCCACGTCGTAATCCACGGCGCGTGCCAGCGCGTAGACCTGAACGTCGTCGACCCGGCTAAGAAGATCTTTCACGCCGTCGAGATCGCTACCCGGGACGCCGTTAGCGATCAGGACGAAGTCGAGCTCCCTGACTTCGCCCTCGAGTTCCCCGCGTAGCTCGAGAAGGGCTTGCTCAAGAGACCGCGGATCGACGCAGTGATGGTGGCCGATGACGGCGACCACGGTTACGAATGGTTTTCTCTCGCTCATCTCGATGGTCAAGAAACGCGTTGGCGAAGAATGACTTGCTCGAATTCCTATACGTAAACCCGCTTAAGAAGCCGAGCGGCGTTCGAGATTCCGCCGATGATGTCGCTGTCCTTCTGGCGCATCTCGATCGACACCCATCCTTGATAGCCGCCGTTCCTGAGAGCTCGCGCGAGCGCCTCGTGCGGCGCCTTTGGGTTATCTAGAGGGGACAGCCAGGGTTCGCTGGCATGAACGTGCGAGACATAGGCAAGCACCTCCGGCACGACGTCGCCTGGATCCTCTCCCGTCATCGCCATCTGGCCGCAGTCGATGTGGACGCGAAGCGCCGGATCGCCGACGGCCTTCGCCAGCGAGAGGACATCAAGGGTTCCGGTCGCGAACCGGCAGCCGTACTCGGCCGGATTCGGCTCTATTCCGATGACGACGCCGCGCGAGCCGCAGATGGCCGCCATCCGTCGGAACAAATGGACGGCCATATCGAAGGCCTCCTCGGGATCGAGATCGCCGGGATCGCGCAGCTTCGGCGATCCGAAGACAAGGGTTTGGGCGCCCAGGCAGGCGGCGAGGTCGGCGACCGAGCGCATGTGATCGACGAGCTTGTCCTGAGCGACCGGATCCCCAAACAGCGCCAGATCGTTCCGGCCGAAGAGGAGCGCCTGGAGGGCCGGGATCTCGAAGCCCTCGTCCAGCAAGAATCGCCGGTAGCGTGCCGCGGCCTTGGGCGTCGCCCCGCCCCATCCTGGCCAGATCTTGGTGGGCGCCACCTCGATGCCTTCGATGCCGAGCTCGCGCAGGACGAAGAGGACCTTCGGGTCGTCGTGGCGTTCCCAGGCGATGTTCGATATGGCGTGGCGCATCGGATCCGCCTCAGATCATCGCCCGCAGGCGGGCGTCGTCGATGTAGTCGAGCGCGAGCTCGAACGCAGCGTCGGCCGACAGCATGTAGCCGCGCGCGTCGCCGGTCGGCCAAACCTGCGCGTGGCGCGACCGGATGTCGTAGCGGACGACTGGCCCGGCGTTAGACCCGACTGCCGCTTCGGGGAAGCGCGCCTCGATCAGGCGCCGGGTGGCGAACGGTTCGACCGCGAAGTTCACCACCGGCAGGTCGTTTTCGAGAACAACGCCAAGATCCCTCCAGAGCCGGCGCGTGTCGTACCATTGAAAAGCGCTTTCCGGATTGATCGCGTCGAGGCAGTTGTCGTTCATGAGATCGAAGATCACATTCTTGCGCAGCCCAGGGCCGAAAAGTGCTGGCAGGCGCACGATGTGGCAGCGCGGAAAGCGCTCCAGAATCAGCTCTTCCAGACGAAGGCGGTGGCGGCCATAGGCGTGATGACTGTCATCCCTGCAGTCGGCCGTTTCGTCCGCCGGCCGCTCGGGATGCGGGTAGACGTCGACGGTCGAGATCAGCAGGAACCTCTCAGACCTGACATTCCGGAGCACTTCGACAAGGTGTTGAATCCCGGCCCAGTCCGCGTCCGGGTTCTTATTCGCCTTCCATTTCACGGCCGAGACGCCGGCGCAAACGACAAGGTCGAAGCGCTTCCCGGCCATCAGCTCGATGTTCTTCGAGTTGAAGCAGCTGTCGAAGGAAGTCTGTTCAAGAAGATTTGAGCCGACGAATCCCGTGTGCCCGATAAGAGCTTTCTTCATATTGGCAACATAATTTGTCGAGAACAATAAATAAGGGCTAGCGGTTCACTCGAATTTATTTGGTTCTATTTGTTCTACGGACAACCGAACCAAATAGGCTGAAGCACCCCTTCGCAGAAAGTCGGACGCATCTTGGCGGCGCCGGTCGAACACGAAGCCGGGCGCGACATTGGCCGGTTTGTGAACGGAACGGTGTTGGTCAGGAAATGCTGGTAAACATGAAGTCTGCTGCCGAGGCCATTCGTCCCGGCATTCTCGTGCTCGTCATGCTCGTGGCCGTCTCGCTGGACGGCATCGGCGACTTGCTGAACGGGATCTTAAGCGATACCGACAGCTACCTCCGGGTCGTGCGTCTGCGCGACGCGATCGAGCACGGTGGATGGCGCGGCGGGCTGATCGACCGCGACAACGCGCCGTTCGGTTTCTACATGCACTGGACGATCCTTTTTGATGCGATCATCCTTGCCGTCGCACTCCCGATCATTCGCCTGACCGACAATCCCGATCTTCTTCCGGTCATTGCCGGATTTTCCGGCTGGGCTTCGATCGTCGCTCTGGTGACCGCGGTTGCCTGGTCGATCAGGCCTTATGCCGGCAAGACGGGCGCCCTCGTCGCTTGGGCGCTGGTGGCGGCAGCCCTTCCCGTCGAGGCCTATGGCGCGGTTGGGCGCGCCGATCATCATGTATTCGGTGTCTTCCTGTGCGTTCTCTATCTTGGGCTCGCTCTTCGGGCCGTCACGACGCAGGCTCGTGGCCTCGCCGTCGCCGCCGGGCTCGCCGCGGGGTTTTGCCTCTGGGCAACCGTGGAGACGATGCCGGTCGTGCTGTTCGGGGCTGGCTTTGCGGCCATGACCCGTATCGTCTCGAGGCGCAAGGTCAAGCTCGTGGAGCTGGGGCTTGCCACACTCTTAATGACGGCGATCGCGCTATGGATCGATCCGCCGGCGTCCGGTTATTTCGCCGTCGAGATCGACAGACATTCCGTCGTGTTCGCCGTTCTGACGGCGATCCTTGCGGCCGCCTTGGCCATGATCGAGGCGATTGCCAGGCTTGGCCGGCAACGGGCTCTCGGGATGGTGGTTGCAGGCCTTTGCGCTGTTGTCGGCGGAGCCATTTGGATCGCGCTGTTCCCCGACCTGCTCCGAGGACCCGAGGCCGTGCTGGGAGAGACCCTGACGGATCTTTGGTGGAACAACATCAAAGAGCTGAAGCCGGTCGAGACCCCGCAGGATCTCGTGACGTTTGCGAATGTTGGCATCGCCGGGCTCGGCTTTACCCTTGCCCTCGCTTGGCGATCCCGGACAACCGCTCGACGCTCGGGTCTGGTTTTCTGGTTTCTGGCTTGGGCGTTCCTTCTCGCGGTCTATGTCGTCATGACCTGCGCTCATGTCAGGTTCTCGCCCTATGTCGAAACGTTCGGAGCGATGTCTGTCGGGCTTGGGGTCGGCCTGCTCGTCGAGAAGAGCGGGTCGAGCGGAGGGTCTGCCGGAATTCGCGCGCTGACGATCGCCCTGGCGGTGGCGGCGGCGCCCCTCATGGCCGGCCTGGCGGCGGATAGCGCCTCGGCTTTGATCGACGGAACCGAAGGAACCGGTGCAAATCGGACGGCCGCGGAGAAGGAAGGGGCGGGCTTCTCCTTCGGAAGTTGCGAGATCCAAGAAGTAGAGCGATATCTCGATGATCCCGAGTTCATGAACAGCTCGGCGCCGATTATTCTTTCGGGAATCAACGAGGCCCCGAGGATTCTTTACTGGACTAGAAGCCGGACCGTTGCCGGTCCCTATCAGAGAAACGTTGAGGGTCTCGCAGACTATTACGCCTTCACCATGGCCAAGACCGACGTCGAGGCTCGGGCGATCGCCGCGAAGCGCGGACTGACACACGTTCTGATTTGCCCGACCATTGATCCAGACGACCTTGACTCCCCCTTCGTCTTTCAGCGCGCTTTGATCGCCGGCTATATGCCCGAATGGATGCGCCGAGTGGAATGGCCCCAAGATACGCGGACCGATCTTAGGTTGTTCGAAATCGTCAACGAAAAGCTATCGCCGGCGTCAATCACCGGCGCGAACCGGGCGGCCGCGTCAAAAGCGCCCACCGGATCCGCCGTGAACCAGGGTTATGTTCCAGCCGAACTCGCGGCGAGGAGCGCCCGGTGAATTCGCTTTTCCGTCTGCCGGAGAATCTCCTGCGGGAGGCTGTCTGCTTCCTTCTTGTCGGTGTGGTGTCGGCTTCAGTCTATTCCGGAACGATCGTCCTGTTCGTCGAGGCGGGACTCCTCGATCCGGTCCCGGCGACGGCCGTAGGGTTCGTGATCGGGACACTTGCCTCCTACGTTGGCAATGCCCGCTTTTCGTTCCGACGCGACCCGACGCTGGAAAGCTGGGTCAAGTTCGTCGTCGTGACTGGCATCGGGTTCGGTCTCAATGTCGGCCTGATGCGCCTGTCCGTCGACACCGGCCTCCACTACGGGCTCGGGATCGCCCTTGTGCTCATCAGTGTTCCGGTCTTCAACTTTGCCGGTCACAAGCTCTGGACATTCCGGGAAGGCAAGCCTCGGAGCGGCGCGCGCCGGGCATGATAACCGCGAGGATGTCTGGACCCCGTGGCAGGTTCTTTCGCCGAGCGGGTCCGTGGCCTCCTGAATAGGGGGCTGCCGCCGTCGGAGTTTAGGGGATGTTCCGGACGGCCTGCTTCAGAGCCTCGTAGGCATCGTAGATGTTGTCGAGCTTGCCACCCAGGATGCTGATGACGCGTTGAGAGCGCCGTGAAGTCTCGAAGAGAATCGGGCGCCCGTCGTCGCCCTCGTTGGCGACGAGGACGGTCTTTACCTCGAAGTGGGAATCGATCTGACGGACGTTTCCGACGATCGGCATGTACCGGGACGCATCACGCCGCATCATGTCGAACCGGCTTGGCCGGCCGTACCGTTCCAACACCTCATACGGATCGAGATTCTTTCCGAGGGGTTCGCCCTCGTCGCTCGACCAGCTCAGGTGCGGCGTGTAGCGAACATGGCTCAACGAATGCAGGCCGCGGGCGGGGAAGGGCATCAGGGAGAAGAAGGCACCGTCCATGACTGTGATGCCGAGGCCCCGAAGCTCGTCCGGCACTTCAACGATGGCGAGTTCGGTGATCTCGAACTTCAGCCGGGCGGCGAGATCGACGCCCAGGCTCGACAGGCCAGCATAGGTGCAGTTCAGAACGAGATCGGCCTCGGCCTCCTGGGCCCCCGCGGTATCGACATAGCAGACCAAGGGGCGGCCGGCAAACGATCCATCGGCACCGTCAGAAATGCCGATGACGTTCGCGTTCAGCTTCAGGTCGACGCCGGCCCGATCCATCCTTTCCCGCAGGATTGCCGCCAATGCCGCGGCGTCGAAGGCATACTCATCGACGACGAAGGCGGCCTCGACGAGCCTCTGGTTGAAGAGCCTTTCGATCCGTGGTGGCACGGGATCCAAGCGCGCGCCGATCTCCTTGCAGAACCGGACGAACTGGCGCCCCGTCACCTTCGAGACGCCGTAGGGGATCGCGTAGATCTTCGTGAAGCTGCGATCGATGCAGCCCTCGAACTCGGAGACAAACTTCGGAAGATTGATTCGGCTTCGATAGGCGGTCGTGTAGGACCGCGGATAATGGTAGCCGTTATGGACCCGGGCCTGATTGTAGTAGGAAGCCCGCCCGAGAATCGCCGAAGACCGCTCAAGGACCCTGACCTCGTTGAAACCAAGCTTTTCCTTGAGGAATATGGCGAGGCTGCAGCCAAAGAAACCGCCGCCGACCACGACCGCGCTGCGTTTCCCGACGCCAGCGGTTGGCACGATCGGCGGATGATTCACACCGCCGGCCGCCAGGCGTTCAAGGCCGCTCATCGGTTCGCTCCCGATCGCAGGTTGTAAGCGCCAATGACCGAAAGCACGAGCTCCTTCAGAATGAGCAGGCGCCCGCGAAGCCCACTGATCTTGGTCGGCGTCTTTGCTTTCTCGGGATAGGCTCTAAGGACTGGAACTTCGCAAACCCGGAAGCCGAGCCGCGCGGCCCGGATCGCCAGGTAGTAGTGCAGGTTGTAGTTTGCAAAGACGTCCCGGAATAGCGCGACCTGCGGATCGCGCAGAAGTTTCGCGCTGAAGGCCCGGAATCCGTTGGTCGTGTCCGTGTACCAGAATCCGGCGGCGAGGCTGATCAGCGGGGCGTGGATCAGGCGGACGGCGAGCGTCCTGTCGAGCGGCGTGTTGATGGCTACGCCGCCCTTCACGTAGCGGGATCCCTGGACGAAGTCGTAGCCCTCGAGCAACCGGTCAACGAAGCGCGGGATCGCGTCAAGACCGTCCTTGCCGTTGCCGTCGACCGCGATCACGCCGTCGTAACCGCGATCGAGCGCATAGGCGAAGCCCATGCGAAGCTGCGCGCTCAGCCTGCCCGGTCCCGCTTTTACCAGCAGGGCAGAGACGCCGGTCTCGGCGAGCAACTCCGGATCGAGCGATCCGTCCGTGCTGCCGCCATCGGCAATGATGACATCAAGCCCGAGTTCGAGATCGCGCATCCAGCGAAGCTGGTTGCGGATCCGCTCGCCCTCGTTGATGACCGGGATCAAGACGCAGTAGCGGCTTTCTTTCGGCCGCATCTCGAGGCACAGGAATTCGGGGTACTCCCAGGGATACGCCCGGTCCACGATCCCCTTGGCGCGAAAGGGCCGCAGGATGTCCCTGCTTGTCGCAAGCTTTCCCGTCATCGTTCTTCTCGTGCCTTTGATGTCTGTCCGGCAGAAGCCGTCGGGCGATCCTTCTCGGCGTCTTCGTCTCGCAGCCGCAACGTGATGACGGGATCCTTGCCAAGGCACTTCGCCAGGTCGTCTTCAGGCTTGCCGCGAAGCCAGACGGTGGCAGGAGGATATGTGACTGCCAGAACATCTTGACCCTTGATGCAGGGATGCTCGACGTATGCGTCCGGGCGAAGCACGTCCAGTGGCGGGTTCTCAAGAATGATCCCTAAGTACGGCTTACTAGATCGAGGTCTTACAACGATGGCGAGTGAGCTTGCTCCGTAACGAACAGTCCTGACCGCAATAGGGTGGGAAGCCTCCTCCTCTTCGGCTGGACGCGTCGCTTCAGCATCGACATAAGTTCTGGCGGAACAGGAATGAATCGTCAGATCCGCGCGGTTCTCCGGGTATACTTCGATCTTGACCGTTGACATGCCCCCGAGGCGATGAAGAACAGGAAAGACCCATGTCGGCGTTATGTTCGAAAGGGCGAATGTTCCTTCCCCAACTCCGCCGATTCCCTGTTGACGCGCTGAATGAATGTCGGTTGCCTGGGCGATCCAGCGCTGCCCGAGGATGGGAATTGGGCGCGTCTCCAGATCGACCGAATAATTGACCCGAACCTCGACATATACGGCACCGCTCCCGGTACCATGGGCTACGTTCCCTGCCAGTTCTGTGGGCTCATTGCCTAAATCAGAGCCGATGTGAAGCATCACCGCGTTGTCGGAAGTGGATTCAACCCGGCACTCGATCGGCTCGTCGAGAGGCGGGAGCGGCTCGGAGCGAAGCTTCCAGATTCTTGCATAGGAGACGTCCTCGACAGGTGCGTAGCGTCGGTAGAGCTCACGGTAGAACCACCAGTTCACGCGCTCGTTCCAGGTCTCCCAGACGATGAGATCAGGGTTGGGCGTTGTCGCGTATTGATAGCGTCCCTTGATGAACGTCTCGAGATAGGAGCTCCGGTTCCTCTGTCCAAGCGCGTGAATGATGTAGTCCTGTCGCGTAGGTTGGACGGCCCCCGCGATCGCATCGATCGCCGTTGCGTAGGTTGAGAACAAACGCCGGTCGGCAGGAACGCCTGCTGCGTCCATCTCCCGCCGCACTCTCCTGGCGAAGTCGACTGCTTCGCGATGATTCTCCGGAAGCGAGCCGCCGAGCTCTGCAACCACTATTCCGGCCTTCCCCCTCTCTAGGCCGCGCAACTTGATCAAGGCCGACCCGGAGAACGCCAGAGACGCGATTGCGTACACCGCCACGCAAAGGCCTACCAGTCCGAATGCCGGCCGAAGCCATCTGGCGGCCGCCGGTACCGGAATATGAAACGCTTCGTCGAGCATCCGATATGCCGCAACGGTCCCGGCCGGAATAACAAAGAACGAGGCCCTGGCGAGCCCTGCGAAGTAGCGGTCGAGGGACATGCCGCCGATATAGCTGAGAAAGCCTGCGGCCGCCGATACCAGCCCAATGTAGCCAAGAGCCAGATACCCCACCCTGCGTCGATCTCTGTAGGCGGCTAGAATCAGAACTCCGGCGCTTGCAACAGCGGCGCCCTTCCAGAGTGTCAGCGGAATGTCCTCCAGGGAGAACACCTTTCGAGATGCGTCCATGACGAACAGCCAGTACTGGTCGCTGGCAATATCGATAAAATTCTCGCGTGCCCAGGTAAGTGGGTGGCCGAGCGTGACCAGGGAGGCGCAAACAACGAACCCAAGGGCCGCTCCGACAACAAGCACCGATAGAATCCTGATGGCTTCCCTTGGCCGCCTCCAGTCAACGAGGAACACCGTGCCAAGAAGGAGCAGCAATACCGCCGAAGGCGGCCCGTAATCATTGCTCCAAAGCGGCTGAGCGCCGGCAATGACGCCGACCGTGGCCGCACCGCGTATGCCCGTCAGCCATTGTGCGCGCCACCGCCAAATGCACCGCAGGAGGCCAACCGTAACAAAAGGAAGGAAGGCACGAAGGCCAATCGCTGACGTGTTGGCGTTCAGAAGCAGGCGCGTCAGATCCAGAATCCTGCTGCCGATGTCCAGATTCAGGCTCGCAAGACAGAACAGCGTCGACGCGGCAACGATTGCCGGAGCGCGGCTCAGTCCGGCCAGCCGTCCAAGCACATAGCCCGCCACCGCAAAGGCGACATGATGAAGAATGAAGAGTATTGCCGTTGTTCCGGCGTAGCTCACGCCGGCGAGCGCGGCAAACGGATAAGCAAGCAATGTTGGCCCGAAGCCAAGATAGATCGTGAAGTCGATGCCGGGGATTTGTCCTAGTGAAATCCGGTGCAGCGCATTCCAGTTCTGAAAGCTCCCGTTTGTCGGGTTGAACGAAGCCCAGGCGAGCTGGTCCACCGCAACGGTTCCCGTTGCGATGGCAACCACGACCAGGCCGCCGACGGCGGCCCAGTTGAGACCGGTTGCCACGAGGCGTCTGAGATCAAGCGAAATCACTAAGAAAGTGCCTCTTTCGTGTAGAAGGCATCCCGAAGGCCCAGACAAGAATGCCGGCTGGAGCCAAGGATATGATCTCATTCCAGAAAACAAAGCATTACCTCGACATAACGGGCGCGCGGCGTCACCGTTGTCGACCTTCGGAAAGTGTTATTCAGGTGTTTCTCCTGCGCGACACTTACGCGCATTTTGCGCTTTTTTGTCGTTGTCGCTTGAAGTCGTAGATCGCGGAAATACATAGCCAGGTATCGGCTGTAATTACGACCGATGTTTCACCACAAGGCAATTGCCAATCAGAGGATCTGAAAAATGTTCAAGAATTTCCTGAAGGACGAGAGCGGCGCTTCCATGGTCGAGTACGGCCTGCTTGTCGGGCTGATCGCCATCGTCGCGCTGAGCGCCGTCGAGCAGCTCGGCAACGAGGTCAAGGAAGTGTTCGAGACCAGCGCCAACGCGCTCGAGAACTCCGTCGGCGGCGGCGCGTAATCGCTCATCGGCGATTTTGACCGACCCGAGTGAGAAGGGGTGGGCGTTTGTCGCCCACCCTTTTCTTTTTGTGAAAAACTTTCCGAAGCGGGCTTAGGGCGTCATGGCTGAGCGCTTTCTGCGGGATCGACGCGGCTTCATATTGCCGCTTGTTGGCGCACTCGTGCTCCCGCTGATGGTGCTTGCCGGCATCTGCTACGAACTCGGCCGCGCCTGGATCGTCGAGCAGCAGCTCCGCTCCGCCGCCGTCGCCGCGGCTGCCGTCGGTGCCGCGTATTCGGAAGCGCCGGACCGCGACGAATTGATCGCGGCCTGCTTCGACCTCAACTTCCGCACCAAGAATACAAACATTCCTGTTGTCGGGCCGGATGTCGACTATGTGCTGGAATCGGACATGGTGACGGTTTCCGTAAGGGCAGAACTGAAAACCGTAATCATGAGGCTTGGAGGTTTTGACAGCATGACGATTACGGCAACCGGCAGGGCCTATGGAGACGATACTGTCGGTACCCTCGTGTACAGTATCGCAGAATAAACATATAATTTTCTGTCTACAAACTCTTTTGCGCGAAATAATGAACCTATATTCAGACGGCCCGCATATTCGGGCCGTTATTTTTATTTTGATGCGTTTCTTGGAGATTTCATTATGGATGGACCTGCCGGGGTACGGAACAAAGGCTTCCTTGGCAAGCGGGTAGACCCCGGCGCCACACCCTTGCGATCGATCCTCGCCGCCGGCTTCATGGCGGTGGCGCTCACGGGGTGCGCGACAAAGGCGGTCGAAGGCATCAAGGAACCGATGCCTCTGAAGAGGGAAGCCGTCAACTTCCTGAACGAAGAGCCCGTCATCACCCTCTACGGCGACAGCCTGTCAACCTGGTTCGGGGACTACAACCGCGGCGCCCCGCTGCCCGATCGCAAGGTTGGCCCGGTGATCGTCAACGGCATCGAGCTGGTGTCGGCGATACAGCTCCTCGTCGAGCCCTTCGACATCGCGGTCGCTCCCGCACCCGAGATGGCCGGGGTCAAGGCAACCCTCTTCAATACCGGCAAGCGTCCGCTTTCGGAGATTGTGCAGGTCCTCTGCGACAACGCGGGCGTCTTCTACCACTATGACGGTCGTACGCTAAGGCTCGACGCCAAGCGAAACTTCGTGGCGCGCGTTCCTCGGATCGGCGAGAGCGTGACCAGCATCGCCGAAGCCGTCGGGAATCTCGGGGCAACGGACATCCATGCGGATCCGGCATCCGGCCTTCTCTCCTTTGCGGCCGATTACCGGACCCACGAGCGCCTCAAGGAGTATATGCGGACCTTCGAAAACGGCCGCGACATGATCGTCTATGACGTCTGGATCCTCGAGATCAAGCTCGATGAAAGCAGCCAGATCGGGGTGAACTGGAAGTCGCTCACCGAATTGAGCTCGGACGGACTTCAGCTGAACTTTGGTATGTCGAGCACGACACTCGCGAGCGGCCTCAATCTTGGCCTCATCTCGGAAGGCGACGCGTCGTCTCTCGAGGCCGTCCTGCAGTTCCTTGAAGAGCACGGCAGTGCAAAGACTCTCGCGCGCCCGACCGTGACGGTCATGTCCGGCAAGGAAGCGTCGTTCAATGTCGGAGAGTCCCGGGAGTACATCTCCGAAGTCACGATCTCGACGGTGCTGGACGACGATGATGACGACGCGATTCAGGTAACGACCTCGACCCTGGAGACGGGGCTCAACGTCGTCTTTGGCGGATCGCACGACAACGGCATCGTTCATACGGATGTCTCGATCGAGATCAACAACCTGATCGAGTTTCAGAAGTTCAGCACGACGGCCGCAGGCGAGGGCACGGAGCTTCTGCTGCCTCACACGGCCAACCGAAAGTACGAAACGGCAGTGGACGCGCGGCCAGGAGACATTCTTGTCATCGGCGGGCTCATACAGGAGGCCGCCGAGGACGGCGACACCAGAATTTATGGCACGGATGTCCCGGTCAGCAACTCGCATAAGGGCAGCCGTAGCGAGCTTGTCATGATGCTCCGGCCGCGGCTCGTAAAGATCCGCCCGGCCGAGCCTAAACCGCATCCGATCGTTTCGCACTGAACCGATATCGAAGCGAACAGTGTCAACCACCTCAATTTCGGATGATCATTGATGCCTGATAACCTCCCACTGATCGGCTTGGCCTTTATCGTTGGCGGCCTGTTCGTTTTCGCCTCGTTCACCGATATCAAGAAGATGATCATCCCGAACTGGGTCAGCGTAGCCATCATCTTCGGTTACGTCGTCCGTTGCTTCATGGCCCCGTCGACGACGGCGATCGGAATGGACATCGTGGCCGCCCTTGTTCCTTTCGCAATTGGCTTCGCGCTCTATGCGGCCGGGGGATTTGGCGCTGGCGACGTCAAGCTGTTGACGGCCGGCAGCCTCTGGTTCGGCCAGGCCCACGCCATGGACTTCCTTCTCGTCATGGCGCTGATTGGCGGGGCCGCCTCGGTCCTAATCGTCGTCTGGCGTCGCCTGCGTGGCTCCGTCGGCAAGGCGAGCTTCCCATACGGGCCGGCCATCGGTCTTGGTGCGCTTAACGCGCTGTTTCTGCAGTTCACGACTTGGGGGCTGATCTGATGCGGCGACTTGTTATTTTCATCCTGGCCCTTGCTGTGGCCGGCGGCGCCACGGCGTACGTGGCCATGCGGAGCGATCAGTTCGTCGACGACCTGACGGGCCGGAATGTCACGGTCATGGTTGCGACGCGCGAGATTCCAGCCAACAATCCCGTGTCCCTGAGCAAGGACATCCGGCTGCAGCAGATCGATCGCGCCGACGTTCCGGCCGGTGCCATCGTGATCGCATCCGAGTCCGGGCGGGATCCGGATCTGCGGCCTTATTCCGGCCATGTCGCCTCGAGGACGATCGCCAATGGGGCTTTTGTCCGGTTTGGCGATTTGGTTCCGCCTGGGTCCGTGAAGACATCGGAGAAGAAGGAGGAGGTGGCGAACGGTACGCCCGTTGTCGATAGCGAGAGACAGCTCGACCTCCTTCGATCCGATCCGGCAGTGATTATGATCGACGAGGAGATTGCGAGGCGGGCGTCTCTTGCCCGGACGCGAGAACTGCAGTTCGTCTATTCAACCAGCCGCGAGCTGCCAAACGAGACGGTCGTCAGCGAGGAGATTATAGTAGAGAAGGCCACTCTTCAGTCGTTTGATCGGTTGCTCGCCGGCGGAAAAACCGAGCGGATCTACTATGTACGACTTCCGGAGAGCCTCGCGGCAAGGGTGTCTCTAATTAAATCAGGAAAGGGAGTCCACGGAGCGGCGGGCAACCTGCAGATTCGCCCCCGTAGCCAGCCTCGCCTGTACGGCGGCAACGAGAGCTTTCTGTGCAGCGGACTACGTTGCGTGGAAGTCAAGCCCGGTCCCGAGCAGGACGGCTCCGCCCAGCAAGCGGAGTGAACCGATGCGCTATTCCAGCATGCTTGCCTACTTGAAATCGGAGGCGGACCGCGCAGCCGCGGATGCGGCCATGCGGGAATGCAAGATCGCGGGCGACATCCGCAATGGCGGTATCGCCGAGGCAACGGAGGATGCCTCCGGCTGGTCTGTTGTTCCTGAGTTCCTGGTTCTTGACGCGCGCGATGCCGACGACGTCATGAAAGCCGTCTCCGAACTCAGCGAGAAGGCTCCGGAAGGCGAGACGAATCTCATCGTGGTCGGTGACGACAACGACATCGCCTTCTACCGTCGGCTGAAGATGTTCGGAGTCACCGAGTACATGACCAGCCCGATCGACAAGGACGACTTCGTGAACGTGATCAGGGGCATAATCGAGGACAAGCGCAAGCGCGGCCTCGAGATTGATCCGTCCCGTCTTGTCGCGGTGACAGGGGTCCGCGGCGGGGCCGGCGCCAGCACGGTCGCTTCGATCGTCGCGGACGCGATCGCGCGCCGCCATAACAAGAAGACGCTTCTCATCGACCTCGACATCGAGACGGGCGTTCATCACCTGAACCACAACATCGAGCCGACCGCCGGAATCGTCGGTATGTTCGAGTCGCCGGAGCGCATCGACGCGCTTTTCCTCGACCGGGTGATCTCGCGGGTGGACAAGGGGCTCTCGCTGATCAGCGGAAACGCGCCGGGCGAAGACCGGACTCTCTCCGAGGACGCCCTGAAGCAGATGATCCTGCAGGCCCATCAGGGCTTCGACATGGTCGTTCTTGATGTGCCGAACCGTCCGCTTCTCGGCAAGAGGGCTCTCTTCAGTGCCGGTACGGTGATTCTCGTGACTCCGCCGACTTTGGTCGGGCTGCGCGACACGGTTGCGTTCTACGATTATCTCGAGGGCAACAAGTTCGCGCACGAGGTCTGGATCATCGTCAACCGGGTGGGCGAGTTCTCGCAGGGTATCGTGCGCGCCGCGGAGTTCCGCAAGCGCATGAACTGCCTGGTCGCGGAAATCCCATTCGATCCGAAGACCGTCTCGCAGGCGTTCGTGCAGAACAAGTCGCTGCTCGAGAGCTCCGGGCCGTTCGGCAAGAGCGTGAAGTTCCTGGTTTCCAAGCTGCCGACGGCAAGTGAGGAGAAGAAGACCCTCGTGCAGAAGATTCTGGGGGTCTGAAATGAGACTCGGAGTCCGCAAGCCCCAGTCAGACTCGCCGCCCGAGGAAAGCGTCGTGCTTCCAGACGTCGCTGAGCCCGAGGACGAGGAGGCGCCTCGCGCCCAGGTATCCGTCCGGCCGGATGTCCAGAACGCGATCCGGGAGGTCCTGTTCGACCGCATCAACATGGACACGATCGGTCGGTTGGCGCCGGAACAATTGTTCGCCCAGATCGAGGCGCTCGTGCACACCATCGCGGGCGAGAACCGCTACCAGCTCAGCGCCGCGGAGCAGAAGTTTCTCTCGAACCAGATCGCGAACGACATGATGGGCTCGGGCCCGCTCGAGCCCTTGATGAAGGACGACACGGTTACCGACATCATGGTCAACGGCCCGGACCGGGTTTTTGTCGAGCGCAACGGCCGGGTCGTTCTCACCGACATCAAGTTCCGCGACGAAGCGCATCTTCGGCAGATCGCCACCCGCATGGCCCGCAACGTTCAGCGGCGACTTGACGAATCGAGTCCGATGGTCGATGCCCGTCTTCCAGACGGATCGCGCGTGAACATCGTTATCCCGCCGATCTCGCTCGACGGCACGGCCATCTCTATCCGCCGATTCTCCAAGGTCGACATCACGCTCGACACCATGGTCCGCTACGACTCCATCTCGGAGAAGATGAAGGCGTTTCTCGAGATCATCGGACGCTGCAAGATCAACGTCATCGTTTCCGGCGGAACGAGCTCGGGCAAGACGACCTTGCTCAATGCCATTTCCCGCTATATCGGGAAGAACGAGCGCGTCATCACGATTGAGGACTCCGCGGAGCTTCGCCTTCAGCAGCCTCATGTCTTGAGGCTCGAGACTCGCCCGCCGGCGATCGAGGGCGCGGCCGCGGTCACGCAGCGGGATCTTGTGCGGAACGCCCTCCGCATGCGCCCCGACCGCATCATTCTGGGCGAGGTTCGCGCCGGCGAAGCCTTCGATCTCCTGCAGGCCATGAACACCGGCCACGAAGGATCGATGGGAACGATGCATGCCAACTCGCCGCGCGACGCGCTGTCGCGCCTCGAGAGCATGATCCTGATGGCCGGCTTCGAGCTGCCGGTCAAGGCGATCCGCAGTCAGATCGCCTCGGCCGTGAACATCATCATCCAGGCCGAGCGGATGGTGGACGGCGTACGCCGGGTCACGAAGATTACCGAGGTGACCGGCATGGAGGGCGATCTCATAACCACGCAGGACATCTTCGAGTTCAAGGCCCAGGAGAACAGGTCCGGCCGTCTCGTGGGGGCGTTCGAGTCATCGAACATCCAGCTTAGATGCATCGAGAAGATCAGGCGTCACGGGCTCGACAAGGAGTTGCGTCGGCTCTTTGCCTCGGGAGGCCTCGATGGATGAGCGGCATCCGCTTATGGAGTTGTTGGCGAACACGTTGCTTCCGAGCTCAGATCAGGGCTCGATCGTCTTCTTCGGCGTCGTCGGGATCTGCCTGACCGTTATCGTTATCGGAGTCAGCTGGTTCTCCTCGCGTATCTACGACAAAGTCGTGATGAGCCGCAGGATCCAGAAGATCTCGGGCGAGCATGTCGATGTCGAGCCGGTACAGACTTCGCTCGCCAACTCGACGCAAAGAGTCGAAGCGGTCATCGGGCGTGTGTTGCCGAGTCTCAACGACACGAGCCGACGGTTCCGGCACGCCGGACTCAAGGTCAGTATCCGCGTCTATGTCCTGATCGTGCTGTTCTTTGCGGGCGTGCTGTCTGTCCTTCTTCAGATCCCTTCGGTGCCGAGCTACGGGGAACCATTGGTCTGGCTGGTCGGGCTTCACGCGATCTTCGACAGCGTCGTTTTGCGTATTCTCGTGAACAGGCGCCAACAGAAGCTCCTGGCTCAACTTCCTCCGGCGATCGAATACATCGTCAGAAGCATAAGCGCCGGATATTCGCTTGAGGTGTCGATCCAGAAGGCAGCCGAAGAGACCGAGCAGCCCCTCGGCAAACACCTCGCGACGATTCCAAGGCTGGTTCGGATCGGCGTTCCGATGCCTGAGGCGCTGCTTGCCGTCGCCGAAGAGATGCGCCTCCCCGAGTTCGACTTTTTTGTCGCCGCTTGCAACGCCCAGTTGGAGACGGGCGGCAACCTGGCCGGCGTCCTGCAGAACCTGTCGGACACGATACGGGCGCGCTTCCAGCTGCAGCTCAAGATCCAGGCCATGGCGGCCGAAGGGAAGTTCAGCGGCGGTCTTCTGGCTCTGTTTCCCTTTGGCTTGCTGGCTTACTTCACCTGGAAAAGCCCTAGTTATGTCGACCCGCTCTACTCGACGGATGTTGGAAACAAAATCCTGATTGGAAGCGTCGTCCTGGTGGCGGTCGCCATTCTGGTTATCCGTCAGATCGTCAGGATAAGGGTGTGACGATGGACAGGAGCAGGCTTTTTCTTTTCCTCGCTGCCGTCGTCATCGGTGCCATCGCCTTCGGGGGAACACTGACGGGGCTTCAACCCACGCGGATTTCTCCGATCGCGGGCACGATCGGCTCCATCGCCGGGCTCGCCGCCTTCTTCATGATCCTGTTCTCGCTGGAGAAGGCGAACGACCAGTACGATATGAGTCAGCGCTTTACCAAGCTGCGCCTCGACAGAGATCATCGATCCAGACGGAAGCGCAAAGACCTCGAGCTGATGGATTCCGGCGGTGGTCTTCTGGCGGTCCTGGCGGGGCTGTCCAGACGGATCCTCTTCCTTTCGGACGGCAAGCTGCCGGGTATCCGGCTGCGGCTCCAGTCGGCCGGCTTCTATGGGGACGGCGCAACGACGGTCTACATCATTCTCAAAAGCGTATCTCCGCTGATCGGCGTGATCTTGGCCGCGACGGTAGCCCGCCTGCACTTCGAGGTTGGCACGAACAACCTGATTCTATCTGCCGCTCTCGGTGCCGTCCTCGGTTGGATGGCGACGGATTACATCCTCGATAAAAGAATCAATTCTCGGCAGAAGAAGGTCGCGGCCGAGTTTCCGGATGTGATCGACATGTTCATGATCTACACCGAAAGCGGCATGTCGTTCGATGCGTCGCTGCCGCGCGTGGCCGCCGCCATGGCCAAGCAGAGCCCGAGCTCCGCGGCGGAGCTCAAGCTTCTCGAGCGCGAACTCAGGCTGCTTCCGGACCGAGGCAAGGCCTACGAGAACATCGGCAAACGCTGCAACGTCGGGATCGTCAAGAATTTCGCGTCCGTCATTCGGCAGAGCGAGGTCCTGGGAACGCCGATTTCGAAGGCCATGAAGACCCTCGGGGACGAGGCGCGGCGAGAGCGCGCCCTCGAGGCCGAGCGGAAGGCGGCGAAGCTGCCGGTGCTTATCCAGATCCCGGTCGTCCTTTTCATCCTACCGGCAATCATACTCATCGTTATAGGGCCGACGGGCATCAAACTCGTGGAAGCCTTTGCGAACCGATAGGAGAGGGGTCCGGTATATGGCATTCCAGCGGGTTCTGACCGGGTGCTTTTCCTTTGCGAGCCGCAGGACCGGCGCCGTCGCCGTCGAGGCGGCGGCCTGTATCGGGGCTTTTCTCTTGCTCGTCGTTGGCATCATCGAGTGGGGCGTTCTGCTAACGGTCAACAACGCGCTCGAGCGGTCGGCTTATTTGGGGGCCGAGCGCGGCGCCATCACGCGAGACGAGTCGGAAGCGTTGACCGCGGCGAAAGCGGCGATGATCGGCTTCGCCGCGAATTGCGTTGATCTGGACGTCGAGTACTTCGACAGTCATGCCGATTATCTGGATGAAGCCCCGGCGCCGGACGACTCGACCGCGTTGATCGGCCGATACAGGGTCTCCTGCGAATGGAGCTACATCACGCCCTATTTCCACGCACTCTTCGGAAGCGGCGTCACTCTAAAGGCAGAGAGCGTACGGGTTTTGCGATGATGGCCGTGTTCGCGCATACCGGCCGCAAGCAAGCGGCGATGGATCCTTGGGGGATTCTCAGGGATCGGTCCGGGGCCGTCTATGTCGAGTTCGCGGTCTCGGCGACGGTGCTCGTGCTTATCGTCACCTTCCTCTTGAAGATCGGACTTTTCCTATCCGAGCGGGCCGCAACGATCCGAGCGACCTCAGATGTGGCCGAGATCGCAGATACGGTCGGCGATCCGCCGACGGCAGACGAGGCCGATGCCCTCTTCAAGGCGGCCATGGACATTTCGGGCAGACCGGATCCGATCGATTATCGCCTTTACGTCAAGAGAATCGACTGGGACGAGACGGGAACTCCGCGGCTTTCCTGGAGCCTCGCAGACGGCGCCCTGGACGCCGACGAGAAGATCGTCGTTTCCGGAGGCTCGGTGAGCTTTCCGTCGCCTCTCGCGCTCGCACCGGGCGACGCCGCATTCGTGGTTGAGTTCTTCCGGGCGCACGACACGCTCAACGTCGCCGATATACTCGGATCGGGTCCGTTCTACAGCTACTACGTACTGAAGGCGTCGAACCCTCCTCCACTGAACCCCTGACCCTCGGGGCTCGGGCCGCCGGGCGCCTGTGACTTGAGCCGGCTCGGCATCGTTGACTTGCGGGGCCCCGATATCATATCCGAAAAAGCGGGGGACCCCTGAACAAGCCAGAGCCATGATGGACGAATTGCTGGCGCATGCGCTGCCGGCGGCAAAATACCTGCCAGGACTGGCCCTGATCGCCTCGGCCTTCGTCGAGCCAAGCCGGCCGCTCGGCCGGCCGCGGAAGGCGCGCTCAGAGGCGGCCCGCATTCTCAGAGAAACCTGCGAGGAAGTCCGGAGCGGCGTTGCCGTCATCGGAGAGGAAAAGGGGCAGCGGGTTTATCTCGATCATCTCGTGCGCATGCCTCACTGCATCGTCGCGATCCGGGTCGAGGGCCTCGTCGGGCATATCGGCAATCTCGAAATGGATATCTGGCACCAGGACTGGTCTACGCGGTCAGAACCCATCCTCTTCGCGAATCCGCTCGGCATCGCCGAGAGCGCCGCCAGGATCATTCGCCGGGCGCTGGGGGAGGAGTCTTCCGCCGCGATCTACGGACTCGCCGTTATCGGCGGGCCCGCGGAGCCAGATGACGGAACCTGGCCGTCTCACGTGGCCACGATCGACAACCTCGCCGACCAGCTCTCCGAATTCGACAAGCGGGCGCTCGAGAACCGCGGCGAAGGAAGCGGACGGGCCGCCGCGGAGGCTTGGGAAGCAATCTCCGGACGGGTTCGGCGAGCGTGGCGGCGGCCGAGAGGCCGGGAGGTTCCCGGCCTGCCCGGCACCTGGTCAATCGCTGGGAATCCGTGGCGGTCCCGGACCGTGACGGCGGCCATGGGCGCGGCCCTGATCGGCGCGGCATACTACTTGTCCGATCTCGCCGATCATCTGTATCTTGAGATATTTTTCTGACCGCGTCGCGACGCCGAAGGCTCGTCTTTTTCATTTTCGGAGCGGCGCTATATTTTTCATATAGAATTTCCAAACCTGTCGATCGGATGAATCGGAACGGCTTTGCGCCGCGCGTCGAAACAAAACTGGCCCGCCAATGTAATTTGGCGGGCTTTTTGTTGATCTGACAAAAATAAGCCCTACCTCGCAGTTTGGCTGTATTTATATTTTGTCTATTATTCCTTGCAGGTATGGACCGAAGGAACTTCCTGAAAGCGCTGGCTCTGACCGGCCTTGCCGGAATCGGCCTGCCGAACGCGGCGCTTGGCAGCGACAAGATTCTCTATCGTGCGCCGCCGCGCAAACCGGGATTTCAAGGCGGCGCACCGGCGCTGTTCTCCGGCGATCCGCCGCCGCGCAAGCCGGAAGATGGCGGGGACAGGCGGGCGGTTCTCTTTGACAGATCTCCGCCGAGAAAGCCGGGATGGCCCCGTAGGACCGTCGTTATCGATGCCGGTCACGGCGGAAAGGATCCGGGTGCCATCGGCGTAAGCGGGGCTGTGGAGAAGGACGTCAACCTGGACATTGCCCGTGCATTGGCGCGCGCCCTCGAGGACCGTGGTCCGTTGCGGGTGTTCCTCACGCGCAACAGCGACGTGTTCCTTGAGCTCAGGCAGCGGGCGTCTTTCGCCGCGCGCCATGGCGCCGATCTGTTCGTGTCGATCCACGCGGACAGCGCCCCAAACCGGGAGGCGAGGGGTGTCTCGGCCTATGTCCTGTCGGAAACGGCTTCGGACGCACTCGCCGACAGGCTCGCCCGCCAGGAGAACCTGGCCGGAGGTGGGCCAGGCGGAATCGATACGTACGATCGCACGGTCATGCGGATCCTCGCGGACCTGACGAGCCGGCACAAACGAAACGGATCGGTCCGGGCGCAGCGGACGATCCTCCAGGCTGTCGATCGGCGGTTCGATCTGCTCGAGCGCCCGGCGCGGGCGGCCAACTTCGCCGTTCTGAAGGCGCCCGGCATTCCGTCTGTCCTGGTCGAGACGGGTTTTCTGTCCAACCCTCGCGACGAGAGGCTCCTGCTGAAGTCGTCGGTCCGCCGGGAGATCGCCGGCTCGATCGCGTCGGGCATTACCGATTTCCTGTTCGGCTGAGTGTGGGCGTTCCTATGCCGTCCATGGGTACTAGCCATCGATTGCTCCCTCGAGGCGCAGGCATATTGCCTCCGGCGCGTTCCCTTGCTGTCCTCTGCCTTTTGCTTGCCGGCCTGTCGAGCGTCCTGTCCGTTGCGGGTTGCACGCCCATTGGCGCCATGGGAACCGCGGCCGCCGCGACGGGGACGCTCGCAATGCAGGAGCGCGGAATCGGCCAGGCAATCGAAGACAACTGGATTCGCGCGCAGATCAACAAGGCCTGGCTCGACGCGGACATGGACCTTCTCCTGAAGGTCGGCCTGTCGATCAGCGAGGGCAGGGTGATGCTCACCGGGGTGGTCCCCGACCAGGAGACGCGGATATCCGCCGTCTCGATGGCCTGGCAGGCCGATGGCGTCCGGGAGGTGATCAACGAGATCCGCATCGGCGAGCCGCTCGGGATCGAACGGTCGGCGCACGACATCTGGGCCGAGAACGAGCTCTGGACCAAGCTGTTGGCAGACGCCGAAATCAGGTCGATTAATTACGCCATCGATGTCGTCGACGGAAACGCCTTCGTAATTGGAGTCGCCAGAAGCGAGGAGGAGCTCCGGCGCGTTTTCGCCTGGGCCCGCAACACCCCATACATCCGCGGAATCGTCAACTATGTGCGGATCGAAAGCGAGGACGAGCCCCAAGCGTGATCCGATGCTGGATCGGGGCCGAGGGGCGTCCTCCCGTCATTGACTCCGAGCGCCGCCCGGGGTAGCTTATGAGAACAAAAAGAGAACATCAGGCGACCGGCATAACACCGGGCCGGTAGGGGTCGGTGCCGCGCGCCGCAGCGTTTGCACTCGTGTGGTCCCGGGTGAGGCCGGTCCCGTCGGAGACGCCGCCTGTGGCGGTTCTGCGAGAATCGCCGGCATGGAAACTTGATTGCCGGCGCAACGGTATCAAATTCCCGGATACCGAATAAAACACGATGTTCAATTCAATCTCGATTTCGCTCAACAAATAAAATAGCTTAAATGCTTGGTGGTTGAATGGCGCTCTTCCGGCATCTGAGCGACGATGCGTTCTTGATCTTCGGCGGCTCGAACCGCAAGCTCTACGAGGAATGCCTCGTACGCATCTACAACCGGTACTTCGTCGGCCCACTGTCCTTCCCGACCCAGGCCGAGGTCGTTCACGAAATCTATGATGCGCTCAGGGACAACCCGGGCCTCTGGACAGACGAGGAGACGCTCTACGCGCTTCCGGACCTCGTTTCGAAGAATCGTCGCCGTGTCCGCAAGTTGAAGCCACAGGTGCCTTCCGGATCGGACTTCGGTGGCGGAACGAAGAAGGCGGCGTCGATAGCGGATCTCGCCCTGCAGCGGGCGCGCCACATCTATGTTCGCCTTGTCCGCTGCGGCTGGCTCGAGGAGGAGCGCTTTGGCTTGCGCGTCACCGTCGACATGCCGATGGGCCCGATGCTCTTGCTCGAGACGCTCTCGAGCCTTCGCGCCGGTGTATCCACCAGGCTCGGCGGCGTTGTCACCCAGATCAGAGCTTCGCTCGTGTCGCTGCGCGAGCGTCCGTCCGACTCGGCTCTGGCGCTGCGTCAGTCACGCGAGGATTCCGAGCGGTTCGCGCGCTCCCTCCGGGCCATCCTGTCGTCCCTCAAGACGATCCAGAAGAGCATCATGGGCTCGAAATCACGGGCCGAGCGGCTGGAAACGATCTTCGACGACTTCATCGGCCAGCTCGTGCTGAAGGACTTCAGCTCGCTCTACACGGTCAATGACCCGCTGCGCCACCGCGGCGAGATCCTGAACCTGATCCAGGATCTGTCCTTCGACCGGCCGGCTCTGGAGGCAATCGGCGCCGTCTATCACGAGAACGGGCTTGCCGTATCGCCCCAGGAGGGGGCGCTCGACGCCGAGGGCGATCTCATCGCCATCGAGCAGATCTTCAGCCAGATCGGCGAGATGTGCGACCGCATCGATTCCTTCCGCAAGCAGCTCGAGCAGCGGCTCCGCAATACGGTCAGTTATGCCGAGCGCGGCCGGAACGGCTTTGCCGAGCGCGCACAGGAGCTCCTTTATCGGGTTGACCGGCTTCTCGATCGAGATCGAGCGGACGCGATGGACCCCCTCGTAGAGGGTGTGCTGCAGCCGATCTTCTCGCCCTGGGCGGATCATCTTCAGGCGCAGCCGCGAGAGCCTCGCGAGGCCGTCAAGACCAGCGAGATCCGGCCGCGCCTCAAGAACCGGGCCATGCAGATCTACAAGGCCATGCGGGAGGCCTATGCCGACCGGGTGAACCCGAAACCGGAAGCGGTGCGCCGCTTCCTCGAGAAGCAGGTGCCGCCCTTCGGCCGGACGGAGGCGCGCTGGATCAAGATCGACAGCGTCGACGATTTCATAGCTTTCGACGCGGTCCGGCGCGCGCTGCATGCCGGCAACCCGGCGATCACCGAACATTTTGCGCTGACGCCGCTCGGGCCGGATGCGGCGCCACACGACAGCGATTGGATCACCTGCGAGAACTTCGAGATCCGTCGGCTCGGGGACGATGTCGCCCCGGAGCCGGAGGCGCCGGCGATCGCGGCCCCGGATCGCGCAACTCTGGAGGCTTGAGCGGATGCTGTCCGAACTTAGAACGATCGAGGCGAATTACGGCGAGGACCGGGCGAAGGACGTCATCCGCGCCATTCACTTTCTGCAACGCCATCAGTTCATCTATGCCGGCGATCGCGGAACCGCGACCATCTACAACGTCGTCTCCGATAACCGATTCGAACGGTTCATCCGGTCCTATTTTGATGCCGCCGGCTACCGGCTGGTCGGGAACGAGCGCGAGCAATGGGTCGGCATCATCCCGGACGCCGAGGACGTGCCGCTTCCGCGAATGCGGATCGATGAAACCGTCGCGCTTCTCGTGCTGACCCTCTTCTGGCAGGAGGAGGTCAATGCAGGGAACGTCGAGGACCGCGCAACCGTGGTCACGACTGTAAACACCCTCTTCGACCGTTATGAGGATATCGTCTCGCGCAACCGCAAGACGGGCGTCTCGGCCTCTCGTTTCCTCGAGCTCATGAAGGAATTCGCCCGGAGGAGCCTGGTCGAGCTGCGCGCCTTCGACTCCGAGGAGCAGGATCAGGAAATCGTGATCCGACCGCAGATCCGCGTCCTCGCCGGCGACGAGGTCCTGGCGCGGATCGAGCGCTTCATCCAAGACGAAGAGCTGACCTCCGGCATCGCCGGGCCCGCCGAGGACGAGCCCCTCGAGGATATGACCGAGGACGACGCCCGGGATGGACGACAGGAGGACCGGGAAGAAGAGGCGGTTGCCGAAGAGGCGCCGGACGGCGCGTCCGGGGAGATGAAGACCGCCGCCGCCGACGACGAAGACAGCATTCAGAACAAGGCCGCTTAGTCCATGATCGAACTCAGCAAAATCGCCCTGGTGAACTGGCATCTCTTCGACGTCGAGGACATCGATGTCCACGGCGACGTCGGAATCATCGGCGCGAACAGGTCCGGCAAATCGACGATCCTCGATCTGATCCAGACCGTCTTCACCGGCGCCTCGAAGGAGTATCTCCGCCTCAATGCCTCGGCCAACGAGTCTGGCCAGAAGCGAGGCGGCCGCACGGTTCATGCGTACTGCCTCGGTCGACTGGGCGAGGGCGACGCGACGGTGCGCAAGGAGAGCCTCACCTATCTGGCGCTGTCCTTCCGGGACTCGACCGGCAAGCGCAAGCCTGTCTCGATCGGTCTTGCCATCGAGGCTAAGCGTTCGGAAAGCCAGGAGCGTATCCTGGCGCGGTTCGTCCTCGAGGGGGCCGAGGTGACATCGCGTGATTTCATCGAGACGGATAAGGCAGGGCGCAGCGTCCAGCTGCCATGGGAGACGGTTCGTCAGCGCCTGAAGGAGAAGGCGGACGCCGCCGGCGGCAGTTTTCACAACTACCGCGACGCGGCGCGCGACTACGTTCGCGCCTACATGAAGCTTCTCCTGACCGGCAAGGGTCACGGCGACGAGCGCCGTTTTCTGAAGAGCTTCGTGAACGCGCTCTCCTTCGAGCACATGTCAACGGCCAGCGACTTCGTCCGTCGCTTCATCCTTGAGGATAACCCGATCCGGATCCGCGAGCTTCGAGAATCCATCGCGACCTACCGCGAGGTTCGGAAGATCATCAGCGACCTGACGGAGAAGCTCGAGGCACTGAAGGAAATTCGGGTCAACATAGTCAATTTCGCCGATGTTCTCGGCCGCCGCGACCTGCAGCGGTGGATCGGCCGCCGCGCCCAGTTCTTGCATGCCGAGGCGGCCTATCGCCGGACGGTTGCCGAGAAGGTCGCCGCCGAGGCGGCGCGTCATGCCGCGGCCAGCGAGGTCGAGCGGATCAACGAGGAGCTCGAGAATCAGAAGGAGAAGCTGCGGGCTGTCGAGGCTTCGATCTCGGCCAGCGGCGTGCAGGGCAAGCAGCACGTCCTTCAGGCCCAGAAGAAGATTCTGATCGACCGGCGCGACGCGATCCTGAAGCAAATTCAGGGGTCCCACGAGAAGATCTGCCGGCTGATCGATCTCCTGAAGATGCGTGAGGAGCTCGCCGGGCATCAGGACTTCGTGCAGCTGCTCGAGGATCTCAAGAGCGCCACCGGCGAGCTGACGCCGCCGGACTGGCCGCGGGACGCCGGAGCGATGGATGTTCTGGTCGCGAAGCTCGATGCGCTGAGCGAGAAGGCCCGCACTCATCTCGAGACGATCCGGCATCGTTTCATCGGCGAGCTCGGACAGCTCCACAAGCGCCGCGACGAATTGCAGCGCCAGCTTGGCGAAGTGTCACGGGGACGTGCGGTCCTTGACCGCCGAACAGAAGAGATGTGCGAGCGTCTGCGGGCCGAAGGCATGCGCCCGCGGATCCTCTGCGAGTTCCTGGATATGAAGGACGAGAGCTGGCGCGACGCCGCCGAAGCGCTCCTCGGTCGCGACCGCGAGGCGATCATCGTCGACGCCGAGGATGTCGACAAGGCGTTCCTCATCCGCCGGCGCGAGCGCCAGGCCTTTCACGGCGTGCGCCTCGTCAACACCCGCAAGCTGGGTCTGGAGGGCCGCAAGCCGGACGCCGGAACGCTGGCCTCGGTGATCTCGGCCTCCGATCCGCTGGCGATGGCCTTTGTCATGCGCCGGATCGGCAATGTTCGTCTCGCCGAGACCCAGGCCGATCTGCACAAGCCCGGCCGCGCCGTGATGCGGGACGGCACCTATGATGACGGTCTGGTCGTCGAAACGCGCGAGGCCCGGGACCGGAAGATCGGCGTCAAGGCGACCGAGATCATGAAGGACTCGATCGCCAAGGCGCTCGACGACACCAAGCGGCGGATCACCGATCTCGAGCGTGACGAGAAGCTTTACCGCGAGGCCATCCGGCGCCTGGACGAGGCGCGGGCCCATTTCGAGACGGCACCTTCACTCAAGGACCTGGTTTCGCGGTTCGACGTCTATACCGACGAGCTGGCCGAGAACGAGGAGCAGCTCAAGAACCTCAACCACATGGTCGACCCTGCCCTTCGTCAGAAGAAGCAGGAGATCGAGAAGACCATCGCAGAGCTCGAGGCCGAACGCCGGGAGCTCGACAAGGAAGACGGCAAGCAGGCCGGCCTGATCGAGGGGCTGGAGCGCACGCTCGCCGGCGGCGACGCCGTCGAGGGGTCCGAAATGCATCGCCGTCGCCATCGCGATCAGTACCGCCGGGTCCGAGGCATCGTCTCCTACCGGGAGGGCCGCGCGGCCTACGAGGAAATGCTGGCCAAGCACAAGTCTCACGCCGGCGTCGCCGCGGCAGCGGCCAAGAGCCAGCAGGAGACGGAAAAGCGCCAGGCCGACCTGGACCGGCTGGTCCGGGAGCAGCTGAACCGCTATTTCGAGCGCTTCAGCCTGCGCAGCGAGTTCACGCATGAGAGCCGCCTGACCTCCGACGTTCTGCCCTGGCTCGAGGGCGAGATCGGCTTCATCGAGGAGAACGAGCTCACCCGCTACGAGGCCCAGGCCGCCGAGGCGGCCGATCTGGCATCTCTCATGTTCCGCAACCGCTTCGTGAGCGATCTCCGGGTTCGCTTCGAGAGCGTCGACCGGGCGATCAGCGAGCTGAACAACAGCCTGCGGGATCACCCGCTGCACAACGAGCGCTATGCGTTCCAGAAATCATTCCACGAGTCCTATCGCTCGATCGAGAAGATCGTCGAGCTCAGCCGGAGCGGGGACGAGGCCCTTCTGCCGCTGTTCCGGAACTCTGTGCCAGAGGATCACCCGCATCGCGAGGCGATCGAAGCTCTGGAATCCCTCCTGCTCGACGAGAGCTTCCCCTTCGAGCAGTTCGAGGACTATCGGAACTTCTACGTCTTCGATCTGGTGATGGAGGACATCACCACCGGCCGCAAGACGCGCTGGGACGTCCGCCGCTCTTCCGGTTCCGGTGCCGAGCAGCAGGTGCCGTTCTACGTCGCGATCGGCGCCGCCCTGTCGGCCGTCTATCACGGCCGCACCCGCGGCGTGGACTCCGGAGATCTCGGAATCGGCATCGCCGCTTTCGACGAAGCCTTCTCCAAGATGGACGGCAAGAACCAGCGCCAGATGCTGGCTTTCTACCGGTCGATCGGGCTGCAGAACATCATCGCCGGCCCCTTCGAGAGCCGGACGCTGTTCCTGGAGAGCATGGACTGCCTCGTCGAAGTGTTCCGCCACGGCGACCAGGCGCAGATCGACGTGCGGAAGATCAAGGAGCGCGCCCGCGAGGAGATGCGGGCGATCAATCCGGATTACATACCGGCCGATGCCCTCGAGCAGATGGCAAACGAGGGTAAGCCGGCAGAGCCCATTGCCGCCGAATAGACGACCCGAAAGGCCGCCCCCCCCTTCGGGGGGCAGCCTCCAATGGGTTCGTTTGTCCGGAAGCGCAGCGGAACCATATAAGACGAACAAAGCCAATAACGGAGCCGACACCTCCACCATGACCTGACCTCGCCTCCTGCTGACCGATGAATAGCGTGACGGACGACCGGACTCTCCGTGCGTCCCGCGCGCTCGAGGCAGCATGGAGACGAGAATGTGCAGGTCTGATTGCGATATCGCCCGGAAGCCGAGCGTCCAGGTTTATCCCACCCTTAACGTCTTGAAGACCTTCGGCCGAGACCGAAGGGCAATGCGGTCGATCTTGATCGCCGCCCTTGCCGAGATCCATCGGGCCGGGAAGGGGCTCGACATCTATTATCATCGATTTGATTACGACGACCACGGGCTGGCGCTGGCCTCGACCTTCTCACCAGAGCACGAACGATTGGCAATCGAGGTCGATCTTTGTCCGGCGCGACTTCCGGACGTAACCCTGCGCGAAGAGGATGCCCGGTCCCAACGTCGTAAAGCTTTGAGGCACGCCAGGGACGGTCGTCGAACAAGGGGAGGCCGGTTCTGACGAGAACGGTTTTGGAGGTCGGTTGCGCCACCCGATCAGCGCTTACGACCGGTCCGGCATGACGAACACATGCGCCCATCCGTTTGGCTGGCTCAGCAGCGTGCCGGTAACCCTTGTCGGGTCGAGATCATGTTGGTACGCGGCGATCGTCATAGCAAAGGAATCGGCCCCTTCGAAGCCGAACCGATCGATGAAGTCTTCCGTCGGCTCCGAGGCGGGAAAGCCGGTTTGTGAGAGCGCGTCGACGAGCCCCCCGCCCGGGCGGAGGACGAAATCGCTCCAGACGCCGTTGCGGAGAATGAGGCCGCCATAAAGCAGGCCCTTGGCGTGCGCGTCTGACGTTTCCATCTCCCGGCCTATCCATACGAGAGGCCTGTTGAACATCAGGATCGCCAAGCTTGCGGTCTTTCTGATACGCCGCTTGAGCTTGTCCGCCTGGATGTCTGCGCGGTCACCCGGAGAGTAGCCGATCGGGCTCAGGAACATCGGGATACGCGTGCCGTCCGGCCCGACGGCGACGGCAAAGCGGGCGCCGTTGTCCTGTGCTTCGGGATCGGTATCCTCCAATGTCCAGCCAAGATGCTGCTCGAGAAAGGCGATCCAGACGTCGGCCCGCATCGGCCCCGCGGCGCGCAGAGAGTCGAGAAAGGCCATGGGATTGGCGCCGGGATCGATCCCGATGCCCCTCAGATAGTCTGCCATCCTTCTCGTCAGCTCGTTGGACGAGATCGGAAAGAGGCGACTGCCCATTGCCTCATCGAGCTTGTCGAGGGAGGGCGTTCCTTCCGCGGCGCTCGGCTTCAGCAGCCGGA
>Ga0310834_100523_pt1 | contig 41112 bp, 36 predicted proteins | sample SM_ome_2_FD_201314 | JGI IMG/M metagenome (GOLD analysis project Ga0310834, IMG submission 201314) | Sorghum-adapted microbial communities enriched on stacked mutant (SM) sorghum from Joint BioEnergy Institute, Emeryville, California... ...
CCGTCCGCCGCGTGCTGACCGACAATGGATCTTGCTACCGATCCCGCCTCTGGCGCCGCATGCTCGCCGAGGCCGGCATCGTGCACAAGCGAACCCGCCCGTACCGGCCCCGCACCAACGGGAAGGTCGAACGCTACCAGCGCACCATGCTCCTCGAATGGGCCTACGTCCGCCCCTACCGCAGCGAAACCGCCCGCCGGCGTGCCTTCCACCGATGGCAACACATCTACAATCACCACCGGCCCCACACCGCACTCGGCGGCAAACCACCCATCAGCCGCGTCACCAACCTCCGTGGACACGACAGCTAGGCGGCGACGGTCCGGGCGGTCCGGGCGCGCCGGTGCCGGCCGTAGATGGCCAGGCCGAGCGCGAACGCCAGGCCCAGCCCGATCGCGGCCGCGGCCACCGGCACGGCCGGGCGCTCGCGCAGCCGGCGGGACAGCGGGATCGGGTGGCGGAACTCGAGCACCGGCCAGCCCCGTTCGGCCGCGATGCGGCGCAGCGCCCGGTCGGGGTTGACCACGGTGGGGTGGCCGACCGTCTCCAGGAGCGGGATGTCCGAGACCGAGTCGGAGTAGGCGTAGCACTCGCTCAGGTCGTACCCACGTTGGGCGGCCAGCTCCCGCGCCGCCTCGGCCTTGGTGGGGCCGGCCGCGTAGTACGCGACCTCACCCGTGTAGCGACCGTCCTTGACCACCATCCGGGTGGCGATCACGTCGGTGATGCCCAACTGCTCGGCGATCGGCCGCACCATCTCCTCGCCGGAGCTGGAGACGACCACGACGTCCCGGCCCGCCGCCCGGTGCTCCTCGATCAGGGCGGCCGCCTCGGCGTAGATGTACGGGAAGATCAGCTCGTGCAGCGTCTCGTTGACGATCTGCTGCACCTGGTCGACCCGCCACCCTCGGCAGAGGTTGGCCAGGTGGTCGCGGATGCGGGCCATCTGCTGGTCGTCAGCGCCGCCGATCCGGTAGACGAGCTGGGCGTACGCCGCCTTGACCATCTCGCGGCGGGAGATCAGGCCGTCCTTGTAGAACGGACGGCCGAAGGCGAGTGCGCTCGACTTGGCGATGATCGTCTTATCGAGGTCGAAGAACGCGGCACTGCGGACCACGGCCGGCAAGTCTAGCCCTGTCGGGCTATCGGTCGCTGTCGTCAATGTGCGACGTCGGGGCCGTCCCGGACCCGCTCGGTGGCGAACGTCGGCGCCCCGAACGTCGGCGCCCCGGCCGGCGACGCGCCGGCCGGGGCGCGCCGAGTTCACCGGTGGCCCGGTCAGCGCGTGGCGAGATCAACTGTCGGAGCCGCGACTCAAAAATCGTCGGCGTGTTGTCGGGCACATAACTCGACCTTGGCCGACCGGTCGGGCATGCTGTGTGCGACGGACGGGCCGGATCCGAGAAGTTCTCGGTACGGTCCGGCGCTATGGAAGCTCTCGGCGGTCGCACCCCCCGTGATCGCTGAGTGGGACGGCTCGACCCCCCGGAGCCTGTCCCCGACGACCCCCGTCGCCCCCCGGACGGGGGTCGTCCCATGTTCGGGGTCGGTTGGCCTCGGGCCGTTCGCCCAGGTCAGCCCCATCCGCCCGGATCAGGATCCATCGCCCCCTCGTCGTCGGACCGGATCACGCCCCGATTTGGGCGTGGGTACCGAGGAACGGCTGCTCCGGTCGTCCACCCCTTCCTCCTGACAGCAGCTCCTGTCCTGCCATCAACGACCCAGACGGCCGTCGGTTGCGGCGCGCCGTGGGGCGCATGTGAGCCGGCCGCGGCCCGTCGTCGCAGGCCAGCGGGGGTGCGGAAATTCGCCGGTTGTCCACAGGCCCCCGGGTTGTCCACAGATCCGTCGCGGTCGCTGGTGCCGACCTGACCGTCCGGGCAGCGTGGTGGTCGGCGGCGCCCGGTCGGGCGTCCCGCCCCGGGGGCCGCAGCGGCCGGCCTCGGGGCGCGACACGGGGGTCTGGTGATTCGGCAGATGCAGGCGCGAAACGGCCCGGTGGCGGGCGACGACCCGGGCGGCCGGGGCCGACCGTTGGTGGTGACCGGCGACGGCGAACTCCTCGACGAGCTCGTCGGCCTGGCCGCGGCGGGCGGCGTCGAGGTCAGCGTCGCTATCGACGCGATCGCCGCCGAGGACCGGTGGGCGAGCGCTCCGCTGGTGGTGGTCGGGGCCGATCAGGCAACGGCGTTGGTGCGACGCAACGTGCCGCGTCGGCTCGGCGTCGTCCTCGTCAGCCGATCCGGGCCGGACGGCACCGCGCCCGAGCCGGCCGGCGCGGCCGAGGGGGCCACCGAGGCCGCCGAGTGGCTCGGCGTGGCCGCGCTTCACCCCGAGCACGTGGTGCGGCTGCCGGAGGCGCGGTCGTGGCTGGTGACGCGGTTCGCCGAGTGCCGGCCCTCGATGCGACGGCGGGCCGCCCCGGTCGTGGCCTTCGTGTCGGGCCATCCGGACGCCGGCGCCAGCCTGCTGGCCGTCGGCGTGGCGCTGGCCGCCCGCCAGCGCGGCCTGGCGACCCTGCTCGTCAGCCCGGAGCGCCGGGTCGCCGGTACGGCCCGGTCCGATGGCTCGGTGGACCCGGTCCGGGCGGATCCGCGCGGCACCGACGCGACGCCGGCGGCCGGCGACCGGGAGCAGCCCGACTCGTCGGCCCCGACGCTCGCCGTCCTGTCGTTCGACCGCTCCGCCGGCGCCGCCGTACTCCCCGACGCCATGGCGGCGGCCCTGCGGGCCGCCCGCCACGGGCGCGATCTCGTGGTGGTCGACCTGCCGCACGCCTACGACGACGCCTACCGCCTGGCGCTGTCGGCGGCCGATCGCTGCTACCTGACCGTGGTCGCCGGGATCCGCGAATGCGCCGCCGGGACGCGGGTCGCCGCGGCCGTGCGCCGGCACTGTCCCAGGCTCGCGCTCGTGGTGCGCATCGCGCCCCGCGGCGGCCTGCGCCCCGACGAGGTGGCCGAGGCGCTGGGCCTGCCGCTGGCCGGGGTGCTGCCGCCCGTCGGTGCGGGTCCCCCGGTGGCGCCGCCCGGCGATCCCGGCCCGGTGGTGGCGGCGCTGTGCCGCCGCCTGCTCGCCCAGATCGGCGCGACCAGCCGGCCGGGATCCGACCGTCCGCGGACGCCGGTCGCCGACGTGAGCGAGGAGATGGATGCATGACCCTTGTCCTGTCTGACCACCTGGACGCGGTGACCCCGCCGGTCGGCCGGAGCGCCGCCGGCGACCTGGCCGACCTGGGTCCGTTGACCGATCTGGTCGCCGACCCGAGCGTCACCGACGTCCTGGTCAACGGCCCCGCCGAGATCTGGGTGGACCGCGGCGTCGGCCTGCAACCCGTTCCGGACGTCCGGTTCGCCGACGCCGATGACCTGCGCCGGTTCGCGGTTCGTCTCGCCGCCACCTGTGGTCGCCGGCTGGACGAGGCCAGCCCGTGGGTCGACGCCCAGCTGCCCGACGGCACCCGCCTGCACGCCGTGCTGCCGCCGATCGCCGTGCGCGGTCCGTACCTGTCGCTGCGAACGCTGCGTCGCCAGTCGATCGGGCTGCCCGCGCTGGTCGGCCTGGGCACGCTCACGACCGACTCGGCGCGGATCGTGGAGGCGATCGTGCGCGCCCGTCTGGCCTACGTGATCTCCGGCGGCACGGGCTCGGGCAAGACCACGCTGCTGGCCGCGCTGCTGTCGCTGGTCTCGGTCACCGAGCGGATCGTGATCGTGGAGGAGGCGCCCGAGCTGGCTCCCGACCACCCCCACGTCGTGTCACTCCAATGTCGACCGTCCAACGTCGAGGGAGCGGGTGCGGTCAGCCTGCGCGACCTGGTGCGGACGGCGATGCGCATGCGTCCCGACCGGCTCGTGGTCGGCGAGTGTCGAGGCGCGGAAGTGCTTGATCTGCTGGGTGCCTTGAACACGGGTCACGATGGGGGCGCGTGCACGGTGCATGCCAACACCGCCGCCGACGTGCCGGTGCGCTTCGAGGCGCTGGGCATGCTCGGTGGGGTGTCGCGGTCGGCCGTGCAGGCGCAGGTGCTCGCCGCGTTGAGCGTCGTCCTGCATCTCTCCCGGGCGGGGCGCCTGCGCTACCTGGACGAGATCGGCCTGATCGCCGCCGACCACGACACCGTCGTGGTCCGCCGCGCCTGGCATTACCTGCACGGCCCTGGCCCCGCCGCGGCTGACCTCGGTCGGCTGCTGGCCCGCCGCGGCGTGTTCGTGCCGACCGTCCTGGAGGGACGGCGATGACCGGCCCGTGGGTCGCCGGGCCGGGGGTGACCGGTGTCGCCACCCGGGGGCCGGATCGCCGTGATCACGCGTCACCGACCGCCCGGCCGGTCGCGAGCCGTGTCCGTGGGCTCGGCCGGGCCGGGCTCGGGGCGGTAGCGGCCTGGTGGCGGGGCCCCCGCGCGGCTCGGTGGGGGCCGCCCGCGGCGGCCCTGGCCGGCGCGGGTGTGGGCTTCGTCCTGGCCGGGCCGGTCGCGGCGGCGGCGCTGTCCGCCTACGGGGCGGCCGGCTTCGTGATCGCGCGAGGGTTCGCGGCCCGCCGGGCGGTCCGGCGCGCCCAGCGCCTGGCGGGCGACGCGGTGCTCGGCTTCGCGGCCGACCTGCGCGCCGGGCTGGCGCTCGGGCCCGCCTGGCGGGCGGCCGAGGAAGCCCTGCGACAGGCGGAGTCGGGCCTGTTAGCCCGGGGCCGCGGTGGTCGGGACCGCGGCGGGGCCGGGACCGGCGGCCCCGTGACGGTCGTCGCCCAGCGGCTGGCCGCCGCCACCGCCCTGGCCGAGGCGTGCGGGGCGCCCCTGGCCGACGTCCTGGAACGGCTGGACACCCACCTGCGCGCGGTACAGCGGGCCCAGGCGGCGGCCGACAGCGAGGCCGCCGGTGTCCGGGCCAGCGCGGCGCTGCTGGCGGTGATGCCCCTGGCCGGCCTCGGGCTCGGCGTCGCGGTCGGGGTCGATCCCTGGCGGGTGCTGCTGCACACCCCGGTCGGGTCGGCCGCGCTCGGCCTCGCCGTGGTGCTGCAGCTGGTCGGGATCGCCTGGACCGCCCGGCTCGCCCACCTCGAGGTGCGGCCATGAGACCGGTGACGCCCACGGCCCGACACATGCCGGCCCGGCACCGGGCGCGCCGGTCCTCGCCCGGGCCATGGGGATCGCTGCGGGAGCCGGCCGCGTCGCCGCCTCACGGCGACGACTCCGTCGCCGGCACGCGACCCGCCGGAGTTCGCCGTCTGATGTGGATGGTCGCGGTCGTGGCCCTTGGCGGAGTGGCCGGAGCGGTGACCCTCGGTGGCTGGTGGGGCGGCGGCGGTGGCGTCCTCGTCGGGACGGCGTGCGCGGTGTGGCTGGCCCGGCAGCCCGGCCCCGCCGAACGGGCGCAACGGCTGCGCTTCACCACCGAGCTACCGTTCGCCGTCGATCTCGTCGCCGCCGCGCTGCGCGCCGGGGCGACGCCGGACACCGCGGTGCGGCTGGTGGCGCAGGCCGTCGGCGGCCCGGTCGGGGCCCGGTTGGGGCTGGTCGAACGCGCGCTGCGGGCCGGCGCCCCACCCGGTGACGCGTGGGCGTATCTGGGCGACGGCGACGCGGCGCGGCGGGTGGTCCGCGCGGCGCAGCGGAGCGGGCACAGCGGGGCGGCGCTGGCCGGTTCGTTGACCCGGGTCGCCGACGACCTGCGCGCCGACGTCGTCGCCGCGACCGAGGCGCGGGCCCGGACGGCCGGCGTGCTGGTCGTGCTGCCCCTTGGGTTGTGCTTCCTGCCCGCTTTCGTGCTTACCGGCCTCGTGCCGGTGGTCGTCGGCGTGGTCGGCGGCGTGCTGGCCACGTTGACGCCGGTCACCCCGCCCTGAGGTGCGCCGAGGGCGGGGTCACGGCCGGAGATCGTTCAGGGAGTTCGGCGATTGTCCAGGGAGTTCGGCGATTGTCCAGGGAGTCGGAGATTGTTCAGGGAAAGGTGGACAAACATGCGTAGCGCGATGTCCAGGCTGGTGGCGCGGTTCGGCGGCCGGACCGACGCCGGGATGACCACGGTCGAGTACGCGGTGGGCACGCTGGCCGCGGTCGCGTTCGCCGGGGTGCTGCTCAAGGTGCTCACGTCGGACGCCGTGCAATCGGCCCTCACGGCGATCGTGCAGCGGGCGCTCCAGTGACGGTTCAGCCGGCGGCGCGGGGCCGGGTCCGGCGCAGCGTCCCGGCCAAGGCGGGCCGACCGAGGCGATCCCGCGTGGCGGGGGACGCGGGAGCGATGACCGTCGAGATCGCGGTCTGCCTGCCCGCCCTGGTGCTGTTGCTCGTGGTCGGGCTCGGGGCGCTCGCCGTCGTGCGGGACCAGATCGGGTGTGTGGCGGCCGCCCGCGAGGTCGCCATCGCCGCCGCCCGGGGAGCGTCGCCGCCTCCGGTGGAGGCCGACGTGGTGGAGGTCAGCGCCGACGGGGACGTGGTCCGGGTCGTGGTGCGGCGGCACCGTGACCTGGGAATACTTCCCGGTTTCGACATCACGGCCACGGCGGTCGCGGCGATCGAACCCGATGAGTAGCCGGCATCGGGTCGCTCAGGAGCCGGGACGGCCGCGGCGGTGGTGAGCCGACGACGCGCCCGGGGCCCGGCGCCGGTGCCGAGCGACGAGGTGGCTGTCCGGGCGAGCCAGGGTCCGGTCCGGGCTCGCCCGGACAGCTCGGCCAAGGGGTGCTGAATGGAACCGTATCGATCGAAATCGGAGCGCTCGCGGTGGGGAGACCGCGGCTCGGCGAGCGTGTGGGTGCTCGCCATCGGCCTGGTCGTGCTCGTGGCGGCTCAGGCCTTCGCCGTGGTCGGCTCGGCCATGGTGGCGCGGCACCGGGCCCAAGCGGCGGCCGACCTCGCCGCGCTCGCCGCCGCGATGAAGGTGCTGGAGGGCGAGTCGGTGGCCTGTGCCCGCGCCGCCGAGGTGAGCGCGCACAACGGGGCCAGCCTCGTGGCGTGTCGCCTGGACGGGCTCGACGTCATCGTGACCGTCGAGGTCGCCGCGGCCGGTTCCGTGGGGTGGGGCGCGGCCCAGCGCTCGGCGCGCGCCGGCCCGGTCGAGTGATCGCCTGACCCGGTCACCCGAGGCGCCGGGCGAAGGCCGGCGCCGACCGCGTCCGCCGATCGCCGACTCCGAAGGGTGGCGTGTGATCAGTTCCACGGGCCACTGGCTGGTGGCGCGACGCCCGGCCGGACGCGGGTCGGCCAGTGACGCGCCGGTCGTGGCGTCGCCGGCCGGGTCGCTGTGGTCGGCCGCCGAGCCGCGAGCCGGCCGCGAGGCCGTGAGGGACTTCAGGGCCGCGACCGACCCCAGGGCCGCGACCGACCGCAGGCGGTGACGGACCGTTGGACTGCGACCGACCGTTGTGCCGCGACCAGCCACGGAGCGGCGCCCGCCACTGGACGATGCCAGCCACAGGGCGATGCCAGCCACAGGGCGATGCCAGCCGCGGAGCGACGACGGGCCGCCCCGGGCCCGCGGGGAAGTGACCCACGGCGGCCCGGATGGCAAGATGCCGTGAGGTACCGCGTCCAGGAACGGGCGCACGCCTGCTTGCCCGTCGCGAGCGTTTGGATGGGCGCGTGTGAGAAGGGGGCAGTCATGGAACTGTCGCTGGCCGCCCGGACGGTCGCCGAGTACAAGGTGCTCGAGATCGGCGGGGAGGTCGACGTCTACACGGCGCCGAAGCTGCGGGAGCGCCTGATCGAGATGGTCAACGCTGGCGACAGGCACATCGTGGTGGACCTCGGTCGGGTCGACTTCCTCGATTCCACCGGGCTGGGTGTGCTCGTCGGCGCCCACCGCCGCCTTAAGGCCCGCGACGGGACGCTGGGCCTGGTGTGCCCGCATGAGCGTCTGCTCAAAGTGTTCCGAATCACAGGGTTGGACAAGGTCTTCGACATCCACGCCTCGGTCGAGGACGCCACGAGAGGCGGCGCGGCCCGCGCCGCGAGGACCGGTTCGTAGTCGACGTGGCTATCTCAGGACCCGTGTCATCCCGCGCCATGCCCTCCGCGCACGCTCAGCCCGCCACGGCATCGGCCAGCCCACCGCAGTCGCCCCCGACGGTGCGCCTGACCTTCAGCCCGGACCCGGCGTACGTACGCACGGTCCGGATGGTGGCGGTCGCGGTCGCCCGCCGGGCCGGCGTCGCCGACGAGCTGCTCGACGAAATCCGGCTCGCCATCGGTGAGGCGTGTACGCGGGCGGTCAAGGTGCATCGCCGCGACGGGTTGGCCGACCCGATCGCGGTGACGATCAGCGACGGAGCGCCGGATCGGGGCCGCGGCGGCCGCTTCACCGTGTGCGTCACCGACCGGGGGCCGGCGGAGGCGGCCCGCAAGGAGCTGGCGGGCGGAACCGGCGACATCGTGGCCCGAGCCACGGTCACCCCTTCGGGCGAGGACACAGGCCGCAACGTGCTGGACGAAGAGGCATTGAGCATCGGCGTGGGCCTGGCGCTCCTGGCGGGCCTGGTGGCCGACTTTGCGGTGCTCGACGCGCCTGGCGGCGCCGGAACCGAGGTGAAGATGTCCTGGCCGATCGGCTCGGCGTCGGCCGGAGCGGCCGGCCCCGCGGCCCGGTCTGAGCCCGCTTCGAGCTGGCGGGTACGCCGGGCACCGCGTGCGAGGCCGGGAGGCGCCGACGACGGGTCAGAGGGCGGCCGATAGAGTAACGCCCGGTCATCGTTCAGAAGCCCGCTGGCACAACGTCGCCGTCCCTGCGGAAACGTTCGATGCGAGGCGTGTGCGGCGGTGCGTCCCATTCCCTGGGGGCGATCCCCCCGCGGAGACCCTCCCACCGGCGACCTGACGGGCGCCGGTCCTATACGTGTTGGTTGGTACAGGAGGACAACGAATGTCCGGGCCTACCCTCGCCGCCGAAGGCGAGCTGACCCTGGCCGGCATGAACCTGACCTATGTGATCGTCGCCGCGGTGATCGCGCTCGTCGCGCTCGGTTTCGCCGCCGCGCTGGTCAAGGCGGTTCTGGGAACCGGCAAGGGTACCCCGAAGATGCAGGAGATCGCCGGAGCGGTTCAGGAGGGTGCTCAGGCGTACCTGCTGCGGCAGTTCAAGACGCTCGGCATCTTCGTCGTCATCGCCGTCGTGCTCCTCTTCTTCCTGCCCGTCACCGAGGTCAGCGGCAGCGAGACCGGGGTGAAGATCGGCCGGTCGCTGTTCTTCATCGTCGGCGCGCTGTTCAGCTCGGCCATCGGTGGCGCGGGCATGTGGCTCGCCACGCGGGCGAACCTGCGGGTCGCCGCGGCGGCGCGCAAGGGCGGCGGTGGTCGGACGAAGGCGATGCAGATCGCCTTCCGCACCGGCGGCGTGGTGGGTTTTCTCACGGTCGGCCTGGGCCTGTTCGGGGCCGCGCTCGTCGTGCTGATCTACCGCGGTGACGCGCCGGTGGTGCTGGAAGGCTTCGGCTTCGGCGCCGCCCTGCTCGCCATGTTCATGCGGGTCGGCGGTGGCATCTTCACCAAGGCGGCCGACGTGGGCGCGGACCTGGTCGGCAAGGTGGAGCAGAACATCCCCGAGGACGACCCGCGCAACGCCGCCACGATCGCCGACAACGTCGGCGACAACGTGGGCGACTGCGCCGGCATGGCGGCCGACCTCTTCGAGTCGTACGCGGTCACCCTGGTCGCCGCGCTGATTCTCGGCCGCGCCGTGTGGGGCACCGACGGCCTCGTGTTCCCGCTCATCGTGAGCGCCATCGGCGTCCTGGTGGCGATCGTCGGCGTCTTCATCACGCGGCTGCGCTCCACCGACCGCTCCGGGATGGTGGCGATCAACCGGGCGTTCTACATCTCGGCCGCGCTCGGCGCGGTGCTGGTCGCGATCGCGTCGTTCGCCTTCCTGCCGGCCTCGTTCGCCGATCTCGGCGGGGAGTTCACCGACCGTGCGGGCAATCCGCGGTGGATCGCGATCGGCTCGGTGGTCATCGGTATCGCGCTCGCGGCGATCATCCAGGGGCTCACCGGCTACTTCACCGAGACCGGCCGCCGTCCGGTCAACGACATCGGTAAGTCGTCCGAGACCGGTCCCGCCACCGTGGTGCTCTCCGGCATCTCCGTGGGCTTCGAGTCGGCGGTCTACTCCGCCCTGGTGATCGCGGCCGGTGTCTTCGGCGCCTACCTGATCGGTGGCGGTGGGACGGTGGCCCTGTTCGCGGTGGCCCTGGCCGGCACCGGCCTGCTCACCACGGTCGGCGTGATCGTGGCCATGGACACCTTCGGCCCGATCTCCGACAACGCCCAGGGCATCGCCGAGATGTCGGGCGACATCGACCAGGCCGGGGCGCGCACGCTGACCGAGCTCGACGCGGTGGGCAACACCACCAAGGCGATCACCAAGGGCATCGCCATCGCGACCGCCGTGCTCGCCGCCACCGCCCTGTTCGGCTCCTATACCGACACGGTGACCAACGCGCTCCGCAGCGCCGGTTCGGAGCTGGACCTGGACGAGCTGCTCAACGTCTCCGACCCGCGGAACCTGGTCGGCCTGCTCGCCGGCGCCGCCGTGGTGTTCCTCTTCTCGGGCCTGGCCATCAACGCGGTCTCCCGGGCGGCCATGGCGGTCGTCTTCGAGGTGCGGCGCCAGTTCCAGTCGTTCCCGGGCATCATGGACGGCACGCAGCGGCCCGAGTACGGCAAGGTGGTCGACATCTGCACCCGGGACGCGCAGCGCGAGCTGCTCACCCCCGGCCTGCTCGCGATCATGGCGCCGATCGCCGTGGGCTTCGGCCTCGGCGCCGGGGCCCTGGCCGCCTACCTGGCCGGCGCGATCGGCGCCGGGACGCTCATGGCGCTCTTCCTCGCCAACTCGGGTGGCGCCTGGGACAACGCGAAGAAGATGGTCGAGGACGGCAAGCACGGTGGTAAGGGCTCCCCGGCGCACGCCGCGACGGTCATCGGCGACACCGTGGGTGACCCCTTCAAGGACACCGCCGGTCCGGCCATCAACCCGCTGATCAAGGTGATGAACCTGGTCTCGCTGCTGATCGCGCCCGCCGTGATCCTGTGGAGCACCGGCGCCGACCAGAACACGGCCCTGCGCGTGACCATCGCGCTCGTGGCCCTGGCGGTGCTCGTCGCCGTGGTCGTGTTCAGCAAGCGCAAGCCGTTCGTCACCGCGACCGACATCGCGGCCGCCACCTCCACGTCGGCGCCGCGGTCCGGGGCGAAGGGCGCCCGGCCGAAGGCGGGCACCAAGCGGTAGTACCGCATCGAACCGGGCCTGGCCGCCAGACGGGCCCTCAGCGCGACAGCGGGCGTCGACCCCGAGCGGGTCGGCGCCCGTCGTCGTTGTCGGCCGGCGCCTGAGCGAGGTGGGGTCGGTCGCCAGCCGGGCCGCGACACATGCGCTGGGCCGGTCGCGTAGCTGAGCCGGTCGCAAAGCTGGGCCGGTCACCACGCCGGGCCGTCGCGAGCGCACGCCATGCCGGTCAGGAAGCTGGGCGGTCACGAGCGCTGATCGGTCACGAGCGCTGGGTTGGTCACCAAGCCGGGTCGGTCACGTGACCGGGTCCGGCCACCTGGTCGGGTCGGTCACCAAGCCAGGTCGGTCGCCGAGCTGGGTTGGTCGGCGAGCTGGGGCCGGTCGCGAACACCGGGTCAGTCGTAGCGCCAGCGGTCGTCGGCGTCCCGAGCCGGCCGGCCGCCCCCGCGGGGGTCCCGGATCGCCCGGCCCGTCCCGGTCGACGGACCCGAGTCACTGACCGCTCGGCCGTACCTGGTGGCCGGGCCCGAGTCGCGGACCGGCGCGGCGCCGGCCGGGCGAGGGTACGCCGTGGGTGGGCCGGAGCGGGTGACCGCCGGCCAGGGGCGGGCGGTCTCGGCGAGCGGTCCGCCTCGTTCCGGTTCGGACGGGTACGCCGGGCGGGGTGGGCGTGGGGCCGCTGCCGGTGCGCGGGTCGGCCACACCATGGGCCGGCGCCCGTCCGGCTCCCGGTGGCCGCCCCGGGCGGGGGCGTACCCCTCCGCGAACTGGCGACCGGGTGCCCAGAAGGTCAGGATCAGGGTGATCAAACCCGTGAGCATGAGCAGCGCCGCCGCGACGTAGACGGTCGTCGGCATCGTCGTGTTCGGCGGCGCCGCGGCGGCGGTCTCCGGCAGGGGCGCGATCGAGTAGCTCGGGCCGGCCTCGAAGGTGGGCACCACGCCGGGGTCCGTGTTGGGCGGGGTGGTGGCGGCGCCGCGGACCTCGATGGCGACGCTGGCGCTGCCCAGCAGCTCGCCCCGGGCGTACGCGCCGACCGTGACCACGCCCTCGCCGGTGGGCACGTGGTCCCGGAAGAAGATGGTGAAGTCCACGCGCCGCCGGGCGTTGCCGCCGCCCCGCCCCAGGTCGAACGGGGTGGAGTCGGTGAAGATCACCGTGCCTTCCCCGGTCACCTGGTACGACAGCCCGCTCTCGCCGGTGCGTTGCACGACGACGGCATCCGGCGGAGCACCCGGCAGGGCGACCGCGATCATGGCGACGACCCCGCTGATGGACTCACGGGACTCGTTGGTGAAGGTCACCCGAAAGTCGTCGATCCCGCCCGCCTGCAGGGTGTCCGACAGCCCGTCGATGGTGACCCTCACCTCACCCTCGGCGTGGGCCGGGGTGGCGACGAGGAGCACCCCGACCAGCGCCGCCGCGATCGCCGACGCCAGGGTGGCGAGGCGCCGCAGCGGCCGCGGCCCGGGCCGTCGCCGGGCGGGCCGGTGCGGGACGGGTGGGCGCAGCGCGTGGTACGGGGTCGGGAGGGCGGACCCCTGGGTGCGCCGCCCCTGGGTGCTGACTGTCATGCCCACCTCTGCTCGGTGCACCGGACGGATCGAGTGTCACCGTATACCGGGATGTTGCCGGTGCACGTCCTGTGCCGGTGTGGGTGGTGTCTAGGCTGCGCTGCATGCGCCGGCTCCTGACCGTGGCCGTGACCGCCGCCACCGTGGCCATGACCGTGCTCGTCGCCGGCTGCTCCCGGTCCGACCTGTCGCCCGACACCTGGGCCGTGACGGTCTGTAACGCGCTGGCTGCGTGGCGGAGTACGATCACCGAGCTCAACCAGCGGGCGGCCACCGCGATGACGCGGGTCACGACCATCGAGGAGACCCGGCGCACCCTCGTGGGCCTCGTCTCCGACGCCCGCGACGCCACCGAGGCCGCGCGGGCCGCGGTCGAGGCGGCCGGGGTGCCGGACGTCTCCGGCGGTGAGACGGTGGCGCGGGCGTTCGAGCGGTCGCTGGCCTCGACCCGGGACGCGTACGAGGCGGCGGCGGAGGACCTGCGGGCGCTGCCCGGGGGCGACGGCACGGCGTTCTACGACGGTGTGGTCGACGTCATGGACCGGCTCATGCGACGGTACGAGCAGGCCAGCGCGGACCTGGCCGAGCTGGACTCGCCCGAGCTGCGCGCGGCGTTCGAGCGGGCCCCGGAGTGTCAGTAACCCGACAGAAACCCCCAAGCTGGGGCAATGTCAGCAAACGCGGCATTTGCCCTGACCCGTCCCCGCCCAGCTGTGGTGTTGCCCCCGGCCCCTGACGTCACCGCGCTAGCCTGCATGAGGTATACGCATTGGCCGGTCGCCTGTACCCGGCCTTCCGGTGGGTGTGGGCCTTCCGGCGGGTGTGGGGTTGGGCGTTCGCCGGACCGGCCGGTGGTGTCCGTGTACCGTGTTGTCGCACTCGCAACGGGTACGGGCGGGCGATGCTGTGGGTGGGCCTTCGTTACGGTGCGTGACGGGGCCGGCGGGGATCGTGAGGAGCAGGGTGGCACAGGCCAAGACAACTCGCCTGGTGATCGTGGAGTCGCCCGCGAAGGCGAAGAAGATCGCCGATTTCTTGGGCGACGGGTACGTCGTCGAGGCCAGCATGGGCCACGTACGGGACCTGCCGCGCAACGCGGCCGACGTGCCCGCGAAGTACAAGGGCGAGCCCTGGGCCAGCCTGGGCATCGATGTGGATAACGACTTCGCCCCGCTGTACATCGTGACGCCCGACCGGGCCAAGCAGGTCAACCGGCTCAAGACCCTGCTCAAGGACTGCGACGAGCTGCTGCTCGCCACGGACGAGGACCGCGAGGGCGAGGCGATCGCCTGGCACCTGGTGGAGACCCTGCAGCCGCGGGTCCCGGTGCGGCGGATGGTGTTCCACGAGATCACCCGGCCGGCGATCCAGGCGGCCGTCGCCAACCCGCGCGAGATCGACCACGCGTTGGTGGAGGCCCAGGAGGCCCGGCGCAAGCTGGACCGGCTCTACGGCTACGAGGTCTCCCCGGTCCTGTGGAAGAAGATCATGCCGAAGGGGCCGGACGGCCGGGCCCTGTCCGCCGGGCGCGTCCAGTCCGTCGCCACCCGCATCGTGGTCGACCGCGAGCGGGAGCGGATGCGCTTTCGCAGCGCCGAGTACTGGGACATCAAGGCCGTGCTCGAGGTGGGCGGCCAGCCGGAGCCGGCCGAGGAGGGGCCCCGGTCGTTCGCGGCCACCATGGTCTCCCTCAACGGCGAGCGGCTCGCCACCGGCAAGGACTTCGAGCCGACGACCGGTCAGGTGCGGCCCGACGCGGGCGTCGTCCACCTGCGCGAGGACCGGGCCCGCGAGATCGCGACCCGCCTGGAGGGTCGCCCGTTCGAAGTGATCCGGGTGGAGGAGAAGCCGTACCGCCGCCGGCCGTACGCGCCCTTCATCACCTCGACGCTGCAGCAGGAGGCGGGCCGGAAGCTGCGCTACTCCGCGGCCCAGACCATGCGCGTGGCCCAGCGGCTCTACGAGAACGGCTACATCACCTACATGCGGACCGACTCGGTGAACCTGTCGGAGACCGCGATCGCCGCGGCGCGGAGCCAGATCGCCGAGCTGTACGGGGAGCAGTTCCTGCCCCCACAGCCGCGCACCTACGCGGGCAAGGTGAAGAACGCGCAGGAGGCGCACGAGGCGATCCGGCCGGCCGGGGACGTGTTCCGCGTCCCGGGCGAGGTCGCCGGGGAACTGTCCACAGAGGAGTTCCGGCTCTACGAGCTGATCTGGCGGCGCACGATCGCCTCCCAGATGACCGACGCGGTCGGCAGCTCGGTGTCGGTGCGGATCCGCGCCACGACCGAGTCGGGCGAGGAGTGCGAGTTCGCCGCGACCGGCAAGACCATCACCGACCCGGGCTTCCTCAAGGTGTACGTGGAGTCCACTGAGGACTCCGACGACGCCGACGACGCCGAGCACCGCCTGCCCGCGCTGGCCCAGGGGCAGCGCCTGCGGGCCGACTCGCTCGAGGCGGTGGGCCACTCGACCCAGCCACCCCCGCGCTACACCGAGCCGTCGCTGGTGAAGGCGCTGGAGGAGCTGGGCATCGGGCGCCCGTCGACGTACGCGTCGATCATGCAGACCATCCAGGAGCGCGGGTACGTCTTCAAGCGGGGGCAGGCCCTCGTGCCGTCGTTCCTGGCGTTCGCGGTGGTGAGCCTGCTCGAGAACCACTTCCCGCGGCTGGTGGACTTCGAGTTCACCGCGGCCATGGAGAACGAGCTGGACGAGATCGCGGCCGGGGAGGCGGCGGCGCTGGACTTCCTGCGCGCGTTCTACTTCGGCACCCCGATCGGCTCCCCGTCCCGCCAGGGCGGGGCAGCGCAGACCATCGCGGCCAGCGGTGGCCTGAAGCGGATGGTGACCGAGAACCTGGGCGAGATCGATGCCCGGGGCATCAACTCGATCCCGCTCTTCACCGACGAGTCCGGGCGCGAGGTTGTGGTCCGGGTCGGCCGGTACGGGCCCTACCTGCAGCGGTCGGGGCCCCACCCGAACGGCGGCGCCCCGGCCGAGGGCGAGGCCGGCGAGGACCGGGTCTCGCTGCCGGAGGGCATCGCGCCCGACGAGCTCACCCCGGAGAAGGTCAACGAGCTGTTCCTGAGCGGCGGGGGCGAGCGCAAGCTCGGCGAGCACCCGGAGACGGGGGAGCCGATCGTGCTCAAGTCCGGCCGGTACGGCCCCTACGTCACCACGGGGGAGCGCAACGCGTCGCTGCTGCCGTCGATGTCCCCCGAGACGATGACGCTCGAGGACGCCCTGAAGGTGCTCTCGCTGCCCCGGCTGGTCGGGGTCGACCCCGACGGCAACGAGATCTACGCCGGGCAGGGGCGGTTCGGGCCGTACATCCGTCGCGGCGACGACTACCGCTCCCTCGCCAACGAGGAGCAGATCTTCACAATCACGCTGCCCGAGGCGCTGGAGCTGCTCGCCGCGCCGAAGACGCGACAGCGGCGGGCCCCGGCGCCACCGCTCAAGGAGCTCGGTCCCGACCCGCTGACCGACCGGCCCGTGGTCGTCAAGGACGGCCGGTTCGGCCCGTACATCACCGACGGCGAGGTCAATGTGTCGCTGCGGCGGGGCCAGTCGATCGAGGCGCTCACGCTCGAGCAGGCCAGCGAGATGCTCGCCGAGAAGCGGGCCAAGGGCCCGACGCCGCGCAAGCGGACCAGCCGCGCGGCGAAGGCGACCGGGGCGGCGGCGCCTGCGTCGGCTCCGGCCACGAAGGCGACCGCGAAGAAGGCGCCCGCCAAGAAGGCCACGGCGAAGAAGGCCGCCGAGTAGCGCTCGACCGGTTCCCGGACCACAGCCGGCGCGACCGGCGTCGGCGGCGGCTCGGTCGCCTGGATCAGTCGCCCAGGATCTGCCGCGTGTAGTCGTTGGCGAAGACCCGGTCCGGGTCGACCCGGTCGCGGACCGCGAGGAAGTCGTCGAAGCGCGGGTAGGCCGGGCGCAGGTCGGCCGCGGTCCGCCAGTGCAGCTTGCCCCAGTGCGGCCGGCCGCCCAGCGCCGTGCAGGCCTCCTCGAAGGCCCGGAAGTACCGCTCGTAGGGCATCCCTACGAACTGATGAATTGCGATATAGACATTGTCCCGGCCGTACCCGTGCGACAGCCAGATGTCGTCGGCCGCGGTGAACCGGACCTCGACCGGGAACGCGATCCGCTCCGGCACGGTGTCGACGATCCGCCGGAGCGCGGCGAAGGCCTCGGGCAGCGCCTCGCGGGGCAGGCCGTACTCCATCTCGACGAAGCGCACGCGCCGGGGCGAGGTGAAGACGAGGTCGGAGCGCTCGGTGTAGTTGCGGGGTGAGACCAGGCGCGCCGTGGTGCGCATGAGGGCCGGGGTCCACGCCGGGACGGCCCGGGCCAGCCGCACCACCGTCCCGAGCGCGGTGTTCTCCATCAGGTCCTCGTTGAACCAGGCGGACAGCCGGCTGCGCGGACGGTCGTCCACGCCCACCCGGTTGTTGGTCTTGGTCAGCACCCGCTCGGTGTAGGGGAACCAGTAGAACTCGAAGTGGTCGTTGGTGGCGACCCGCTCGTCCACGCTGGCGAGGACGTCGCCCAGCGCGGCGGTGCGCTCGTCGGCGTGCAGCACGAAGGCGTCCGTGGTGCGCAGGGTCACCTCGGTGACCACCCCGACCGCGCCCACGCCGACCTGGGCGGCCGCGAACAGGTCGGGCTCGACCGTGGGCGAGCAGCGCACCACCTCGCCCGTGCCGGTCACCACCTCGAGCTCGGCGACGAACGTCGACAGGCAGCCGTACGCCCGTCCGGTCCCGTGGGTGCCGGTGGCGAGCGCCCCCGAGATGGTCTGGACGGCGATGTCGCCGAGGTTGGGCATGGCCAGGCCCCGCCGGGCGAGCTCGGTGTTGAGCACGTGCAGGGGCGTGCCGGCCCGGACCCGGACCAGCTTCGATTCGGGGTCGGCGTCGACGATCCCGGTCAGCGCGAACAGGTCGAGGCGCGTGCCGGTGGTGGCGGCGGTGGCGGTGAAGGAGTGCCCCGAGCCCACCGGCTTGACCGTGCCGCCGCTCGCGCGGGCGGTGCGCACGATCTCGGCGACCTCGGCCACGCTGGTCGGCCGGGCCACGGCGGCGGCGACCGAGGTCTGGTTGCCGGCCCAGTTGCGCCAGCTCAGGTCCACCGTCGCGGTCGTCATGACACGTGAATACTCCTCATATCTCACCCCGTCAATAACGGGATCGCCCACCTGGGGCAGAATGATGCGGGTTGTCCAGCTCAGGCGAACCGGGGCGGGAGGGGACGCCGGGGCTGTTGGGGGGAGTTGTGACAGCACGGACGAACTCTGGGGGTCCGCTGCGCCGAACGCCCGTGCAGGTGCGCAGTCTGGCCAAAGTGGCGCGCATGCTCGACGCCTGTGCCGAGATCGTCGACGAGGTCGGGTACGAGGGCCTCACCACCACGCTCATCGCGGAGCGGGCCGACGTGGCGATCGGGTCGGTGTACCAGTTCTTTCCGGACAAGCGCGCGGTGGTCGCCGCGCTCACCCAGCGCAATCTCGAGGCCTACGTCCGGCGGCTCGCCGACCGGATGAGCAGCGGCGGGATGAGCCGCTGGGTGGAGGCGGTCGACGCCGCCCTGGACGAGTACATCGACATGCACCGCAACGTGCCGGGTTTCCGCACGCTGCACTTCGGCGACGTGGTCGACCTGAACCTGCTCGACCCGGAGCGGGACAACAACGCGGTCATCGTGGACAACCTCGCCCGGTTGCTCGAGCAGCACTTCGGCATGCCCCGCACCGACGAGCTCGCGTTCGCGCTCGCCATGGCGGTGGAGATGGCCGACGCCCTGGTGAAGGCGGCCTTCCGCTACCAGGTCAACGGCGACGAGCGCATCCTCGCCGAGGCCAAGGCGATCATCCGCGACTACCTGGACCGCCGGGTCAACCGTGGCGAATATGGCCAGACTGAACAGAGTCGATCATCGGAACAGTCGGAGGAGAGCCGGCCGGCCGCCGCGGAGGGGTGACGTCCCCGGTGGTCGACGGGCTCACCCGGGGCTCACCCGGGGCAGCCAGGCGTCAGAGGAAGGCCGGCGCGCCGTCGCCCCGGTAGGTGGGGACGGTGCGTTCGATCGTCTCGCCGCGCAGCAGGTGCAGCGCATCGACGTGTTCGCACAGCTCGCCGGCCTTGGCGTGGCGCCACCACACCCGGTCGCCCGGGCGCAGGCGGTCGGCCGCGGCCCCGGCCAGCGGGGTCTGCACCTCGCCCGCCCCCTCGGTCGGCAGGAGCCGGAGCCCGGGCGGGAACACCGGCGTGGGCAGTCGGGACGGCTCGGCCGGGCCGGAGGCGATCCAGCCTCCCCCGTGCACGGTGACGAGGCCCGGGCCGGGCCGGCGCACCACCGAGGTGGCGAAGAAGGCGGCCGGCCGGGGTCGCCAGGACCGGTACGCGTCGAACAGGGTCGGCCCGAACAGGCCCGACCCCGCGGTCACCTCGGTGACCACCGGGTCCGCGGCGGTCAGGCCGATGCTGCCGGTGCCGCCGCCGTTGACGAACTCCAGCTCGGCGACCTCCCGGACCGCCTGGACGGCCGCGGCCCGCCGGCGGAGCAGCTCCCGGAACGAGCGGCGCTGGATCACCCGGATCGCCCGGCCGTAGAGCGGCCGGCCCGGCGGGGCGTCGCCCAGGCCGGCGATGTGCGCTTCGTACGACATGACCCCGACGAGCCGGAACCCGGGCCGGGCCACCACCTGGGCGGCGAGGGCCGCGAGGTCGGCCGGCGCGTGCACGGGTGAGCGGCGGACGCCGATGTGCACCCCGGGCAGCGGGCGCCAGGAGGCGTCCAGGTCGAGGCAGACCCGCAGCGGCGGGCGGTCGCCGGGCGCGACCACGGCGTCGATGAGGTCGAGCTGATCGGTGCTGTCGACCATGAGCGTGACCGCCGCGGCGAGCTCCTCGGAGGCGGCGAGCTCGGCGATCCCGGCGCGGTGCGCGGTGGGGTAACCCACGAGGACGTCGTCGGTCACACCGGAGCGCACCAGCCAGAGGGCCTCGGGCAGGGTGTACGCCATCACGCCCCGCCAGCCGGGCCGGCGCAGCACCGCGCGCAGCAGCTCCCGGCAGCGGACGGACTTGCTGGCGACCCGGACGGATCGACCGGCCGCCCGCGCGACCAGGCTGTCGGCGTTGGCCTCGAACGCGTCCAGGTCGACGACCGCGAACGGGGGATCGAGGGCGGACGTGGCCGTGTCGAGTCGGCTCCCGGTCACGATCCGCTCCGTGGTGGTTACGTCGGGTCGCGTCCTCACGACAGCACGGTAGACCGGCCGGGCGCATATGCGAAAGGTCTTCGTGATTTGCGTCAGGTGGGAGCCCGTTCCTGACATCCGGGCACGCTCAGGGTGGGCTCAGGGTGGACAGGAAGTCTGGTGGTCCGCGACCGTGACATAGAGCATCACGGTGCCCCGGCGTGCCCGACGTGGTCAGCGAGCCCGGTGGCCGGGGTGCGGGTTACAGTGGGCCGCACGACGGGCCCACCAGGCGGCGACGCGGAGGTGGCATCATCAACAACGCGAGGGACGCTGGCTCCGCAGCTGAGCCGCCTCGCCCGATGTCGGTCACGGAGAGCGCGGTTCACGCGACGACCGAGCCATCGGGCCTGCCGGCGCTGCTCGGGATCCTGCGCATCCGGCCCTTCCGTCGCCTGTGGCTGGTGCTCGGCTCGGCCTCGCTGGGCGACTGGCTGGGCCTGCTCGCCACCGCGCTGTTCGCCAAGTCGCAGGTCTCCGGGACGACCGCCCAGGGTGCCGCCTTCGGTGGCGTCATCGCGGTGCGGCTGCTGCCGGCCCTGATCCTCGGGCCGGTGGCCGGCGTGCTGGCCGACCGGTTCGACCGCCGGTACACGATGGTGGTCTGCGACCTGATCCGGTTCGTGCTGCTCGCCTCCATCCCCGCAGCGCCGCTGTTCCTGGACAGCTCGGCCCAGATCGTCGCCTGGATCGCGATCGCCACGATCCTGGTCGAGGCGGTCACCATGCTCTGGCTGCCGGCCAAGGACGCGGCCGTGCCCAACCTGGTGCCCCGGGCCCGGCTGGAGGCGGCCAACCAGCTCTCGCTGGCGACCACCTACGGGATCACCCCGGTGGCCGCGGGCCTGTTGCTCGGCGGCCTGCTCGCCATCCCGTCCGGGCAGGGCCACCCGTTCCTGGACCCGATCCGCCTCTCGCTCTACTTCCTCGCCTTCACCCGGCTGGCCACCGCGGCCGTCGTCTTCTTCGGCATCCGGGAGATCGGCGGCCACCGCGACGCCCGCGCCGCGGCCACCCGCAGCCCGGGCGTGCTGCGTCAGTTCGTGGACGGCTGGGCGTACGTCGGCCGGACCCGGCTGGTTCGTGGCCTCGTCCTCGGCATCCTCGCCGCGTTCGCCGCGGCCGGCATGGTGATCGGCAGCGCCCAGTTCTACGCGCAGTCCCTGTCGGCTGGTGAGTCCGCGTTCGCCGTCCTGTTCGCGGTGATCTTCATCGGGCTGGCCGTCGGCATCGCGGGCGGTCCCAAGCTGGTCGGCCCGCTCTCCCGGCGGCGCTGGTTCGGCATGTCGATCGTGCTCGCCGGGATCGCGGTCGGCCTCATGGCGTTCGCCTGGCACCTGACCGTGGCGATCATCCTGACCCTGCTCGTGGGCACGGCGGCCGGCATGGCGTTCCTGGCCGGCACGACCCTGCTCGGCGGTGAGGTGGCCGACGAGGTGCGCGGACGCGTCTTCGCGTTCGTCAACATGTCGACCCGCATCGTGCTGATGCTGGCGATCTCGCTGGCCAGCGTGCTCGTCGGTCTCGGCAACGAGGTGCGGCTGTCGCTGTGGGGCGATCTCACCGTCACCGTGTCGATGACCCGGATCCTGCTGATCGCGGCGGGCGCGCTGGCCGCGCTGTCGGGCGTCGCCGCGTTCCGCCAGATGGACGACAAGCCGGGCGTGGCGGTGCTCGCCGACCTGTGGGCGGCGCTGCGGGGCCGGCTGCTCGTCGTGCCGGAGGCCGGGCCCCACCGCGGGCTGTTCATCGCCTTCGAGGGCGGTGAGGGGTCGGGCAAGACCACCCAGGTCGAGCGCCTGGCGGCGGTGCTGCGGGCCGAGGGGTGGGACGTGGTGGTCACCCGCGAGCCGGGGGCCACCGACGTCGGCCGGCGCATCCGGGCGCTGCTGCTCGAGCCCACGTCGGGCGTCTCCGGCACGGTGACCCTGGCGCCCCGGGCCGAGGCCCTGCTCTACGCGGCGGACCGGGCCCACCACGTGGCGAGCGTGGTCCGGCCGGCGCTGGCCGAGGGGCGCATCGTGATCAGCGACCGGTACGTCGACTCGTCGCTGGCCTACCAGGGGGCGGGGCGGACGCTGCCGGTCGAGGAGGTGTCCTGGCTGTCGACGTGGGCCACCGGCGGCCTGCTGCCCGACCTGGTCGTCCTGCTCGACATCGACCCCGCCGTCGGCCTGGCCCGGGTGGCCGGCCGGGGCCGGGCCGACCGGCTCGAGGCCGAGAACGTCGCCTTCCACGAACGGGTCCGGTACGCGTTCCTCGACCTGGCGTCCCAGGACCCGAAGCGGTACCTCGTCATCGACGCCACCCGGCCCCCGGAGGAGATCACCCGCGAGGTGGCCGAGCGGGTCCGGTCCATGCTGCCGGGTCACTCCGATGTGGACGGCAGCGCCAACGGGCACGTCACGAACCGGGAGATCGAGGTGCCCTCGCCGCCACCGGCCCCGGTCGATTCTCGACAGTGGACGGTGGACGGCCAGCCCAGCGTCGGCAACGGGCGGCTCGTCCGCCGGGCCGACCAGACCATGTCCTACAGCCCTCGGACGTCGCGGGAGCGGGCGTGACGATGGCCCAGGCGGCGCCGGCCAGGGCGGGCGACCCTCCGCCGGTGTTTCGTCGGCTGGTCGGCCAGGACGAGGCCGTGGCGACGCTGAGCGCGGCCGCGCGGGCCGCCGCCCTGATCGTGGCGGCCGACCAGGCTGGGGCCGACGACCCGGAGGCCGCCTCCTCGGCGCCGCGCGGGGAGAACCCGTCGACGGCGGCGATGACCCACGCCTGGCTCTTCACCGGGCCGCCCGGCTCGGGGCGCTCGGTCGCCGCCCGGGCCTTCGCGGCCGCCCTGCAGTGCGCCTCCGGCGGCTGCGGTACCTGCGCCGACTGCCACCAGGCGCTCGCCGGAACGCACAGCGACGTCCGGTACGTGGTGCCGGCCGGCCTGTCCATCTCGGTCAAGGAGATGCGGGAGCTGGTGTGGCGGGCGGCCGGGGCGCCGGTCGCCGGCCGGTGGCAGATCGTGCTCATCGAGGACGCCGACCGGCTGACCGAGCAGGCGAGCAACGCGCTGCTCAAGGCGGTCGAGGAGCCGTCCCCCCGCACGGTGTTCCTGCTCTGCACGCCGTCGCTGCACCCGGACGACATCTCGGTGACCATCCGTTCGCGGTGCCGGACCGTGGTGCTGCGGACACCGCCGGCCAGCGCGGTCGCGGAGATGCTCGTGTCGGAGGGACACGACCCCGACACGGCCGCCTGGGCCGCGGCGGCCGCCCAGGGCCACATCGGCCGAGCTCGCTGGCTCGCCCGGGACGAGGGCGCCCGGCAGCGCCGGACCGCCGTGCTGGCCGTGCCCCGTCAGCTCACCAGCATCGGTGCCTGCTTCGATCTGGCGCGCGTCCTGGTCGATGCGGCCGAGGCCGAGGCGAAGGCCACCATGGCCGAGGTGGACGCCAAGGAGCGGGCCGAACTCGAGGTGGCGCTGGGGGCCGGCGGCACCGGCAGGGGCGCGGCCGCGGCCGCCCGGTCCGGGGCGGCCGCCCTCAGGGAGCTGGAGGAGCGGCAGAAGACGCGCCAGAAGCGGGCGTTGCGCGACGCGCTCGACCGGGCCCTGGTCGACCTCGCCGGCTTCTACCGGGACGTGCTGCTGCGCCGGGTCGGCGCTCCCGTCCCGCCGGTGCACGCCGACGTCGCCGCGGAGGTCGCGGCCTTCGCCGAGAAGTGGACGCCGGAGAGCATCCTGCGCCGGCTGGAGGCGGTGCTCGAGTGCCGGACCGCCATCGACGCCAACGTGAAGCCCCAGATCGCCGTCGAGGCCATGATGGTCGCGCTGTGGCGCCCCGAGGCGGCGCAGGGCGCGGTCCGCGAGCTCAGCCGCCTGGCCGGCCGGTAGCCGGTCCGGGGCGACCTCGGGTTCCCACGGGCGGGCCGCGGCGGGCGGCCCGGCGGCGAGCCCGGCACTTGTCCACAGGCCGGCACTCATCCACAAGCCGGCACTCATCCACAGGTCGGCACTTATCCACAGGTTTCGCACGAGGGGTTGCCGACGGGGTGGGCTGGCACGGTAGCGTGCCGGCGGGACAGAGGTCGACCAACCCGGGGCGAGGGATAACCAGGTGGACGAGGCGTGGATCGAGAAGGCCATCGAGGGTTATCAGCGCATGGAGCGGCTGATCGCCGACTTCGACAAGGCCCTGGCCGCGGTCGATGTCACCGTCCATTCGCCGGATGGTCTGGTCACGGTGGTCGTCGCCGGCGACGGGAAGATCAAGGACGTGGTGATCGCCGACGATGCCCGGGACCGGTCACCCCGCGAGCTGTCCCGTTCGGTCCAGGCCGCGGTCGGGGCCGCCGCGGACGCGGCGGTGTGGGCCCGGCAGAAGCTGTACCGGGAGACGTTCGGCGACTATCCGCCGCTGGGGTCCCGGTGACGGAGTTTGCCCTCCCGCGCACCTGCGCTCAGGGCTGAGCGTCCCGGGCGCACCCGCACGGGGGCCGAGGAGAGTGATCGATGATGCTGGCAGGCACGGTCACGGCCATCCACGCGACCGCCGACCTGCTCGGTGACGCCGAGCGGCGGCTGCCTGCGGTCGATCCCGGCGCCACCGCCTTCGGCGCCCGGGGACTCGGCCTGCTGGGCGAGGTCGGCCAGGAGGCCTACCGGCACTGGCAGGCCGCCATGAACGCCCGGGTTCGGGAGGCGCGGGCGCACGCCGCGCGTGTGCGGGACCTCGCCGAACTCGTCGATCACGCCGCGGGCGGGTTCCGCGAGGCGCAGCACAGCGCCGGGCAGATCCACCGCACGCTGGCCGACGAGCCGGGGGTGGCCTGATGGACGCCCTGGCCCAGCTCGCGCCCGTGGCCGCGCCGCTGCTGCGGGAGGTGGACACCGCGTTGCTGACCCTGGGCGCACCGCCGACGCACCCGGTGTGGCGCGCCCTGGGCCGGGTCGGGGCGACCCCGGCGGACGTGGTCGCCTTCGTGGCCGACCTGGAGCCGGCGCGGCTGCGCGCGGCCGCCGAGGCGCTGCGCGCGCAGGCGGCGGCCTACGAGCAGGCGTCCCTGCCGCTGGACGCGCCGTGGGAGGGCGAGACCGCGCGTCACTACCGGGCCGCCGCCGCGGCGGCGCACGAGCACCTCGCCGGAGACGGAGCCAGCCTCGCCGCGCGCCTGCGGGCGCAGGCGTCCTATGTGGATAGTTGGGCCGAGTGGCAGCAGGCGCTGCGCGACGACCTGGCCCGGGTGCTGGCGCGGGCGATGACCTCCAGCCAGGCGGTCACCCTGCGGTCGCAGCTGGCGCGGCCGACCGAGGTGGACGGGTTGCCGGCGGCGGTGCAGGCCGCGGCCGACATCGCCGTGGTGCTGCTGGGCGTGGCCGAGGACGCGGCGGCGGCCGGGCGCGACGTGATCCGGGCCGCCCCGGACCTGGACGAGCTGCCCTACCGGGAGAGCCTGCCGAGCGACCCGCTGGCCGGTTCCGGGCCGATCCGGGTGGAGTGACCGTCGACACGGCGGCGCCGTGGCCGGCGGCTGGCGCTCCGGCGGCGGGGCCCGCGCGACTGACGTAGGGTGCCTGTCGTGGGTCAGCTCTGCGCGGTGACGTTCACCAAGTACGGCCGGCTGTTCTACTTCGATCCCGGCGACATCCAGCCGAAGGTGGGGGACCTGGTGCTCGTCCCCACCGACGACGGGCCGGAGGTCGCCGAGTGCGTGTGGGCGCCGGAGTGGACCGACGTGGACACCAGCCGCTTCCCCCGGCTGCTGGGCTTCGCCGGCCCGGAGGACATCCGTCGCGACGAGCAGATCCGCCGGGCCAAGGCCGAGGCCATGGTGGCCGCCCGCCGGCTGATTCGCGTGCACGAGCTGCCCATGAAGGTGGTGGCGGTCGACCACATCCCGGCCGGCGCCGAGGGCGGTGAGGCCGGGTCCCGCCGGGCCGGCGGCTCGTCCGGGGCGAAGACCACGATCTACTTCACCGCCCCCCACCGGGTCGACTTCCGGGCGCTCGTGCGTGACCTCGGCGCCACCCTGAAGTGCCGGGTCGAGCTCCGGCAGCTGTCGGCCCGGGACTCGGCCCGGGTGCAGGGTGGCATCGGCTCGTGCGGGCGGGACCTGTGTTGCGCCACGTTCCTGACCGACTTCGAGCCGGTCACCATCCGGATGGCCAAGGACCAGGACCTGCCGCTGAACCCCATGCGGATCGCCGGGGCCTGCGGGCGGCTGATGTGCTGCCTGAAGTACGAGCACCCGCTGTACGCCGACGCCGGCAGCTATCCGAGCCCCGGCACGTTGGTGGAGACGGCGGAGGGGACGGGTCGGGTGATTTCGAAGTTCCCGCCCGGCCAGTCCGTCGCCATCCGCCTGTCGGCCGACGGCCGCGCCGTGCGCTGCCCGGTCGCCGACGTCTGCGGCTCCCGCAAGGCCTTCGAGTCGCGCACCGCGACGTGACGACCCGACTTTCGGGAGGTGGTAACCCGAGCGCGGAGCGCCCGCGGAGTCGCGTACACTCGTGTGTCGTTGCCGCCTTAGCTCAGTCGGTCAGAGCGACGCACTCGTAATGCGTAGGTCCGGGGTTCGATTCCCCGAGGCGGCTCGGTCGGAACCCCCGCGGTCCGGGGTTCCATCCCCCTCTTCTCGCTCAACCTGTCACCCCTGCGGTGGTGGGCTATTCTGGCGTCATTCGGGGTGTTCGATCGCTGTCGGCCCGGAGGTGCGTGACGTGCGACGGGACCTGGAGCGTGGCCCCAATCCCATAGCGGCCCTGCTGCCGCGGTATCTGTTCGCCTCCGCTCTGGTGTCCCAGCTGGTTGCGCTGATCGCCGGGCTGCCCGCCCTCGCCGACATCGCTCGCGGCGTGCTGGCGACGGCGGTGGTCGTGGGCCTGGTGGCGCTGACCTTCCTGCTGATCGACTACACGATCGCGCCAGCGGGCAGCCGGGCGCACCGGTTGCGTGGCCTGGCCAGCGGCTGGACGTCGGCGATGGTCGTCGGCTTCATGTTCGCCTGGTGCCTGGACGGGCAGGGCGCGCACGCCGGATCGGTGTTCCTGGTGGAGCTCGTCTCGTTCGCCGGCGGGATGCTGTGCGCCCGGGACGCGCTGCGGCTGGCGCCGGCGGATTCGTACGGCGACGTCGCCGTCTAGCGACGGCACCGTGGTAGGGACGGTGCCGGGTGGACCGGTCACGGCCCGGCTCGGTCGCCCCGGTTCGGCCGCCGGCCGATTCGGTCGCCGGTAGTTCTTTCGGCCACAGCGCGGTCCGCCGGGGCCAATTTCCTTGGACAAGCGACCTGGGCAGGCTGGACCATCGCTGTCCGTGTCGTTCGTGGAGCTTGCCCAGCGTGTCCTGAAGGTGGCCGCGCCGGACCTGACCCCGTTACGGGCGTCCCGCGCGTTCCGCCTCGTCTTCGCTGGGTCGGGGATCTCCGCGATCGGCTCGTTCGTCACCTACGTCGCCATCCCCTACCAGGTCTACCTGCTCACCGACGACCCGCTGCTCGTCGGGCTGCTCGGGGTGTGCGAGATCGCGCCGCTGCTGGTCATGGCCCTCGTGGGCGGCGCCCTGGCCGACTACACCGACCGGCGGCGCCTGGTGCTGTGGGGCGAGGTCGCCTTCGCCGGGCTGACCGTGGTGCTGCTGGTGCACGCGGCGCTCGGTAGCCCGTACCTGTGGCTGCTCTACGCGGTGGCCGCGTTGATGGCGACCGTGGACGGGGTGCAGCGGCCGGCGATGGACGCGATGGTGCCGCGACTGGTGACGCCGCAGCAGATCCCGGCCGCGGTGGTGCTCAACACGCTGCGGGGCAACGTGGCCTGGCTGACCGGCCCGGCGCTGGGCGGCGTGCTGCTGGCGACCGTACCCCTGCCCCTGGTCTTCGCGGTCGACCTGGCCACCTTCGTGGTCAGCATCGCCTGCTTCGCCGCGGTCGGCCCCGTGCCGCCGCCCCCGGCGGCCGAGCGACCGTCGTTGCGGACGGTGGGCGCGGGCCTGCGGTACGCCGTACGCCGGCCGGAGCTGCTCGGCACCTATCTGGTCGACATCAATGCGATGTTCTTCGGTATGGCCCAGTCGCTGTTCCCGTTCGTCGCCGAGGAGCTCGGCGGGCCGGCGGTGCTGGGCCTGCTCTACGCGGCGCCCTCGGCCGGTTCCCTGGTCGCCAGCCTCGTCTCCCGCTGGACGGGCCGGGTCCATCGGCACGGCCTCGCGGTGACGCTCGCGGCCGGCGCCTGGGGCGCGGCGATCCTGGGGTTCGGACTGGCGCGCACCCTCTGGCTCGCGGTGCTGTTCCTGTTCCTGGCCGGGGCGGCCGACATGGTGTCGGGGCTGTTCCGGGCGGTGATCTGGAACCAGACCATTCCCGACCACATGCGGGGCCGGTTGGCCGGTATCGAAATGCTCTCCTACATGATCGGGCCGACCCTCGGCAACGCCCGGGCCGGCGGCGTGGCCCGGTTGACCGGCGTCTTCGGGTCGATCGTGGTGGGCGGCGTGCTCTGCCTCGTCGGCACCGTGGCGCTGGCCGCGGCCATGCCCGCCTTCCTGCGCTACGACGGTCGCGAGGGCCTGAAGCGGAAGATCGCCGAGGACGAGGCGTGGGCGGCCCGGGCCAAGGCCGGCGGGGACGCGGTGGCGACGCCCGAGGCCGCGGCGGCCCCGGCCACGGCCTGAGGCGGGCGGACGCCTCAGGCCAGCAGGGCGGCCAGGGGGTCGCCGTGGCGGCTGAGGCGCTCGAGCACCTCCCCGGCCTCCAGCGGCCGGACGGTTCCCCGCTCCACGTCGGCCCAGTCGACGGGGGCGGAGACCGTGGGGGTCGGGCCGGCCCGCAGGGAGTAGGGCGCGATGGTGGTCTTGGCGGCCGCGTTCTGGCTCCAGTCGATGAAGACCTTGCCGGGGCGCAGGTGCTTGGCCATCCGGGCGGTGACCAGGTCGGGCAGGGCGGCGGCGAGATCCTCGGCGACCTGCTTGGCGTACGCGCTCACCTCGTCCGAGGTGCGCGTGCCGTCGAGCCGGGCCAGCAGCTGCATGCCCTTGCGGCCGGAGGTCTTGGCCAGCGGACTCAGGCCGTCGTACTCGAGCCGCTGTCGCACCGCGACCGCGACGAGGCAGCACTCCGGCAGCCCGGTGCCGGGGCCGGGGTCGAGATCCACCACCAGCAGGTCGGGGTTGCCGGGACGACCGTCCACGAGTCTCCACTGTGGAGTGTGCAGCTCGATCGCGGCCAGGTTCGCCAGCCACGCCAGGGTGGCCACGCTGTCGACCACGACGAAGTCCAGGGTCTGGCGCCCGCTGGCCGAGCCCGGCACGGGCAGGCGCTGGGTGCGGACCCACGGCGGCGTGCCGGCCGGTTTGTTCTTCTCGAAGAAGCTGCCCCCGTCCACCCCGTCGGGGTAGCGGACGCGGGTGAGCGGCCGGTCGGCCAGGTGGGGCAGCAGGACGTCGGCCACCCGGACGTAGTAGTCGATGACCTCGCCCTTGGTGAACCCGACCTCCGGGTAGAGCACCTTGTCCAGGTTGGACAGTTCCAGCTCGTGTCCGTCGATGGCGACCCGGACCCGTTGCTCACGCATCGCCGGTCTCCTCGATCGACTTGTCCGGCCGTACCCGGACGAACCGGGGAAACCGGAGCCGCCCGTCCCGCGTGATCGCGCCGTAGCGGACCTCCACCACGAGTTCGGGCCGGACCCAGGTCGTGCCCACCGCGTCCTCGCGGGGGACCTGGCCCGCGGCGAACGGGGAGGCGTCGGTCCGCAGCGGGGCGAGCCGGGCGAGCAGGTCCCGCTCGGTGGCCGCGGAGATGCCCCCGCCGACCCGGCCGCGGTAGACGAGCCCCTCGGGCCCCGGCACGCCCACGAGCAGGCCCGACAGCCGCCGGCGGCCGGTGCGCCAGCCACCGACGAGGTAGTCGCCGGTCTGCTCGTTCTTGACCTTGATCCAGTCGGGGGATCGGACGCCCGGCCGGTACGGCGACGTGAGCCGCTTGGCGACCACGCCCTCCAGGGCGAGCTCCTTCGCCGCCGCCAGGGTCGCCTCGCCGTCGGTGAACCGGGGCGGCACCGACCACCGCGCCCCGGGGGACGACACGGGCAGGATCGACTCGAGCAGCTCCCGCCGCTCCTGGTAGGACGCCCGGGTGACGTCGGTCCCGTTGGCGGCGAGGATGTCGAAGATCATGTAGTGGACCGGGATGGTGGCGGCGAGCGCGCGGGCCCGGGCGCGGTCGCGGACGTGCATCCGCTCGGCCAGGGCGATGAAGTCGGGCCGGCCCTCCCGGTCGAGCTGCACCACCTCGCCGTCGAGCACGGCATCGGTGATGCCCTGGTCGGCCAGGTACGCCCCGAGCCCCGCGAGCTCCGGGTACGCCGCGGTGATCTCGGCGCCCGAGCGGGCGTAGAGGCGGACCTGGTGACCGGACACGACCGCGATCGCCCGGACGCCGTCCCACTTCAGCTCGTAGGCCCAGCCCGGGTCGACCGGCAGGTCGCCCCCGGTGGCGAGCATGGGCGCGACCACGGACGGCACTGATCAACCCTACGACCGGGCGCGCGCCGACCGCGGGCGTTGCCAGGGGCGGGCGTCGTCAGGGGTGGGCGTTCGCCGATTTCGGTCGAGATCGTGCCGGCGACCGGCGCACGATTCGGTGTCAGGGTGCGAGACTAGGGGGCCACGGGTGCGGCGGCGGGCAGACCCGGGCGGGGAAGGAGCAGGCGATGCGGGCCATCTGGAAGGGCGCGGTCTCCTTCGGCCTCGTCTCGATCGGGGTGAAGCTCTACGCGGCGACCGAGGAGAAGGACATCCGGTTCCACCAGGTGCACCGCACCGACGGCGGGCGCATCCGGTACAAGCGGGTCTGCTCGGTCTGCGGCGAGGAGGTCGCCTACGACGACATCGCCAAGGGCTACGACCTCGGCGGGGGCGAGATGGTGGTGCTCACCGACGAGGACTTCGCGGACCTCCCCCTGGCCAGCACGCGCGCGATCGACGTCCACCAGTTCGTGCCGGCGGAGCAGGTCGACCCGATCCTGTACAACCGGGCGTACTACCTGGAGCCCGAGGAGGTCGCGGCCAAGCCGTACGTCCTGCTGCGCGACGCCCTGGTCGCGTCGAACCGGGTCGCGATCGTGAAGGTGGCGCTGCGCCAGAAGGAGCAGCTCGCCACGCTGCGGGTACGCGACGGGGTGCTGGTGCTCAACACGATGCTCTGGCCGGATGAGGTGCGGGAGGCGAACTTCGGCTTCCTGGACGAGAACATCACGGTGCGCCGGCAGGAGCTGGAGATGGCCACCTCGCTCATCGAGTCCATGTCCGGCGACTTCAACGCCGAGGAGTACACCGACGAGTACCGCGCCGCCCTCCAGCGGGTCATCGACGCCAAGATCAGCGGGCAGGAGGTCGTGGCGCCGCCGGAGGTCGAGGAGGCCCCGTCGGCCGCCATCGACCTGATGGCCGCGCTGCGGGCGTCCGTCGAGCGGGCCCGCGCGGCTCGGGCCGCGAGTGGGCCCCCGCCCGAGCGGGAGCCGGTGCCGCCCACCCCCATCACCGCGGCCAAGTCGGCCAAGAAGGCGGCGAAGGCCACCGACGAGGGGGAGAAGAAGGCGCCGAAGAAGAAGGCGGCGCCGCGCAAGGCGGCCGAGGAGAAGGCGGCGAAGGAGCCGGCGAAGGCCGCCCCCAAGAAGGCCACCCCGCGCGCCCGGCGCACCGCCTGACGGCGCGCCGCCCGCCGGTCAGTCGCGGGGCGTCCAGTACCGCCGGACGATCTGCAGCTCCGCCTCGGCGCGGGCCAGGTCCTCCGGGCGCGGCCGGGCGGCGTCACGGGCGCGCATCGCCGCCTGCGGGCTCACCTGGGACGAGCCGCCGCCCACGAGACCGCGCAGGCCGCGCTCGGCGACCGCCGGGTCGAGCTCGGCCCACGCCCCGTCGGGCACCGCCGCGGGCTCGGCCTTCCCCGGGCGGGACCGGGCCGGCCGCGCAGGCGGCGTGGGCTCCGCGGGTGGCTCCGGGCTCACCGCGGTCGTGGCCGCCTCGTCCCGATGGACCACCCGCCGACGACGTCGTTCCGCCACGGCGCCACCGTACAGCGCCGCGGTCCGTCCGTCAGAACACCTCCTGCGACGACGGCCCGGGGTGCCACCGCAGCGCCGCGTCGGCCCGCGCCAGGGCGCCCGGCGTGTGCTCGACGACCTGACCCGTGCCGGCGAGCGTCGTGAGCGCGGTGCCGCCGAGGTACGCCGCGCCCAGGGCCCGGATGTCGCAGCTCAGGTCGGGGTCGTTCCCCGTGGCCGAGCAGGTCGCGCCGGTCGGCGAGCCGGTCAGCCGCCAGCGACCCGCGTTGGCCGGCAGCGCGGGGTCGGTCACCTCGAGGACCAGGTCGACGTCGGTCAGGTACCGCCGGGCCGCGAGCGCGGCCGGGAGGTCGAGGACCCGCACCCACAGCCCCTCGCCCAGCCGGGCGTTGAGCCGCTCGGGGTCGCTCACCGCGTGCAGCAGCGGCTCGTCGGGCGCGGCGAGCGACATGTGAGCCGTCCGCGTCAGGTCGATGGACAGCAGGTAGGTCCAGAGGGCGAGGTACGCCGACGGGTTCGCCGCGACGTGCTCGACCACCCGGACCTCACCGGCCGGGCCGGCGTCGGTCCAGCGGCGCACCGGCCGCCACAGGGCGTACCCGTCGGCCTCGCCGGAGTCGTCGTAGTGCACCACCGCCCGCAGCTCGGCCGCCCCGTGGCGCCACTCCTTGAGGTCGGCGAGGCGGTAGTCCCAGTGATTCGGCGCCCGCTCCGACCACCCCGGCCGGCCCGGGTACACCCGCTCGTACACGCTGACCAGCGCGTCGCGCAGCGCCCTCGGCCCCGCTTCGCGCAGCCGGCCGCCCGGCGACGGCACGGTCAGGCGCACGTCGGTGCGGTCGATGGTGAAGGACAGCGACTGGGAGGCGAGGCCATAGCCGAAGCGCTGGTAGATGCGACCCTCGCTCGCCCAGAGCACGGCCACCGGCTCGCCGGCGGCGAGTGCGGCGTCGAACATCCGGTGCATGAAGCCGGTGAGGATGCCGCGCCGCCGTGCCGGGGGCAGGACCGCGACCTCGGTGACGTGCGCCGCCGGGATCAGTCCGCCCGGGACCGCCAGCCGCCGCGTCTGGATCGACGCGCATCCGACGACCTCACCGTCGCGACGGGCGACCAGCGTCCGGTCGATCTCGATGACGTTGCGCTCGGCGGCGCTCGCGTCGTCACTGTGCTCGTTGAGGAAGGCCGTCCGGACGACGCGGAAGATGTCGTCCCAGTCGCGGTCGTGGGCCGGTTCGATGGTGTACTGGTCGGTCACGGCATCCGTCCTACCGGTCCGGCCCGGGCCGGGCGACTGCATTAATCGGGCCGCTCACCGCGGGGGCCTGAGTCATCGCTCGTCCGAACGGAGACCTCAGAAAGTCATCGCTCGTCCGAACGGACATCTGAAAAAGTCGTTCGTGTCGCTCCGACGCGCCGTGAGCTTGATCAGGCACACTGGCTTCTCGCGCCGTCGGCTTGGGCCGAGGCGCCCACTCGGTGCCCACGATCAGCTGCCCAGGTTCGGTTTCGGCGGCGATCCCGGACCAGCTCACAGACTTGGCCCAGGAGAAGGCGGTTGGCATGACGGACAAGACGACGGCGGGCATCGAGGCCGAGCCGGACGAGGTCGAGGCGCTGCTGCACAACCTCTGTGGGTTCCACCTCGCCGAGCGGGACCCGGTGGCCCGGTACACGGTGCTGACCCGCGAGCAGGTGCTCTACGACGCCCTGGTCCAGGCGATCAAGCGGGAGCGCGGGCGGGCGCTCGCCGAGCTGGTCAACCGGGGTCATCGGCTGACCGAGGTGGCCGCGATGACCGGCCTGCGCTCGCGCCAGCAGGTGCAGCGGCTGATCCAGATCGGCAACGCCGCCCAGCGGAGCTCGGGCGTGGCGGCGATCGACGAGGTTCAGGAGGCCTCGCGCCAGTTCGAGGAGCGCCTCGCCGCGGTGGAGGCGACGCTGGACGAGGTGGTGAGCGGCATCCCCGCGGCGAACGAGGCCGCCCCGCCGGCGCCCGAGCCGCGCGAGGAGGCCGACCCGCGGACGGCCAACGAGCCCGACGGCGGGCCGGTCACCGAGCCGTACGCCTTCGAGAAGCAGCCCACCGACTTCGAGAAGCAGCCCACCGACGCGTTCGTGACGGTTCCCATCTCCGCGGGCCCGGCCGAGCCGCCCTCCGACGAGGTCGACGACACGACCATGTTCGAGCCGACCCAGGTGATGCCGGCGCTGTCGGTGGCCTACCAGCCGACGGTCCCCCTGTCGACCGACCAGTGGCGCTCCGGCGCGAGCGATCCCGACGCCACCTGACGCCGAACCGACCCCGGGTCCGGACCGGGCGGGCACGGGGTCAGGTACCGGCTGACCCCGACGCCGGGGCGACCCGGGACCGGGGTGACCTGGAGAAGATCGCTTGACCGGAGGCCGGCGTCACGTCGCCGCCGGCGGTCGTCGTATCGGAGGGGCGGACGGGAATCGAACCCGCACCGTCAGTTTGGAAGACTGAAGCTCTGCCATTGAGCTACCGCCCCGCGGCCGACCCGATGCCGGACAGCACCGTCGGCCGGACATACAGCGTAGCGGTCCGCCGCCGGCGACGTCGCGCCCGTTCCCCGTCGCCGTGTCGCCGGCACCGCGCCGACGCAGGCCGCGCTCCCAGCACGTAGACTGGCTGCCGCCACGGGGTGTGGCGCAGCTTGGTAGCGCACTCGCTTTGGGAGCGAGGGGCCGTGGGTTCAAATCCCGCCACCCCGACCGGATTCCTGGTACCAAACAGCCAGTCCTACCCTGATTCGTTACGTCGCAGCACCAGTAAGTAAGGGGAGTACGCCTGTGGAGAGCACCGTCGAGACCCTGAGCCCGACTCGGGTGCGGCTCGCGATCGAGGTGCCGTTCGCCGAGTTGGAGCCCAGCCTGAAGCAGGCGTACAAGGAGATCGGCGCTCAGGTGATGATCCCGGGCTTCCGGAAGGGCAAGGTGCCCCCAGTGGTCCTCGACCAGCGGATCGGACGGGAGCGGATCCTGAGCGAGGCGGTCCAGGGCGCCATTCCCGGCCAGCTGCTCGCCGCGGTCCGGCAGCACGACGTCCGCACGATCGGTCGTCCGTCCGTCGAGATCCAGGAGTTCGGCGACGGCAAGCCGCTCAAGTTCACCGCCGAGGTCGACATCCGGCCGGAGATCACGCTGCCGGACCTGGACGGCTTCGAGGTGACCGTCGACACGATGACGGTGACCGACGAGGCCGTCGACCAGCAGCTCGAGGCGCTGCGCGCCCGTTTCGGCACGCTCAAGGGAGTCGACCGGCCGGCCCGCCGGGGTGACTTCGTGCAGCTCGACCTGGCCGCCACGGTCGACGGCCAGGAGGTGCCGGGCGGGACGGCGACCAACCTGTCGCACGAGGTGGGCAGCAACCAGCTGCTGCCCGGCCTCGACGAGACGGTCGAGGGGATGAGCGCTGGCGAGTCGGCCACCTTCACCAGCACCCTGGTCGCCGGCGAGTTCGCCGGCCGGGAGGCCGAGGTGTCGGTGACGGTCCGGACGGTCAGGGAGCGCGAGCTGCCCCCACTCGACGACGACTTCGCCCAGTTGGCCAGCGAGTTCGACACGCTGGAGGAGCTGCGCGCCGACATCGCCACCCGGCTCGGCCAGCTGCAGCGCCGGCAGCAGCTCGTGCAGGCGCGCGACCGGGCGTTGCAGGCGCTGATCGAGGCGGCCGACGTCCCCGTGCCCCAGGGGGTCCTCAGCGACGAGGTCGAGGCGCGCCGCCAGGCCCTCGTCGACCGGCTGGAGCGGTCCGGGGTGACCCTGGCCGACTTCCTCGCCGCCGACAACAAGACGGAGGAGGACCTCACCAACGACCTGACCGAGGCGGCCAGCCGGGCGATCCGCACCCAGCTGTTCCTCGACGCCGTCGCCGACGCCGAGGAGATCAGCGTGAGCGACGACGAGTTCACGGCCGAGGTCGTGCACCGGGCCCAGCACGCGGGCATGCAGCCGCAGCAGTACTACGACCAGCTCGCCAAGGCGGGCCTGGCCCCCTCCATCGCGGTCGAGGTGCGGCGGAACAAGGCGCTGCTGTCGGTGCTGGAGCGCATCACCGTCAAGGACGGCGACGGCACCGTGCTCACGCTCGAGGAGCTGCGCGGCGGCGTCGACCCCAGCCAGGACCACTTCGGTTACAACCACGACTGAGGCGACAACCACGACCGAGGCCACCGGGACCGAGGCGACCGGACTGGGGCAACCGGGACTGGGGCAACCGGGACTGGGGCAACCACGATCGAGGCCCAGCCACGCCTCGGCCTCGCCACGCCCGACGGCTGGGGCCCGACGGTGCGGCCGCGCCCGACCCACCGCCGGGGTGACGTGTGGTCCGTGGTGGTCCTGCGCCGACAGCGAAATGGGCGGCGACCGTGGTCGTCGGTGCGGAGCGACCGGCTAGGGTCGCGGTAGGACGACATCGCATACGTGCTTGAGCCGAAGGGGCTGCCATGACGGAGCTGCATCGAGCCGACCCCATCCCCGGCTATGCCCACCCGGGACCGTACCTGCGGACCCGCGGCGGGGACCCGTACCTCGGGGCGCTGGACGACTCGGTCTACAACCGGCTCCTCCAGGAGCGCATCATCGTGCTGGGCAGCGAGGTGACCGACCAGGTCGCCAACCGCATCTGCGCTCAGCTGCTGCTGCTGTCCGCCGAGGACCCGAACCGCGACATCAACCTGTGGATCAACTCGCCCGGCGGCTCGGTCTACGCGGGCATGGCCATCTACGACACGATGCAGTTCATCACCAACGACGTCGTCACGGTGGCGATGGGCATTGCTGCGTCGATGGCGCAGCTGCTGCTCTGCGCGGGAACCAAGGGCAAGCGGTACGCCCTGCCGCACGCGCGGATCATGATGCACCAGCCCTCCGGCGGCATCGGCGGTACGGCGGCCGACATCGCCATCCAGGCCGAGCAGATGCTCTACACCAAGCGCATGTTCCAGGAGCGGGTGGCGTTCCACACCGGACAGACGCCCGAGCAGATCGAGGCCGACTCCGACCGCGATCGGTGGTTCACCGCCCAGGAGGCGCTGGAGTACGGCTTCATCGACAAGGTGATCACGGGCGCGGCGCAGGTGGAAGCCGGCGCGGGTACCCGCTCCTGACGAGAGGATTGAGTGGTTCTGATGACTGACCTGAGCCTGCCGCCGGGTTTGCGCGACCTCCACAACCGGTACATCATCCCGTCGTTCATCGAGCGGACGTCGTACGGGATCAAGGAGTCGAACCCGTACAACAAGATGTTCGAGGAGCGGATCATCTTCCTCGGCGTCCAGGTCGACGACGCGTCCGCCAACGACGTGATGGCGCAGCTGCTGGCCCTGGAGTCGACCGACCCTGACCGCGACATCATCATGTACATCAACTCGCCGGGCGGGTCGTTCACGGCCATGACGGCGATCTACGACACGATGCTCTACGTCCGGCCGGACATCTCCACGGTGTGCCTCGGCCAGGCGGCCAGCGCCGCCGCGGTGCTGCTCGCCGCGGGGACCCCCGGCAAGCGGATGGCCCTGCCGAACTCGCGGGTCATCATCCACCAGCCGGCGACCGAGGGCGGGTACGGGCAGAGCTCGGACATCGAGATCCAGGCGCGCGAGATCCTGCGGATGCGGACCCTGCTCGAGGAGATGATCGCGCGGCACACCGGCCAGCCCGTCGAGAAGGTCCGCAAGGACATTGACCGCGACAAGATCCTGACGGCCCAGGAGGCCAAGGAGTACGGCCTGGTCGACCAGGTGCTGACGACCCGCAAGAAGTCCGCTCTGGCGGTCACCCAGTAGCGCTGACACGACACGAACGTCACGGGGCTCGGGGTCGCCGCAAGGCGACCCCGACCAGGTAACGTCAAGGCGTACGGTCGGGTGACCACGCGGTCGCTCGACCGCGTCAGCCCCGGGCGAGGGGCCCCCGTCGCGGGGTGGTCCCTGGTTCAGGGGTGGTTCGGCTGGCCGTGGCAGAGCAGGAGTTGTCGACAGTGGCACGCATCGGCGATGGCGGTGACCTGCTCAAGTGCTCGTTCTGTGGTAAGTCGCAGAAGCAGGTGCGCAAGCTGATCGCCGGGCCCGGCGTCTACATCTGCGACGAGTGCATCGATCTCTGCAACGAGATCATCGAAGAGGAGATCCCGGCCGACGACCATCCGCGCTTCGACGAGCTGCCCAAGCCGCGGGAGATCCGCCAGTTCCTGGACGAGTACGTGGTCGGGCAGGACGCCGCGAAGAAGGCGCTCTCCGTCGCGGTCTACAACCACTACAAGCGCATCCAGGCCGAGGCGTCCGGCAGCCGGGGTGACGGCGAGCCGGTGGAGTTGGCGAAGTCCAACATCCTGATGATCGGCCCGACCGGGTGTGGCAAGACTCACCTGGCCCAGACCCTGGCCCGCATGCTCAACGTGCCGTTCGCCATCGCCGACGCGACGGCGCTGACGGAGGCGGGGTACGTCGGCGAGGACGTCGAGAACATCCTGCTCAAGCTCATCCAGGCGGCCGACTACGACGTCAAGCGGGCCGAGACCGGCATCATCTACATCGACGAGATCGACAAGATCGCGCGTAAGTCGGAGAACCCGTCGATCACCCGGGACGTCTCCGGCGAGGGCGTACAGCAGGCCCTTCTCAAGATCATCGAGGGTACGGTCGCGAACGTGCCGCCCCAGGGCGGCCGCAAGCACCCGCACCAGGAGTTCATCCAGATCGACACGACCAACGTGCTGTTCATCTGCGGCGGCGCGTTCCAGGGCCTGGAGCGCATCATCGAGCAGCGGATTGGTCGCAAGGGCCTCGGCTTCGGCGCGAACCTGCGGGCGGTCTCCGACCAGTCGACCGACGACCTGTTCGCCCAGGTGATGCCCGAGGACCTGATCAAGTACGGCCTGATCCCCGAGTTCATCGGGCGCCTGCCGGTGTTCACCAGCGTGCGCGGGCTGGACCGGCAGGCCCTGGTGAAGATCCTCACCGAGCCGCGCAACGCCCTCGTGCGGCAGTACCAGCGCCTGCTCGAGCTGGACAACGTGGAGCTCGAGTTCGAGCCGGACGCGCTGGAGGCGATCGCCGACCAGGCGATCCTGCGGGGCACCGGCGCCCGGGGCCTGCGGGCGATCATGGAAGAGGTCCTGCTCTCTGTGATGTACGAGGTGCCCAGCAACCCCGATGCCGCCCGCGTCCTCATCACGCGGGACGTCGTGCTGAAGAACGTGAACCCGACGATCGTGCCGCGCGCCACCGCGTCGCGCCGTGCTCCGCGCGCGACCGCGCGGGGGGAGAAGTCGGCGTGAGCTCCGGCACCGTGAGCCGCACCACGCTGCGGGTCGCCGCCTGCCAGCTCAACTCGCGCGGCGACCGGGCGGCGAACCTCGCGGCCGCGGTGGAGATGCTGGAGCGGGCCGCCGCCAGCGGCGCGGACCTCGCCGTGCTGCCCGAGTACGTGGACTACCTGGGGCCGGCGTCGGGCGAGCCGGAGCCGGAGCCCGTCGACGGATCGTTCGGCCGCCTGTTCGCCGACACCGCCCGGCGGCTGTCGATGTGGGTGATCGCCGGATCGTTCCACGAGGTCGGGCCCGACCCGGAACACACCTACAACACCACTCTGGTCTTCGACCGGTCGGGCACGCTCGCCGGGGTCTACCGCAAGATCCACCTCTTCGACATCGAGCTGGCCGGGCGGCCGGAGGTGTCGTACCAGGAGTCGCGGCGCGTGGCGCCCGGGACCGAGGTGGTCTGTGTGGACGTCGAGGGGGTCCGGGTCGGCCTGTCGATCTGCTACGACCTGCGCTTCCCCGAGCTGTACCGGCGGCTCGCCGTGGACGGGGCCCGGGTCGTCGTGGTGCCGGCGGCCTTCACCACCCACACGGGGCGCGACCACTGGGAGGTGCTGCTGCGCGCCCGCGCGATCGAGAACCAGTGCTACGTCGTGGCGGCTGGGCAGAGCGGGGAACACGACCCGGGCCGCAGCTGTTACGGCCACAGCATGGTGGTCGACCCGTGGGGCACCGTCGTGGCGCAGGCCGTCGACGGACCCGGCCTGGTCGTGGCCGACCTCACGCTGGACCGCGTCGAGCGGATCCGCACCGAGTTGCCGAGCCTGGCGAACCGGCGCCTGATCGCCTGACCGGCCGCCGCGGATGCCCTGTCCCCGCGGTCGGACCTGATCGCCCCGGGTGACCTGGTCCGCGGGACTCCCGCTGGGCCGGCGGCCCGCTCGCTGGGCGTGGCCCCGTTTCCGTTCAGTGCCTGTCTCCCCAAGGGGTGCCGTCCGCGCCGCGTGCGCCGTCGGGCGGGTGATCCGGTCGAGGTGGCGCCCGATGGGTGGGCGCGCCGGCGGTCCGGCCGACCACCCTGGGCGGGCCGGCCGGGAATGGCCGGGCCGCGGTCGGTGTTGGACCCCAGCGAGCGCGCGAGGCAGCGGCGCGGACGGCCGACGGTCGGACCCGAGGTACGACGAGCCGGCAGCCAGGGATGTCCGAAAGGTGGATGCCCCCGAGTTGCGGCTCCTCGCGCGGTCGGTTACTGTATTCGAGCCGGCAGCGAGCCGGGCGGATCACCGCGGAAGAGCGGATGGATCGGCCGGGCTGACGGCAATCCCCCTGACGATAAGCTCCTCAGTGGAGCGCGGTCAGGGCTGGGTCCCCGATTCCCGAGCGGTACTGAAGCAGGTGGGACACCACTTGACGAGGTGAAGCCGATCGGGTAAGGTGGAGAAGTTGCCCCGGGCACGGAGCCCTCGCGATGAGGGCCGAGTGACGGCGAGGCGCTTGTTTCTTGAGAACTCAACAGGGTGCTTGATACGCCAGTGCCAAGTACTGAAACATGTCCTTGGCAATTCCTTTGAATTGTCAGGGTCTACATCGGTTTTCGATGGAGAGTTTGATCCTGGCTCAGGACGAACGCTAGCGGCGCGCTTAACACATGCAAGTCGAGCGGAAAGGCCCCTTCGGGGGTACTCGAGCGGCGAACGGGTGAGTAACACGTGAGCAAC
>Ga0310834_100524_pt1 | contig 41069 bp, 36 predicted proteins | sample SM_ome_2_FD_201314 | JGI IMG/M metagenome (GOLD analysis project Ga0310834, IMG submission 201314) | Sorghum-adapted microbial communities enriched on stacked mutant (SM) sorghum from Joint BioEnergy Institute, Emeryville, California... ...
TATTATTTTTCTGATGTTCAGGTTAGGGGTTATTATTCAAATAAGGCTAGGAGGTTTCTTGAAAGAGAAGGAATTCAACTGGATATTACGGAACAGGATATTATTGATTTACAAAAAGGGGTCGTCGATTTTATTGGAATTAGTTATTATATGTCTCTTGTAACAAGTTCTAATCCTGAAAGGAAAATCAAGGTAAAAGGAAATATGTTGGAAGGAATATTAAATCCATATTTAGATAAGTCAGAATGGGATTGGCAAATAGATCCTATTGGGTTACGAATCACATTAAATAATCTTTATGATCGTTACCAAATTCCTATTTTTATTGTTGAAAACGGTTTAGGAGCGATTGATGAGAAAAAAGGAAATGAAATGATAAGGGATGATTATCGAATTGATTATTTAAGAAAACATATTGCTCAGATGAGGGACGCAATTTTAATCGATGGTGTTGAAATAATAGGATATACCGTATGGGGATGTATAGATTTAGTCAGTGCTTCCACCGGAGAAATGAAAAAAAGATACGGGCTTATATATGTTGATCGCAATGACCATGGTGAAGGCACTTTAAAAAGAGAACGCAAAAAATCTTTTTATTGGTACAAGAAAGTGATAGAAACAAATGGTGCTTGTTTGGACTAGAATGATATTCCACATACATTATAACAATTGAAAATATAAGGAAAAAACGAGAAGGTGAAAAAATGAAATTCCCTAATTTATTTAAACCTATCAAAATAAAAAACGTGATTTTTAATAATCGTATTATTGCCACTCCTGCTGGCCCTTTTATGGATAAAGCAATCGGAGGGGCTGGTGTGATCATTACCGGCCATGCGATTGTTAGTAGAAAAAGAGCAAGTTATTCACGTCCGGATGAACCATATATTTTTGACAAATATCAAAGAGAAGCAACCAAAGAGAGGGTTATTATAGCAAAGCAAGCTGGTGCAAAAGCATCACTGGAATTAATTCACGCCGGACAATATGCTCGTGTAGATGATTATGCAATAGGTCCTGTTAGCTTTATTCGTGAAGATGGAACAGAAGTTCGAGCAATGGATGAAGAAATGATGAATGAGGTTGCAAATAATTGGGCAGAAACAGCTAAAAATGCTAAAGAAATAGGATTTGACATGGTGATGTTGCATTTTGGCCATGGCTGGTTGCCTGCGCAATTTTTGTCCCCTTTATTTAATAAAAGGAATGATGAATACGGTGGATCTTTTGAAAATAGAATCAAATTTCCAAAAATGATAATTGATCGTGTCCGCGAAAAAGTAGGACCGGATTTTATAATTGACATGCGTATTAGTGCTTCAGAATGTGTGGAGGGTGGAATCGAATTTAAAGACGTCTTAAAGTTTATTCAATTGGTGGAAGATAAAATTGATATGGTACATATCTCGGCTGGTTTGGACATGATACGGGAAGGAAATGTTCATATGGCTCCAACTATATTCAAAGAACATATGCCCAATGTTAAATGGGCAGCAGAAGTCAAGAAAAATGTAAAGATACCGGTTACTGTTGTTGGTGCCATTATGACTCCCAAAGAAGCAGAATCAATCATATCTGAAGGGAAAGCCGACTTTGTTGCATTAGGGAGACCTCTTATTGCAGATCCTTTTTGGCCAAAAAAAGCAAAGGAAGGTAGAGATGAAGACATTGTACCTTGTTTACGCTGTCAATATTGCTACCATATATCTACAGAAAGATGGAATGTAGGTTGCTCAGTTAATCCAAGGTACACCAGACCACATTTAGTACCATTAGAGTTACCAAAAGCTAAAGATCGCAAAAGAGTAGTTGTGATTGGCGGGGGTCCAGCAGGAATGAAAGCTGCTTTAGTAGCTGCAGAAAGAGGTCATGAAGTTATTTTAATTGAAAAAGAAAAGGAACTTGGCGGATTATTACGATATTCCGCCTATGAACGCTTAAAAATAGATTTATATAATTACATGAAGTATTTAGTTACACAAATAAATAAATCAAATGTAATAGTAAAAACAGGTACAAGAGCAACCCCTGGTTTGGTCAAAGAGTTATCACCGGATGCTATTATAATTGCCATTGGTGCATTACCTATTATTCCAAAAATCAAGGGTGTAGATAAGCCTCATGTTTTCCAAGCATTAGATGTATATGGAAAATTTGAAAAAATCGGACAAGATGTTGTAATTATAGGAGGTGGTTCAACCGGATGTGAATTAGGGATAGAATTGGTAAGATGTGGTAAAAATGTGACAATTTTAGAACGATCTGGCATGTTGGCAAAAAACGGAAATCTACTTTATCGGATCGGTTTGAGACAAACGATGGAAAAAGAAGAAAAATTATATTGGGAACTTAATTCTACTTGTAAAGAGATAACAGATAATGGCGTTATATTTATTCAAGATGGTAAGGAAAAATTTATTAAAGCTCACACGGTTATATTGTCTACAGGTTTGAAAACGGATCCTAAAGCTATTGAATCTTTTTATGGAATTGTACCTGATACCTATGTGATTGGTGATGCTAATAAACCAAGAAATGTTATGGATGCAACAAGAGAAGCTTATTTTATAGCAAAGAATATTTAAGAGTTAATTTACTTCATTACCTAACGAGAGGAAAACTAATATAGATGGAGGTGATAATAAGTTGCAAGCTATAATAATAAATTTTTAAAAATTCGTTGCAACCGTTTTCTATACAAACTGGCTAGGAAAATAAAACTAATTACTTAGTAAAAAGTTTTTCTAATTATTTTTAAGTAAGGAGGAATAACACATGGATTATAAAAAAGTCGCAGGTGAGATTTTATCTGCATTAGGTGGTTGGCAAAATATAAAATCTTTAAATCATTGTGCTACACGGCTCAGAATTTCTTTAGCTGATCAAAGCAAGTTAAATATATCTAAGTTGGAAAGTAACAAAAATATATTAGGGGTTATAAATAACAATACTGAAATTCAATTGATCATAGGTACAGAAGTTCAGCACGTATATAATGAAATCATGAAGATATCCAAAGAACCAATTGATACATCTATAACAAATTCAGATTCAAGCACTAAGCAAAAAGCTAATAATGGAGGTTTACTTGATCGCTTTTTAGCAATAATAACTGCAATATTTACTCCATATATTCCAGTTTTAGCTACATCGGGTATTGTATTAGGCTTAATTGCTATAGCAACAAACTCCGGTTGGCTTTCTGAGAAGAGTCCAACATATATTACTTTTGCTGCTATGGGAAAGGCATTAATTTACTTTTTTCCTATACTTTTAGCTTTTACAGCTGCTAATAGATTTGGCGCGAATCCTTTTATTGGAGCTACAATTGGAGCCGCTTTACTATATCCAGATCTTAATAAAATTTTAGTATCAGGAGCAAAATTAGACTTCCTCGGTATTTCCTATACAGCAATGAATTTCGCGAATACTGTGATTCCTATCCTTATATCAATGTGGGTGTTAAGCCATCTTGAAAAATTTTTAAAAAAATCTTTGCCTAAAATATTACAATTTATGCTTGTACCCTTAATAAGTATATTAGTAATGGTTCCATTAACTTTAATCGTATTTGGTCCAATTGGCAATTTGCTTGCAAGTGGGATAGGCAGAGCATATGAGTTCTTATTAAAAGGAAATATTATCATTTTTAGTTTACTGTTTGGTGCATTTTTTATCTTTGTTATTATGTTTGGATTACATTGGATTGTTTTACCGTTGCAACTTCAAATTTTAGCAGATAAAGGTCTTGAATATTCATTGGCAGCAGGTGGTATGGGTAACTATGCACTTCTTGGTGTTACATTGGCTGTATTGTTATTCCATCAAGACAAAGAATTAAAAGGGATAGCCGGGTCAGCTGCATTTGTAAACTTAATCTCAGGAATTACTGAGCCGGGGTTATATGGTGTTTGTGTAAGAAATAAACATTACTTTTTATCGGTAATTTTAGGTGGAGCTGCTGGTGGTTTAATTTGCGGTTTGTTCAAGGTATATGTCAAAGCTTTTGCTTTTACAGGAATCATTGGTTTACCGGCATTTGCAGCTGCAACAGAAGTATTTCCATATTATTTAATTAGTGTTTTAGCGTCAATCGGTGTTGCATTTTCTACAACAATAATATTAATGAAAAAATCCAGAAAGGGCCATGATTTTGAAAAAAAATCAGCCTTAAATCAATCGGCTGAAATAATGGGAAATAAATGAGATTAATTAAGTAAGAAAAATAATGAATATCCTGTTAATTATATTGGATTACAAATAGATCAACTAAAATGTTATTGGTTATTTACAAAAAGGCAAAATAAAATTTCATTTATTGAAGAGGTAACAATTGTCCGTTAATTTAAAAGTATTTGTTAAATTGGATAAATGTTACCTCATTATTTTATTAATATCCATGCGTGCTGATGTAACGTACCATCAATGAAAATGAATAAATGATGTTATTATCTGAATAGACCCCCATGACGAAAAATTTCGTCGCCATCGGAAGGATGAAAATACCTTCTTGTCAAATAATTTAAGTTTACCCATTGGGGAATCAGGTATTTTCAGGGCCAGAAATACCTTCCCTTGTAAGCGTCCGAATTTCAATCGTTTTTCGCTAGTGTGTTTATTAAGTCGTAAGAGTAAAAAGTCATGATAATTTCTATACTACGGTATGCAACATAAGTAAAGAAAGCAAGGACTCAAATCATATATTATCGTAAAAACAAAACTTTTGCAAAGATTATAATTTGGGTGTTTGAGTCAAGCGTATGTGGGCATTTTTTTAACCCCGTGCCGGAAATGTAAACGGATACATACGTTCGGGGTTCTCTCCTTGGTCAATATTCCGCCTTTTTAAAAACCGGACAGTGCTTTCAGCGCTTTGTATGTGGGCGTATCTGCCTTGTTTTTTAAGATCGGGAGGTTGTCTCTTGTGACTTCTCCAACCGTGTTTTTGATGACGTATAATTAAGTTCGCAAAAAGTGAAAAGAGGAAAAGCCATCGGTAACTCCGAATATGGTAATTGCCCAAAAAACCTAAAAGGAGTTGAAACCGATGGCTTACCAGAATTCTACCTTGTCTCTCGAACAATGCTACTGAAATGTATGTCGGAACAGGATCCCATGCTCTCTATGCTTCAGTGGCTCTGTAAGCAAATGATGGAAGCCGAAGTGACAGCTAAAATTCAGGCACAGAATGCTTCGACAGGTTCTTTTCTTCCACGCTTTCTGTCCATCTTTCCACTTTTCCAAACAGCGTTTTTCATGCCAATTGATCCAAATAGGCCACCATTCCGGTGTACATGGCGCTTGCCCCTTTTTCCACCCAGCTGCGGCCATTTTTCAGCCTTTTGGCAAACACGCTCATCGTTCCTTCCGCGCTTCCCATTGGCCGCATTCCGGTGGTGTCAATCCCTCGGTCTTCCAAACCATTTTCGGTAATCTCCCAATGCTTCGGGATATTGTTCCAATTGGTGGGTCAGCGCCTAAAGCCGATCTTCCCGGGCTTTGTCTCCAAGTGTGCCGACTTTACTGTTTCATTCCGTCAACAGTTTTTGCCCGTCAAAATCGTCAAGGGCTTTTATCATATGCTGATAACGCGGATGGTTCCGGAATAAGCTCCGGATCTACCGTTCCACATGGAAACGGTCGAGTAAGAAGAAGGCTCGATCTTTAAAATATTCCCGGCAGGCCGTGATCCAGGCGACCCCGTCTCAATTGATCACCAAGAAATGTATGAAAGGGAAATTAGTATTTCCGATATTGTGAGGGAATTGCGGATCGATCGGAAAACCGTTCGAAAATATAATTCACTCCCCCATTCCCCCTTCCAAATCTAAACGGAAACAGAGAAAAAGCAGGTTAGATCCATTCAATGAGTATCTTCAAAAACTAGGAGAAAAACAGGCCGAAGGTTGGAAGTGGAAAGAAACGATCAGCGGTAGTAAAGTGCCGGAAAAAGGATATTTAGAACCAAATTGCGAAGGAAGAGGTACCAAAGGAAATGTTTCATCAAAAGTCTATAGGAGACTCCAGATATAATCGGATAAGCTCCGGACCTGATGCTAATAACTCCGGACCTAACGAAAACGAACAAACAAAAGATCATGAAAAAATGCTATTGGATATTTCTGAATTGGCAAGAAAGAAAAAGAGATTACAACCTTCCGAAATGGATGAGATCATTTTAAATCTTTGTGCAATCAAGCCGTTAACGCTCAAAGAATTGAGCGAAATACTGAATAGGCAGATGGATCCACTTCGCAAAAAGTACATTTCACGATTGCTTAAGGAAGGAAAATTAGAACTGCTGTATCCAGAGCAAGTAAACCATCCGAAACAAGCATATATGACACGATCTCTTTTTACAAATCAGCATTAGGATACTGAATTCCTAATGCTGGTTTATTGTTATTTGACAAATTTTCCCTTCTCGTGATGGGGCGAGGTACGAAAGAAGCTTGATGGAATTTGGATGGAATCCATTGAATTAGATAAAATTGTACCCATATACGTTGAAAATGTTTCGAAAGGACAGTGGAGAAAATGATCAAAATATTGGAGGAAGGATATCAGTTAAGCAGCCATGTTATTGTTGAAAAGGATAGACCTCCATGACGAAAAAATTTCATCACCGTCGGAAGGATGAAAATACCTTCTTGTCGGATATTATAATTTTACCCATAAAGGAATCCAGGTATTTTCAGGATAGAACAGAAGATAAATGTCGGTGAGTTGAGGTTATGGAATACTCAGCATATAAAATATGAATGAAAGGCACAAAAGATGCACAAGAATATTTTACGTGATTCAGCGATAATCAAATGAAACGGAACCACGAATTAAGTTGGTTAGAAGGATGTTTCATCCTCAAACAACAAGGTGGTTAGACAAACATATGTTGATTGATCAAAAATAAAAAACTCTCCTATGGCAAAATGCAATGCCAGGAGAGTTTTCCCTTTATGGATCTCCCGGCGCACGGCCGGGAGTGAAAAGATTTAGGAAACACGTTTATTTGACATAACGTTTCCCGATGCTGTCGGCGGCTAGGATGGCGGCGTACACGTCATCGGGCGTCACTTTGAAGGGCATGTTATGGATCGTTTCGCCTTCCGCGCAGGCGGCTTCGGCGACCTTCCAAATCTTTTCTTCCACATTTTCGGTGATGCCCATTTGTTCCAGGGTGACCGGCAAGCCGACGGAGATGTTCATGCGGATCATTCGTTCGATTTCATCCATGCTGCGGTTTTCCAGCACCAGCTGGGTGACGGTGCCGAAGGCGACCTTTTCGCCATGAAGCAGGCTGTGGACGTCTTCCAAGACGGTGAAGCCGTTATGGATGGCATGGGCTGCGGCAAGGCCGCCGCTTTCAAAACCGATGCCGCTTAAATACGTGTTGGCTTCCACCACGTTTTCCACCGCTTTCGTGACGGTTTTTCTTTGCACCGCCAAATAGGCCTTTAAGCCGTCTTCAAAAAGGATCTTTTGGCACAATTCGGCAAGCCCGATCGCCGCTCTCGTAATGGATCCGCCGGCCATCGGCGTTTTGTTGGCTTCATAACAAGCGCGGGCTTCCACATAAGTGGCCAGGGCGTCGCCGATCCCGGCTGCCAGGAGTCTCGCCGGCGCGTTGGCGACGATTTGCGTGTCGACCAAAACGATGTCGGGGTTTTTCGGCAAAATGAGATATTCTTCGAATACGCCGTCTTCCGTATAAATGACGGACAAGGCGCTGCACGGGGCGTCCGTGGAGGCGACGGTCGGAACGACGACGGTCGGCAGCTGCGTATAATAGCCTACCGCTTTAATGGTATCGAGGGTTTTTCCGCCGCCGACGCCGACCACGACTTCCACCTTATTTTCCACGGCGATCTTTTTAATCCGTTCGATTTCCTGTTTGGAACATTCGCCGCGGAACGTCTCGAATAAAACGGAAGCGTCCGTATTGGCAAAGCTTTTTTCAATGATGTTTTTCGTAATGCCCATTACGAATTCGTCGGCGATGAATAAGAAAGATTTTCCAAGGCGCCCGATATGTTCATGGATGTGATGCAATTCGCCTTTGCCTTGGATGTACTTGCCCGGTGAAATGAGAATTCTTGCCATGTTTTATCCTCCTTAGCTCTTTTTCTTTATTATGGCTTCCCATCCCTAAATTAGACCTTTCCGGAGTATCAGTCAATAAGTTTGTGAAATATTCGTAAATATGTAAAGTTTATCCTTTCCAATTTTGACAAAATGGTGAAATTGGCAAAAAGGCGAAAGGGCCGCCGGTTTCGGGTCTGGCGGCGGTCCCGAAAAGCATAGGGCGATGCTTCCGAATTGGCCGTGGAAGATGCGAATACCGCGCCGTGAATCCGGAAAATGCGGGATCGATGTCCCTCGATCCCGTGGGAACCCTGCAAGGCGTATTGATTAGGTATAATTTGGTGAAGTCGGCGTTCATCCGGTTCCGGGGGATTTTCTTGTGAAAGAACGGTTATCGACAATGGCCGTTTCCGGTTCGGGAAAATATGGGGTCAACCGCTCACAAGCCGGAATAAAAATTATCAGTTTGTTACAAACAGCAAAATCGAAAAAAGTCAACCGCTTACAAGCAAGTATAAAAAAGGTTTGCTCCCCATATACATGAGGAAGGGTGTCCCATTTTGCAGTCGATGGGTGCTTCAACGGATCATGTTTGCTTCCATAGCGATGAAAAGAGTGGCCGGAGACGGCCGTTTTTCTTGGCGAACTACATTTTCTAGGGAACTTGCAACCGTATCGATGAAAAGAGTAGCAGGAAACGGTCGTTTTTCTTGGCGAACTATCATTTTCTAAGCGAACTAGCAACCGTGCGATACCCATAAGAATGGGGACCGGTGGCCGGTACGGGTTTATTTCCGGCAAAATATCACCTTGTGATCCCATAGGCATCATGATGGATTGGGGATGGAATGATCCGTCCTGCTCTTTGGTCCGGGCGAAAAGATTTCCATGATGATCTTCGGTGCGGAACGGGTCCCGTGCCCTGTCCGACAGGCTGGTACGGGCCAAAATCCAAAAAAAGGTATCCCGATTCGGATGATTTATTGTAAAATAATGTTGCATCAATGCTAAAATAGATACAGAATTTGCCTTTTATTCCATAAAGGATATAAAGAAAGGAGTTCAAACCAATTGAAAAAAATCAGAAAAGCGATCATTCCCGCGGCGGGGCTCGGAACGAGATTTTTGCCGGCCACCAAGGCGATGCCGAAGGAAATGCTCCCGATCGTCGACAAGCCTACCATCCAATACATCGTGGAGGAGGCCATTGAATCGGGGATCGAAGATATCATCATCGTTACGGGAAAAGGAAAAAGAGCCATCGAAGACCATTTCGACAATAATTTTGAACTGGAACAAAACCTGAAGGAAAAAGGAAAATTCGATCTGCTGGAGAAGGTCAGGCAATCTTCGGAAGTGGAAATCCATTACATCCGGCAAAAGGAACCGAAGGGACTGGGCCATGCGGTTTGGTGCGCCCGGAACTTCATCGGGGATGAGCCCTTCGCCGTCCTGTTGGGGGATGATATCGTCCAGGCGGAGGTTCCTTGCTTAAAACAATTAATCAATCAATATGAGGAAACGTTGTCTTCGGTCATCGCCGTGCAAACCGTGCCCGACGACGAAACCCACCGGTACGGGATCATCGATCCGTTATCCAGCAGGGGCAGGCTGTATCAGGTGAAGAGCTTCGTGGAAAAACCGGAACAGGGCAGCGCCCCGTCCAACTTGGCCATCATCGGCCGGTATATTTTGACCCCGGAAATCTTCCGTTTCCTTGCCAGGCAAGAAGTCGGCGCCGGCGGGGAAATTCAGCTCACGGACGCGATCCGGGAACTCAACCAAATCCAGCGCGTCTTCGCTTACCAATTCGAAGGCAAGCGCTATGATGTCGGCGAAAAGCTGGGCTTTATCCAAACGACGATCGAATTCGCTTTGCAAAACGAGGAGTTGCGGGATGACGTGCTCAATTTTATGAAGCAACTCCTTGAAAGGGAAACGGAAGAAAGGTAAGGATTTTTCCTGTGCGGCTGCCGGTTGGACAATTCATCCGAAAAAGCGGCCGAAGAAAGGTAAGATTTTCACTGCCGTGATCATGCGGACATCGGACGTTGTCCATCGTAACCGAAAAAAGTTAGCTCGTTTTCATCGGAAACATTCCCCTCTGATCGGCGTCATGCCGGAGGGGATTTTTTTGCGGGCACAGCAACCCTATTTTTCGGACGGATTTCGTGACGGCTGGTTCGTCACGACGATGGACTTGATGCCGGAAGCCCCTATTTTTCGGACGGATTTCGTGACGGCTGCGGCGCTATTGTTTTTGGCGGCAATCGAAAAAATTTTGTGTTAAGCATTTTGCCGGAGCAAAAACCAAAAGCAGGGCGTTCTCGGATCGGCTCAAAACATGCCGGAGAAAGGGCCCCCCGCCTATGGATGATGACCAAGCATTTGTGTAAAAAGAAGCGGGGGCAAAGCGGATCCATTTCCGAAAACTTTGTTTGCCGGACAGGGAGTCGGATTTTACACAAGCATTCGGACCTGGTCTGCCAATGTCTAAATGTATGCAAAAAGGTCGGCCGGACCAATCAGCCGGAAATTGCCCGTCGCCAGTTTTTGAAAGAAAAATGGAACGGATGATGCGGGAAGAAAAAAATTTCCTTGAACGTCAAGATCCTCATCGGGAGCCGCCCTAGGATTGAGGTAGGCAGAAATCAAAATTTCCCATGAAGAAACGGCTGTGATCAACGAAAGGACGGCCGATACGGCCGAAAAGAAGATTTGTCCCAAGAGACCGGAACGGGGAATGTCAAATGCGGCTGTTTGTTCTTTACGGCGATAAAGCCGCTTTTGCAGGACGGAATCCGCCAAATTCAAACGCATCTGTTTGTTCTTTGCCGCAGCCAAACCGACTCGCCGGAGCAAGCCATCAAAGTGCCAAGAGTTCCGTTGAAAAAGGGAATTACAAGTGATCCATTTAAGACACCCGGACCCGCGTTGCCGCGTTAACCCGGGATCAGAAGGTAACTCCCCGGCGCGACGCTGCGCAAAAAGGGGCTCGGTTCGCCCACGCTGTAAAGCTGCAAGTAATGCATGGCCCGGGTGCAGGCGGTGTAGAACAATCTGCGCAGGCGCTCATCGCCGTAAACTTGCGCCGATGCGTTATAAATGATGACGGCGTCGAATTCGATGCCCTTGGCCAAATACGCCGGTATGACGATCACCCCTTGTTCGTATTCGGCGGAGCCGCTCTTGACGAGTTTAATTTCGTCGACGCCCTTCAGCGCCTCGAAGGCGGCGGTGCTTTCCGCCAACGATTTGCAGATGACCGTGATCGTATGGTACCCCCGGCTCCGCAAGTCCTTGACTTTGGAAGCGATCGAGCGGTGCAGTTCGTCATGGTCGGCAACGCTTGTCAGCACGGGCTTTTCGCCTTCGCGCTCAAAAGGGATGATCCGTTCGCCGCCGGGCACGAGCCCGCGCGTAAATTCGACGATCGGTTTTGTGGATCTGTAGCTGCGGTTCAAGGTGATCACGTCCGTTTCATCCGGTCCGTACAAGCTGGTCAATGTTTGAAAATCGGCCGTTTCGCACGAATGGGCGAAGATCGCCTGGTTAAAGTCGCCGAGCACGGTCATCCTCGCCGAGGGAAACAAACATTTCAAATACTCGAATTGAAACGGGGAATAGTCTTGCGCTTCGTCTACAAGCACATGTTTGATCGAGACGTTCGTCTGAAAGCCTTGAATCAGATCTTGCAAGAATAAAAACGGCGTTGCATCTTCGTAAAACAGTTTGCCTTCGTCCAGCATCTTCGCCGTCAACCGGCAAATATCCTCCCACTCCTCGGGCGTTTCCCCTTCCAGCCAAAATTTGATCCGCGTCGGATCGGCGAAAAGCTGTTTGTACATTCCCTTAAAGTCGATGAAACGAAGGGTCCGGATCCGCTTGCGCAGCGGCTTCCACTTTTTGCGGACGATCAGTTCGCCCAGCGCTTCGATCTCGTTCTCGTAATTGTCCAGCGATTTGCCTTTGGAGCGGCGTTTTTTCCGCAAATAGGTGTAAGCCTTATGGTAATCCTCGTCGCTGAGCAGCTCGATTTCTTCCTGCACCCACGGCTTGTTCCGTTCAAGTTTCTCCGCTTCATCGATTTTTTTGTTCAGCCAATCCGTCAGCTTTTCAAGCCGGTTGTGAAAGCGGAGGGAGGTGTCGCTGCTGTAAAACCTTTCCGCGATTTGTTCGGCGGTGATGATCGGTTTTCCTCTGAATCGAATATCTTTGAACAGCATGCCGGAGGATGCCAGCGACTTCCCATATGCCTTGATCGCCTCGAAAAAACGGGCCGATGCCTTGAATCGGATGCTCGCCATCCGGGTCCGCCAGGAAGGGTCATCCCTTGCGGTCAGCACATATTCCAGTTGCTCGTATGGCCCCTCGATTTGAAATTCTTTGCTCAACCGGTGGTCCAAGTATTCCTGGAAGGTGACCTGTTGCATGTTTTCTTCGCCGAGTTCGGGCAACACATTGGAGACGTAGCTGTTAAACATCGAATTCGGTGAAAATAATAGGATTTGATCGGCTTTCAGCCTGTCCCGGTACTTGTAGAGCAAGTAAGCGATCCGCTGCAGGGCGGCCGACGTCTTGCCGCTGCCGGCGGGCCCTTGCACGATGAGCATCCGTCCCCGGTCATGCCGGATGATCCGGTTTTGTTCCCGTTGAATGGTGGCCACGATGTTGTGCATATGTTTGTCTGAGACTTTGCCAAGCACTTGCTTTAAAATCTCGTCTCCGATGGTGAGCCTCGTATCGAACATCGATTGGATTACGCCGCCGCGGATGATATATTGCCATTTTTTCTCCAGCGTGCCGCGGACCGTGCCTCCGGGCGTGGCATATTCGGCCGGACCGGGGGCGTAATCGTAGTAGACGCTCGAGACCGGCGCCCGCCAGTCGTAGATGAGGATGTTCTCTCCGCTTGGATCCGTGAGTGTGGAGATGCCGATATAGATTTTTTCGGCGGCGGAATCCCCTTCTTCAGTGAAATCGATCCGGCCGAAATAAGGGATCTCCTGCATGCGGCGCAGCGCTTCCAGCCTCTTAAAGGCTTGCCTGTGGGTGCTTTGGCTCACGGACAGGTTCTGGGCCTGTTGCCTCAAGGCGATGATCGTCTCCAGATAATCGTCGAACGTGTCCGTATTGACCTTGACGTCATCCCAAAAATGTTTGCGGATGTTAATCACTTCTTTCCGGCGCCGGAGGGTTTCCTTTTCCAGCATGCCGATTTGCTCCGCGATGATCTCCATTACGCTGTCCAATCGTCCCTGCTCCCGCCGAAGTTCCGGATTCATAGCAAGCACTCCTTTAAAAAATGATGAAAAATGGGGGTTGACTGAAGGGGGTTTGTGGTGTATAATTAAAATCGGGGTATTATTTTATAATTATACAACACTTATGCCGCTATACTAATTTATCATAGTTTCCCGATTTGATCAATGGATTTCATGTTGCCAATTGCGATTGTTGGCATATTTTAACTCCATGCAAAAATGTAAACGAATCCATTGGTTTGGGGTGTCAAAAATTCTGCTTTTAAAAACCCGCCGGCTCGTATACAGGCGAACCGGCCTTGTTTTTTTATGTGCTGAAGATTGTCTCTTGCGGCTTCTCCGACCGTGTCCGCTGCCTTTTCGGCAAAATGTTTCGGCGGTTTCTTTTCTTCCCCGGTTTCTATCCTTCATTCAACCCTGCCCAACCGCTTTTTTCATGGCGTGGATCCGCCAAATAGGCCGCCAAACCGGTGAAGATGGCGCTCGCCTTTTTCCCCGGCTGCGTCCTTTTTTGGCCTTTTGGCAAACATCCTCATGGCTCCTTCCGCCCTTCCCATCGGATCTGTTCCGGTTCCCCTTACGCGGGTAAAAGGGCCGGGGCTTGGGGGCCGGTATTTCCGGCCCCGATCGTTCCACATTTTTTCCCAAATGTTCAACATCCGGTCGGTTTTGTTCAACATTTCCGGAAGATGGTCCAACATCCTTTTTGACCGGAAAGCCGGTTTGTCCAAAATCGTGCCCGAACGGTTCAACATTTATAAAAAATTGTCCAACATCGCCTGACACTGTCCATCATGAAGAGAAATTTGTTTAACATTTGAAAATTATTGTCCATCATGAAAAGAAATATGTCCAACATGGAAGAAAATTTGTCTATCATCGTCAAAAAAATGTCCATCATCCCCACATTTATGTCCATCATCGGCCGGAACGTCCAAAATCGGCATTCGGAGGCATCTCCCCCGATGGGAACACCCGGGTGATTTTGCAAAAAATCATTTGAAAAATGGAATCCGCTGCGCTAAAATAGATAGAAAATTAAAATTTGAGCAAAGATTCCGTTTGTGGTTGGCGGAAAGCACCGCGGGAGGGAATAATCGGCAAGCAGAACGGGGACGAAGCCGGTTTATCGAAAAAACATCGACATTCATCAGCCAAAAGACTTCAAGGGGAAGAAAGGGGAGGACTTTCATGACGAATGAAGAGATCAAACGGCTCGTCGATGAAGTGAAGGAGGAAGTGGTCGGCTGGCGGCGCCATTTGCATGCCCATCCGGAACTTTCCTTCCAGGAGGAAAAAACCGCCCAATTCGTCTACGAAAAGCTTCAATCTTTCGGCAATCTTGAGCTTTCCCGGCCGACGAAAACGAGCGTCATGGCCCGGTTGATCGGCGAGAAACCCGGCCGGGTGGTCGCCATCCGCGCCGATATGGATGCCTTGCCGATCAAAGAGGAAAACGATTTTGAATTTGTTTCGAAAAATCCGGGAGTGATGCATGCCTGCGGGCATGACGGCCACACGGCGATGCTCTTGGGAACGGCCAAAATTTTAACCCGCCTGCGGGACCGAATCCAGGGGGAAGTCCGTTTCCTCTTCCAACATGCGGAGGAGCTGTACCCCGGCGGGGCGGAGGAAATGGTGCAGGCCGGCGTTTTGGAAGGGGTCGATGTGGTGATCGGCACCCATCTCTGGTCGCCCCTTGAACACGGAAAAATCGGCATCGTCTACGGCCCGATGATGGCTTCACCGGACAGCTTCCATTTGCGCATCCACGGAAAGGGCGGCCATGCGGGAATGCCGCACCAGACGGTGGATGCCATCGCCATCGGCGCCCAGGTGGTGACGAACCTGCAATATATCGTCTCCCGCTATGTCGATCCGATCGAACCGCTCGTCGTCTCCGTGACCCAGTTTGTGGCGGGAACGACCTTTAACGTGCTTCCGGGGTCGGTGGAAATTCAGGGCACGGTGCGGGTCTTTGACGAAAAGCTGAGGCAGTCGGTCCCGCAGTGGATGGAACGGATCATCAAAGGGATTACCGAGGCCCACGGGGCAACCTATGAATTTCAATATCATTACGGCTATCGCCCGGTCATTAACGATGACGAGGTGACGAAGGTGATCGAAGAAACGGCGCGGGAGGTGTTCGGCGACGAGGCGGTGGAACGGATGAAGCCGAACACGGTGGGGGAAGATTTTTCCGCCTTCCTGCACCGGGTGCCGGGGAGCTTTTTCTACGTCGGCGCCGGCAATAAGGAAAAGGGCATCATCTATCCGCATCATCATCCCCGTTTTACCATCGACGAGGATTCGCTGGAAATCGGCGTCCGGCTCTTCGTGCATGCGGCGTTGAAATTGTTGGGGCAGGCGGCGTAACAGAACGGAATTCGCCCGAAAATTACGATCGCATCGACGGGTGTCGCAGCGTTCGCATGAAGCCAAACGTCGTAACGAAATTTTCCCAGTTTCTTTTTCCGAACGGGCAGGAATGTTCACTTGAAACCTGAAGTCGGACCCGAAGGTCGGGCTGTTCGTCCATGGAAGACGGGCAAGGTGTTTATGTTCACTTAAAACCGGGGGAGGAAATGAGGATGAAAGGAATTCGTTGGCTGATTGTCGTTCCGTTCCTCGGCATGCTCGGGGGAATCCCCTTCGCCAACCGGGTGAAGCCGTATGTTTTAGGGATGCCCTTCCTTCTCTTTTGGGTTGTCCTCTGGGTGGTGCTCACATCCCTCATCCTGTGGGTGGTTTACCGCTTCGATCCGGAAGCGCGGGAGGAGGAAGGAAAATGAATGCCGCCCTTGCCGTCATCGGCGTTTTTCTTCTTTTGGCGTTCTATTTGGGCGTGCGGGCCCGCCAGGGAAAGGATATGAATTTGGAACAATGGACGGTGGCAGGGCGCGGATTCGGGGCGATCTTCGTGTTTCTCCTCATGGCGGGGGAAATTTATACGACGTTCACTTTCCTGGGGGGAAGCGGCTGGGCCTACGGCAAAGGCGGGCCGGCCTTTTACATCATTGCCTACGGCTGCCTGGCCTACGCCTTGTCCTACTGGATGCTCCCGAAAGTGTGGAAATATGCCAAAGAACACCGGTTGATGTCCCAGTCCGACTTTTTTGCCCACAAGTACAAAAGCCCGATGCTCGGGGTTCTCGTTTCCCTCGTCGGGGTTGTCGCCCTCATTCCCTATTTGGTTCTGCAATTGAAAGGTTTGGGAATTATCGTTTCCGAAGCTTCTTACGGAAAGATTTCGCCTGCCGCCGCCATTTGGCTCGGGGTATTGGCGGTCACGGTCTATGTGATGATTTCCGGCATTCACGGTTCCGCCTGGACGGCGGTCGTCAAGGATTTCATGATTTTGGCCGTGGCGGTATTTTTGGGCATATATTTGCCCGTACATTATTACGGCGGAATCCGGCCGATGTTCGAGGCGGTGGAAAAGGCGAATCCCGGATTCCTCACCTTGCCGGATCAAGGGATGAGCGTATCCTGGTTTATTTCCACCGTGCTGTTGACGGCCCTCGGCTTTTATATGTGGCCCCATACCTTCGGCTCGGTGTATTCGGCGAAAGGCGCCAACGTCTTCCGGAAAAATGCCGTCCTATTGCCGATTTATCAGCTGGTGCTGTTGTTCGTCCTTTTCGTCGGTTTCGCGGCGATTTTGCAAGTTCCGGGTTTGCAGGGATCGGACGCGGATTTGGCTTTGCTGCGCCTTTCCATCGCCACCTTTGATCCCTGGTTTGTCGGGGTGATCGGAGCGGCGGGGCTGTTGACGGCCATGGTGCCGGGTTCGATGATTTTAATGACGTCGGCCACATTGTTGGCGAAGAACGTTTATCAAGTGTTCTCGCCGTCGACGACCGAGGAGCGGGTGAGGAAGCTGGCCGTTTATCTGGTTCCCGTTATCGCCCTCGTCTCTCTCTATTTCACTTTCCGCGGCGGGGAGACGATCGTCGCCCTGCTCCTGATGGGTTATAATCTGGTCACCCAGCTCTTTCCGGCGCTCTTCTTCAGCTTGTTTAAAAATCAATTTGTCACAAAATACGGAGCGGCTGCGGGAATTGTGGCCGGCGTGGCGACGGTGGCCTATATTACGTTATCCGGAACGGGGATCGGCACATTATTCCCCGGACTGCCGCAAGCGGTCAAAGATTTGAACGTCGGGATCGTTGCTTTGGCGGTGAACTTGGTCGTCACCTTGGCGGTGAGCGCGTTTCCGCCCAAATTCTTTCGTTTCACCGGAGAAAAAAATTCGCCGGACGTAAACCTGGATGTAAAGTGAATTTGGGAAAAGGGACGGTTCCCGAAGATGAAAGCAGAACAGGCATGGTCCGGTTGAAAGGGAGGAAGGGGGAACCCCGGCCTGCCGCGGGAATGGCTCGCCCGGATGGTGCCGCAAGAAGAGGCAGGCGGCCAAGAGGGGAAAGGGGAAGACCTGCCCGGCGGTCCGTCATTGGCCGCCGGGCTTTCCGGCTGGGCGATGGAGAAAAGGCATGAAACCGGAGACACTCCTTCATGTGTTTGTTTTTCTTTAGGATTCAACATGGATCAATGCGCCATGGCAAGGGCGCTGCCCCTAAAGTGAATGGGTTCTTCTCCGCGGAACGAAACCTTTTTGGATCCGGGAAGAGCGAAAGCCGCCGGAAAAATCGGTCTCACCTTTCATCGCCCGTCGGTTTTTTATTGATCGTTGACCGCCCCTTCGAGCGCCAGGGGCGAATTTTTTAGCAATAAAGGATATTTCCGGTTCAGATATGCCTTGATCGCCTCCATTTCCTGCTCCGACGGGACGGCGCCGGCCGGGGGAAGCGAATCTTTGGAAAATCCCTCCGATGACAAATAGGCTTTCAGAACTTCGCCGATCTTTGATAAGGCGGCTTCTTTTCAATCATATTTGCCGTTTTCGGCAAAAGAAACGTTCTCGAAGGAAATATGCAAGATTTTATACGGTTTCCTGTTCTCCGTTTCGTCAACGAGTTGCATCATGAGCAGCGTTTGATTGGCGAGTTCCGGTTTTTCCATGACCCCATTTTTTATTTTGCTGATGGGGATTTCCACGATTTTTTCTTCCGAGACACAAATACTTTGACCGTTCTCCCATTCTCTTTGCCCCTTTTCACGCCGTTTTTTTGCAAACGGACTGCATAGCAAAAAACTTTTCCAAAAAACGGGCGTTTTCCTGCATTGCCATTTTCTAATTCCGAAAATCGTTGAATATGGGCCGTCATTCGGCGGATAGGGCGAGTGCTGAAAAATTTGCAGGCGAGAAAACGGTACGCGTGCGTATTGGATGGGCTGAACTGCAAGGCAATCACAGGTCGGCGGGTCTGCCGTAACCCTCCTATGCCGATCATCCGTAAAACTTCGGGGTTGATCTTGCCCGGGGGCGTGCGCCTTCAGGCGGAGGCGCCCCCAAGGCCCCGTTCAAAAAGTCCGCCCGGTGGAAGCCGGAGACCGCCCGCTTTTTCCCGACGGAACCCTGAAACTTTTGACAGAGGCCGCCCCGGTGTCTTTCCATGAATCGTGCAAAAGTTTCCGTTGACAAACGGAAAAAATCCGGTCTTACAATAAAACCCGTTCATCGTACAATAGAATTGGCGGCAACGTGCCGAAGCGGGAAACCGGCGGTCCGCAACGGGGGCGTATTTGGTTTCAGAGGAATTTGCCGTCCCATGGGTCTGTGGCTGTTTGAGAGGCAGGACGCGCTGCCGGAGATTCGGGATGCGGGAATGGATTCGCCGAAAGAGGCGAGAACGGATTTCATCGCTTTATCACGGTCATTCGATGGCGGCGGCTTAGTTGCGGATCCGGAGAAGCGGAGGGCTTCAGGAAAAAATTTTGCCGCGTCCGCGGCGGTCAAGGGAGAAAGTCGCGGGCTGGCGGATTGCATGAAACCGAAGCTGTAACCGTTATCATATCGGATGGCATGGAAGCCGTTCGCCCGCCGAGCCGTTTTTCCGGCGGAAAGGCGGCAGGGCTTCGTTTCTCGGTCCCGGGACGGACAGGGTATCCCGTGGATCGCCGCAAACGGAAGCGCTCCATGATCGCCCCTGTGGCCCATGTTTTCGGCTCTGCGTAAACGGCAACCAACCGGCGACTGCCGGGTCGAGGACGATCCTGTAAAATTGTGGAACCGGCGTTTTCGGCAAAAGAAGGAAAATTTTGCCTTGCTGAAGAAAAAGTATATGGATCCATTTGTGGCGGCATTCGCTCCGAATCTCCGCCCAAAATTGAAGCGATGAAGGGGGCCGTCTTGCGGCAGGGAAGCGTTCATCCATGCCAGGGACGATGGCCTTCCGGCCGGATAAAGCCGGACGGCCTCCAATGACCGGGGGCGGCTTTGAACCAGGCCGATGCTTCCGCCGGATAAAGCCGGACGGCCGCTTTCTGGGATCGGTTTCGTAGGAAGCCCGGGATAATCCCCTTTCGGCCGGAAAAACGGGCGGGCGCCGGGGCCGTTTCCGGTGTTTTCACTCCGGTTCTTTTCATGGCGGCCGCCGTCAGAGACAGCGCTTTCACCGGTTTCTTCGGCCGTAACCTTTGCAGCAGATCATTCGGGCGCGCTGTTATTGAATTTGCGGTTCGCAAAAATTTGCACCGGGCGGCAAGTCCGCCTTTTATTGAAAAAGATGCATTCGAAAAGGAGGAGACTGACATGGCAAAAAAAGGACTGCCGGAAAATTTTTTGTGGGGAGGGGCCGTTTCCGCCCACCAGCTGGAAGGCGGCTGGGATAAGGGAGGAAAAGGGATCAGCATCGCCGATGTGATGACCGCGGGAAGGCACGGGGTGCCGCGGAAAATCACGGACGGCGTCCAGGAAGGCTATTATTATCCGAACCATGAAGCCATCGATTTTTATTCCCGTTATAAGGAAGATATCAAATTGTTCGCGGAAATGGGATTCAAATGCTTCCGCACCTCCATCGCCTGGACGAGGATTTTTCCCAACGGCGACGAGGACCGGCCCAATGAGGAAGGCTTGAAATTTTACGACGATTTGTTCGATGAATTGCTGAAATACAACATCGAACCGGTCATCACCCTTTCCCATTTTGAAATGCCCTATCATCTCGTGAAACATTACGGCGGCTTCAGGAACCGGAAATTGATCGATTTCTTTGTCAAATACGCGGAAACGGTGATGAAGCGGTATAAGGATAAGGTCAAATATTGGATGACCTTTAATGAAATCAATAATCAGGCCGATGCGGACAATGATTTCTGCGTCTTCACCAACTCGGGGATCCTTTTTAAGGAAGGGGAAAACCGGGAAGAAACCATGTTCCAGGCAGCCGTCCATGAATTGATCGCCAGCGCGAAAGTGGTGAAGCTGGGCCATGAAATCAATCCGGATTTTCAAATCGGCTGCATGCTTTCCTTTGTTCCGATCTATCCCTACTCCTGCGATCCGGATGATGTGATGAAATCGGTAGAAGCCATGCGGAAGCGCTGGTTCTTCGGCGATGTCCACGTCCGCGGCGAAATTCCCGCCTATGCGAAAGCGTACTGGGAAAATAAAGGGTACCGGATCGAATACACCTCGGAAGACGAGGCGATTTTAAAGGAAGGAACGGTGGATTACATCGGTTTCAGCTATTACACTTCCGCCGTCGTCGCCGGAAAGAATGAGGACGGAAGCCCGGCCGAAGAGGGCTACGGCCGCCTGGTCCCCAATCCGCATTTGAAAGCGAACGATTGGGGCTGGCAAATCGACCCGGCGGGCATCCGCTATGCGCTGAACGTGCTGTATGAACGGTATCAAAAACCGTTGTTCATCGTTGAAAACGGCCTTGGGGCGAGAGACAAGGTGGAAGAAGACGGCTCGATCCAAGACGACTACCGGATCGCCTATTTAAGGGAGCATATTAAGGAAATGAAAAAGGCGGTGGAATTGGACGGGGTGGATCTGATCGGATACACGCCGTGGGGCTGTATCGATTTGGTAAGCGCGGGCACCGGGGAAATGGAAAAACGGTACGGGTTTATTTATGTGGACAAGGATAATGAAGGAAAGGGAACGCTGGAAAGAAGGAAGAAAAAATCTTTCTACTGGTATAAACGGGTCATTGAAACGAACGGCGAAGAACTGTGACGACAAGGATGTTGCCCGATCGCCATCCATCATCCATTGAAACGAACGGCGAAGAACGGTGACCTTTAATCGGAAAGGAAAAGGGAGATGCGCTTCCGTTTTCGCCTCCCTTTTCTTCCTGCCGGCAAGCATTTTCCCGGGGCATCGGCCGACCGGAAAAAGTTCCTTTGAAAAAATGCCACAAAATTCATATGGCGGATAGCGCCGCTTGGGAAGGGAATCCTGTTTCAGCGGTGGGAAAGAGGGGGAATGCCACGCGCGATCCCAGGAAGAGGGTGAGCCCTCCTCTATCATTGCCTGAACTGGAGGTCTTCCTTACGGCGTCCCATCCCGGTTCGACGGGAGGCCCCGCTATCATTGCCGCGTACCGTAGGGGAACCCGGTTTTATCGGCCGGGAAGTCTTTGAAACCGTAGGGGTCTTAAGGGAAAATCCGGGGACGGGGAAGAGCTTTGCCTGCTGCATTCAGTTCTTCGATTTGTCTTAAGGGAATATCCGGGGATGCGGGAGGCCGGCGGGCGCCCGGCCCGTTGTCCGATTGGCATAAACCTGCGAAGGATGCGGGAAGTTTTTTCCCTTTTCAAATGGAAAAAGCGGCCACGTCTTCGCGTTTGTGTAAAATCTTTTGGCACTTCTCTTGGACAAATGTGGCACTTCACCGGCCAAGTTCTCATATTTGCGTGAAATCCCGCTCCCCGCCCCGGGAACACAGCCTTCCGGAAATGGAACCGCTTTGCGCCCGCTTCTTTTTACAGCAATTTATTGGACTTCATCGAAAAAGCGGGGCAAACGGATGCCGGCACGGCCCGGTTGTTCAAATCCATACATCCGGTTGAAAGGAATGGACCGCGTGGCAGAGATCAAAATGGAAACGATATTTGAAATGATCCTCCATGGCGGCAACGGAAAAAGCCATGCCATGGAAGCGATCGAATTGGCGAAGGAAGGAAAGTTCGAAGAGGCTGAGGCGAAACTGAAGGAAGCGGATGAGGCGTTAAACCAAGCCCATCATCTGCAGACTTCCTTGATCACGGATGAAGTGAACGGCAACCCGTCCACCGTTTCCCTGCTGATGGTCCATGCCCAGGATCATTTGATGACCGCCATGACCATGAAAGATTTGGCCAAACAATTCGTGGATTTATATAAATTGCTCCAAACGAAAGGGACCGATCGAAAAAACGGCGAATGAACCCGGGTCTTCCCCGGTTTTCTTTCCTTGATAAGAGAATTTAACGCGTTTCTTTCCGATTTCGCGACAGAGGGCCGGTGCAAGCGACGGCGGGCGGACTCGGCAGACCGAATCCGGTTCTTCCGGATCCGGAGATGCCTAAGCGGCGGAGCGGAGGCTCCGGTTGGCTCTCCGCCGGAATAACGCATTTCCGCCGGGAGAAACGGGAGCGTCCGCAAGCTGCGTTTTTTGGTCTCGTCCATGGATGCGGGAAGAGGAGCGCACGTGATTTTCGGCGCCATTCAAGGATGCGGGGCAGAACCGATAGAACAAAAGGATTTTCGGTTCATCGGCCGGAGCGCCGTGCGAACGCCTTCAAATGGCACCCCGCCGGATGGGGAGAAAGGCGGCATCCGCGCCCCGACGAACGCTGTTTAATAAATGAATGTTTCCGCTTGGGCATTTACTTTGTTGCCGATGGCAACCCTTGCCAGGAGACCGACGGAAGATCTTGTCCGGATATTCCTTTTTTGCAGCGGCTGCATCTTGCTCCAAGCGGGAAGATCCCGCTTAGGAATCAACCGTACTGCAGTGAGCGCTTATCGACTTCAATGAGGACCGCGTTGCATTGCCTTAGGAATCCACCATCTTGCAATGAGCGCCTATCGACTTCAATGAGAACCGCATTGAATTGCCTTAGGAATCCACCATGTTGCAGCGAGCGCTTTTTTATAGAGGGTGGGGCGAATCGGGACGAAAAGGTGGGGAGGACGGAATGAAGAAATATATCGTTTTTGACGTGGGAGGTACGAAAGTAAAGCATGGATTGATCGGGGAGGACGGGAGGTTTTTGGAAAAATCCGCCTACCCGACGGAAAGGGAGGACCTTGACCGGTTTGTGGCCGATATGGTCGAGGCGATCCGCCGCTACCGGGATGCGCATGCCGTGGAAGGGATCGCCATCAGCCTTCCGGGCTATATCAATATTGATACCGGCTACTCCGAAAAGGCCGGGGCGGTCACCGCCTTGCACAAAAAGAATTTGAAGGAGATATTGGAGGAACGGGTCCATCTTCCCGTGGAAATCGAAAATGACGGCAACTGTGCCGCCATCGCCGAAAAGGTGAGCGGGAACGCGCAGGATTGCGACGATTTTATTTGCATGACCATCGGCACCGGGATCGGCGGCGGGATTTATTTGAACGGGGATATTTACCGCGGCCGCCGGTTCATGGCCGGGGAATACGGCATGATGATCACCTATTTGGACGGCGGGACGATGCGGAATATGCATGAAACCTCCGGCACGGCCAGTTTGGTCTTCCAATACCGGCAGCTGAAAAATCTTCAGGAACCCGTGGAAGGGGAAAAAATCTTTGCGGAGGCGAAAACCGACCCCGACGTCAAGGCCCTCCTCGACCGGTGGATCGGCCATATCGCCAGGGGCGTGTACAACCTTGTCGTCACGCTGAATCCGGAAAAAATGCTGATCGGCGGCGGGGTCAGCGCCCAGCCCTATTTGATCGAAGAAATCAACCGGCAGCTGGAAGGGTACGAGTTCTGGGAGGATTTTAAAATCCCCGTCGTCCCCTGCAAATACCGGAATGACGCCGGCATGCTCGGCGCTTTCTATCATTTTCAGAAGATGAGAAGGATAAGGCAAGAGAATAGGTAAAGATATTTTGTACCTCTAAAGTAGAATGACTACCCGTGAGAATCCGCAAATCCGTCTACTTTGGAGGTTTTTTTTGTTGCAGGGGCGTTTAACAACACAATATCTTTTCATTTACCGATGTTTTGTGAGCCGGACCCGATCCTCTATAGTCGTTAAGATAGCGGAAAAAATCTCCCCCTATGAAGGATTCGGTTGCCGGAAATATGAACTGTTGTCGTCATTATGCCTGTGCAAAGGGAAAAAGCGGTAAAACGAAACGCAAACATTTAAAAAGAGACCCTTCATTTCTCCACAGGGAGCATCCCCATAGATAAAAATGAACAGGTTCTTTTTTTGTCACAGGATTATTTTTCTATATACTTCTAATTAAAGGGATATTCTATCATTCCTTAAAAAGGTGAAGCTTATGAAACAAAAGTTGGCTTTTTCCCTCTTTGTTCTCCTGTTTTCCCTTTCTTTCTCCTTAATGATTTATTACGGTGAAAGGACCTTCTTTGTAAATAAAGCGGCAAAAAGTGAATCGAAGAAACATGCTTACCATTTTGTTCTTATCCCTGAGGAAACGGATAATGAATATTGGCGCATCATCGAGAAAGGGGCAAGGGAAGCGGCGGAAAAATACGATGTCTATTTAGAATATCTGGGACCGAAGCGGGCGAATATGAGCGAACATGTTCGGATATTGGACAAAGAGATTGCCGGTAAAGTAGACGGGATTATGACCCAGGGCATTTCGGAAGATCATTTTACCCCTTTAATCAATAAAGCGATGGATCGGGGGATTTCCGTGGTTACCGTCGACGCCGATGCCCCCTACAGCAGAAGGAAAGTATATGTCGGCACCGATAATTATGCCGCCGGTTTTTTGGCGGGGCAAGCCTTGCTTGAGGATACGGAGGGAAAACAGGTCGTCGGAATTGTGACGGGCCGTTTCGATGCTTCCCATCAGCGGCTGCGTGTCCAAGGATTTCGGGATGCCGTTGAAAAAGAAAAACGGATCGAAATCGCAGGGATCAAAGAATCGGGAATTTCCAAGACCGGGGCCGTCCAAGCGACCTATGATCTATTGAAAGAGCACCCCGATATTACCGCGTTTTACGGCACGAGCGCTTTGGACGGGCTTGGAATCGCCCGGGTCATAAGCACCATGCGGCCCAATTCGGATCCGTATATCATCACCTTTGATACTTTGCCGGAGAACATGGATTTATTGCGGGATGGGAAAATTGATGCCATTGTTGTGCAACATCCTTATGAAATGGGCTATCGGGCCGTGGAGATGCTGGTGGAATTGAAAAAAGGAAATCATCCGGAAAGATTGCAATATACGGAAAGCCATATTTTAAGGCAAAAGGATTTGGATCAATTTTTGAAAGAAAACAAGGGGTTATTCGGCGATGAAGACGATCCGGACTAAATTGATCGCCTATTTTTTGGTTTTTGTCCTTTTGTTCAATTGCGCGGCCACGGCGATTTATTTAAGCAGCAGCCAATTGCTGAACGCCTATGATTCCGGGATTGACCGATTTTTCATTTTGAATTCCATCTCGCAAACGATCACGGAACTGATCGGCAAGGTGAACCGGTTCGTCGTGGAACGGGATGCCGGATACGTAAAGGATTTCCAACAATTAAGAATGGAGCTGGAAAATAGGAAAGATCTTCTCGATAAAGAGATGTCCGGATTGGATCCATACCAATTAAAAAAATATGAAAATATGATCGGCACATTCATCGAAGAAAGCGAATTAACGATCGGATTTGCCTTGAAAGACGACATTGATTTGTACAACTTTCATTTGCAGGAGGCGCAAAACACTTCCAACTACATCAAAGAAACCACGCTCGATTTGATTGATTTGGAATTGAACGAATACCAAGCCTTCTATCGGCAATTGAACGAACGGAATGAAAATTTCCGCAAATTTATTGTCTTTTTATTCCTGACCTCGACCTTGTCGGCCGTATTCTTCGCCCTGTGGTTTTCCAAAGAGTTAAATCAGCCGATCCAAGCTTTAACCAAAATGGCCAGGGAAGTTTCGGCCGGCAATTTGGAAGGGGAGGCCCTTAAGATCCGGACCAATGACGAGTTGAAAATATTGGGGGAAGCCTTTAATCAAATGCGCGGCAATATTCGCGATTTGATTGAAGAAATCAGGAAAAAATCGGAACAGGAACAGCTTTTGAAGGATTTGGAATTGAAACATTTGCAAAACCAGATTCAACCCCACTTTCTTTTCAATACTTTAAATACCATTTCCCGAATGGCCTTTTTGGAGGAAGCGGAACAGACCATGAAGTTGATCGAATCGGTTTCGTCCCTGCTCCGGTACAGCCTCGGGGATCTGAAAAAATCCGTCACTTTGGCGGAAGAAATCAAAGTCGTGGAGGATTACTTTCATATTCAGCGGACCCGCTTTTTCGACCGGATTTCCTTTTCCGCGCATATCGACCAAAATTGTTTGGATACGGAGATCCCCCGCCTGATATTGCAGCCGATCATTGAAAACGCTTTTATCCATGGGGTGGAAGGAAAGGAAGAAGGCGGAGAAATCCGCTTGTCCGTCTATCAGTCGGGAGACGTTGTCATCGTCGAGGTGAAAGATAACGGAGCCGGTATGGCCGAAGAAAAGATTCGAAAGTACTTATCGATGGATGCCGGTCGTCCGTCCGACGCGCATACCGGCCATACGACCGGTTTGGGGTTGGAAAATGTCATCCGCAGGTTGCAGCTGTTTTACGGAAAAAAAGAGGTCATCAACATTTCTTCCAAATTGGGCGAAGGGACAACGGTGCAATTGTTCTTGCCGAAAAAACAACGGACGGCAAATCGGGAAAAGGGGTGAAAAGATTTGGATATAAAAATTGTATTGGCCGATGATGAAATGATCGAACGAAAGGCGATGAAAAAAATCATCGACGAACATTTCGGAAAATCCGTGGTCATCGGGGAAGCGGCCAACGGACGTCAGGCGATCCAACTGGCGAAAGAAAAGAAACCAGATTTGATGCTGATGGATGTCAAGATGCCCGGAATCGACGGACTGGAAGCCATCGAAACGATCCGGAAGGATCATCCGGACATGAAATTTATCATGGTCTCCGCCTATGATTCTTTCGAATATGCGAAAAGGGCGATGAAAGAGGGCGTCAAGGAGTATATATTGAAACCTGCGACAATAAAAGAAACGGTGGAAGCCATCATTCGCGTTTACAAAGAAATTGCGGCCGAAAGGGAGCGGGCGGAAAAGGAACAAAAATCCCGCGAATTTACGAAACGTCTGTTTATGCAAAAATTGGCGGAATATGACGTGAATGACGAAACGATGGAGATGCAAAAGGAGATCTTTCCTGCGTTCCGATCGGGATTTTTTCTGATCGGGGAGTTTTCCCATGAAACGGACGTAGATGGCTTCATCCGTGCCTGCAATAATTGGCGGGAAGGATCGGCGATTGCAGATAAAAAAAGAAATCAAGCGAGCGTCTTAATCCTCAGCGGCAAGAAACTCGCAAAGGCGGATGTGCTATCTTTTGTTCGCGAATGCTTCTTATCGACGCCCAATAAAAAATGGATCGGGATCGGCGATATTTATGAAAGACTGGAAGATCTCCCCAAGTCTTATCAGGAGGCGCTTTTAACCCTCCAACATTTAAAGAAGGCGGATCACGCGGGTTACGGTTTTCCCCATGTGCGGAAAGCCGGCGGGACCAATTGGCCGGAAGAAATTTGCGATTGCCTGTTTGCCGATGATTTAACGGGCGCGCTTAACCGGCTGCAGGCCTTTTTTTCCGCGAGTGGACAAAGGGATGCCGTGCAAGAATTGTATTTCAAGATCAAACAGAGGCTCGGGGAAAAAGGCATCGGGACAGACGAATACGGCTTTAAAGACATACTTTCCTTGCAGGAATGGCGGGACTTCCTCCATTTTTGTTGCTTGCAAGTCTCTTCCTACCATCAATCCCAAGGATATATAGAAAGGGCAAAAGCCTATATCCAAGAACATTATCAGGAACCGGTCGCTTTGGAAGACGTTGCCAATGTTGTCGGCTTAAGTCCGCCCTATTTCACCAAATTGTTCAAAGAAAAAACGGGGCAAACCTTTATCGACTATTTGACGGAGATCCGGTTGAAAAAGGCCAAAGAACTTCTTTTGGAAAACCGGTTAAGCTTAAAGGAAATCAGTTATCAGGTAGGCTATAAGGATCCGAATTATTTCAGCCGGGTGTTTAAAAAATATTTCCGCCAGTCCCCCCGAAAATTTCAAAAACGCGTCTTAAAAAAATGAAGATTTTATTAAAAAAGTACAGAAATATTTCCCCTGATCCGAAAACGGGTTTCCGTAAAATTAGTATTGAAAGCGATAACAATCCGATTTACAGGGGGGAGGAAATTGAAAAAATTCCGTTTGTTGCTTGCCTTGTTTCTCGCCTTTTCGCTTGCATTAAGCGGGTGTAATAGCAAGTCGGAAAAAAGTTCGGGAAATAAAAAAGAAGAAAAGAAACTGGAAATCTTCAGCTGGTGGACCGGAGCGGGGGAAGAGGACGGCCTGCTGGCGCTTTTGGAATTGTTTAAAGAAAAATATCCGGATATTGAGGTGGAAAACGCTGCGGTTGCCGGCGGCGCCGGGACCAACGCCAAGGCCGTTTTGGCCACCCGCATGCAGGGGAATAATCCGCCATCTACCTTTCAGGTGCACGGCGGCCAGGAATTGAATGCCAGCTGGGTCGCCGCTGGGAAAATGGAACCGTTGAATGATTTGTATGAACAGGAAGGATGGATGGACAAGTTCCCGAAAGATTTGATCGATATGGTGAGCGTGGACGGAAACATTTATTCCGTTCCGGTCAATATTCACCGCAGCAATGTTTTATGGTACAACAAAAAGATTTTTGAAGAAAACAATTTGCAAGTGCCGACAACTTTCGACGAGTTTTTTGATGTCGCGGAAAAATTGAAGGCCAAAGGCATTACGCCGCTTGCTTTGGGGGACAAGGAACCGTGGACGGCGACCCATATTTTCGAAAACGTGTTGCTGGCCAAATTAGGACCTGACGGTTACAATGCGCTGTGGAGCGGCGAACTTTCATTCGACGATCCGAAAGTAAAAGAGTCGGTTGAAATTTTTGGGAAAATGCTTTCCTACGTCAACGAGGACCACAGCTCCCGAAATTGGCAGGACGCCTCCCAGCTGGTGGCAAAGGGGGAAGCGGCGATGAATATTATGGGGGACTGGGCCAAAGGCTATTTTGTCAATGACATGAAATTGAAAGTCAACGAAGATTTCGGTTATGTGCCGACGCCGGAAACGGACGGATATTTTATGGTCGTTACCGATACATTCGGTCTGCCCAAGGGTGTGAAAAATGCGGATGATGTGAAGAAGTTTTTAAGCGTGCTGGGTTCCGTGGAAGGGCAAGATGTATTTAATCCGTTGAAAGGTTCCATCCCGGCGAGAATTGACGCCGATATGTCCAAATACGATCAATACGGGAAAGATACGATGGAAGACTTTAAAAACAGCAAATTGGCGCCGAGTCTTGCCCACGGGTCGGCAGCGCCCGAAGGCGTTTTAACCCGGGTGAACCAGGCCGTAAATATCTTCGTTACCCAGAAGGACGTGAAACAGTTCATTGACGCCTTGAAAACCGCGGCGCAAGATTTGTAGGAAAAAGAAAAAGGGGGGGTATTCCCCCTTTTATCCATAAAATATTGCTCCGGACCGATTGATTTGACTTTCAGTGTTTTTTGAACCCAAAAGGGAAGGGATTCCTTTTTTAAAATGGAAGATTTGACAGTCCGACCGTCTTTCTTCCAAAGTGGAATCAGCTTCTTCGGGAGAGATGATCGATGGAACCTGTCAAAGAGTTACAACCGAAAAAGTTTGTGCCGATTCATGCGAAACGAAGGAAAAAATTATCGGCGGATCAATGGCTTGCCGTTCTGTTTTTATCCCCTTCAATTGTTTGTATTGCTGTGTTTGTGTACGGATTTATCGGATGGACGGGATATGTATCCTTAAGCAACTGGAACACGATCATTCCCGATTTTTCTTTCGCCGGACTGAAAAATTATTTGTTTTTGTTCAAGGACTTCCGCTTCCAAGCGGATTTACGGAATACCCTTTTCTTCACCGTTTTCTTTATCGGGCTCGTTATTGTGATGGGCTTGGGTTTGGGCATTTTGCTGGACCAAAAATTGGTGCGGGGCGAATCTCTGTTTCGGAATATCTTCTTTTTTCCAATGGCCTTATCATTTGTGGTCACGGGTGTCGTCTGGCAATGGATTTTAAACCCGTCAACCGGAATCAATCTCTTTTTGAAGCCCTTCGGCATTCAGCCGAAATGGTATACGGACACAACAATATATGGCGGATTTCAATGGGGAAAGATTGAGTTCGGCCTTCCCGTTGCCATCATTGCCGTGGTTATTGCGGCCGTGTGGCAAATGACCGGTTTTGCCCTGGCGATGTATTTGGCCGGCCTGCGCGGGATTCCCGACGAGATCCGGGATGCGGCCCGCATCGATGGATGTTCCGAGTTCCAACTTTACCGGAAAGTCATCATCCCTTTGTTAAAGCCGATTACGGTCAGTGTGATGATCATGATGGCCCATATTTCCTTGAAAATTTTTGATTTAATTTATGCCATGACCGGTCCGGGAGCGAACTTCGTAACTGATGTACCAGGTGTTTTCATGTTTGAAACAACTTTCCGCGGGAATTACTATGCGAACGGGGCGGCGATTGCCATCATCATGCTGCTTACGGTTGCCGCATTTATCATTCCCTATTTGCGGCACAGCAGAAGGGGGGAACCATAATCGTTATGGCTGTTCTGAAGCGTCCCCTGATTTATCTCGTGCTCATCGTGTGCAGTATTTTCTTTTTAATGCCGGTATACGTGATGTTGGTAACCAGCATAAAGCCTATTGAAGAAGTTTCGCTGGATGGTATGTGGTCATTGCCGTCAAAGATCGATTTCACCAGTTACAGCGAAGCCTTTGGGAAACTTGCGCCGAACTTTCTCAATTCCGTGTATCTGGTTGTTCCGGCCACGGTCCTTTCGGCGCTTCTCGGGGCGATGAACGGTTACGTCCTGTCCAAATGGCGGTTTAAAGGGTCGGAAACCTTGTTTACGTTTATGCTGTTTGGAATGTTTATTCCCTATCAGAGCATTTTGATTCCCTTGATCCAGTTTTTACGGGATATCGGGCTTTACAACACCATTCCCGGACTGATCCTTGTGCACGTCGTTTACGGGATTCCCATAACCACGCTCATGTTTCGCAATTTTTACGCCAGTATCCCGGATGAGATGATCGAATCGGCGAAAATCGACGGCGCCGGATTCATAAAGATTTTCCGTCACATCATGCTGCCTTTATCCGTTTCCGGTTTTGTCGTCGTCGGGATCTGGCAGTTTACGAACATATGGAACGAATTTTTGTTTGCCGTCACCATTACCCAATCGGATAAGCAGCCGATCATGGTTGCCCTGCAAAATTTGTCGGGCAGCCAAATCGTCCAATGGAACGTGCAAATGGCCGGGGCATTGCTTGCCGCCTTGCCGACGCTGTTTGTATACATCCTTTTGGGCAAATATTTTGTTCGCGGATTATTGGCGGGATCGGTAAAAGGATAACCGCGGAACATCCCTTTGTTGCGATTGGGATGATATCTATTCGAGTGGAAGAAAATCCCCCGCTTGGCCGGCTGGCCGGGCAGGGGGATTTTTCTTTTGGAGAAAGATCATTCGGATTGACTTGACCGCTGAGACATTGGAATGGTATAAAGTTAAAATAAGGAGTAAAAAATTTTACTTGAGTTCATGTTGGTTTTTACTATAGGAGAAAGACCGGTTGGAGGTGCGTTATGGCGACAATTAAGGACGTGGCGGCCGAGGCGGGTTATTCTATTGCCACGGTATCCAGAGTGTTGAACAATGATCCGTATCTTTCCGTTACGGACGAGACCCGGAAAAAGATTTATGAAGCGGCCGAAAAGCTGAATTACCGCAAAAAGACCATCCGTCCGCTTGTGAAAAACATTGCCTTTTTATATTGGATCACGGATAAGGAAGAGCTGGAAGACGTTTACTTTAAGACGATGAGAATGGAATTGGAGAAGTTGGCAAAGGCAAATAATGTGGAATTAACCACTTATAAAATCACCGACGGGATCGATCAAGTCCCCGATGATATCCAAGGGTTTATCGCCGTCGGGGGTTTTTCCGAAAAAGAGCTGGACCGTTTGCGGAAAATTACCAAGTGCGGCGTTTTTTTGGATACGGCTCCGGATCCCGATCATTTCGACTCCGTCCTTCCCGATTTGAAACGGATTACAACAAGAGCGATCGATTTTTTTATGGAAAAAAAGCATACGGAAATCGGTTTTGTCGGCGGCACCTATTATAATCCGAATACCGGCGAGGATGAAATGGACATCCGGGAGCGGACCTTTCGAACGTATATGCAAGAAGCGGGACTTTTAAAAGAAAACTATATTTTTTGTAACCGGGGTTTCTCCGTCGAAAACGGATACCATTTGATGAAGAAAGCGATTCAGCAATTGGGGGAAGATTTGCCGACAGCATTTTTCGTCGCCTCGGATCCGATTGCCGTCGGCTGCCTTCAGGCGTTGAATGAACATGGCATCGCCATACCGGGCCGGGTTAGCATCATCAGTGTCAACAATATCAGCATCACCAAATACGTGTCCCCTCCCCTGACCACCTTTCATATCGATATCCATGAAATTTGCAAAAACGCCATTCAATTTTTGCTTGAACGGGTGCTGGAAAAAAGGAAAACCGTTAAGACTTTGTATGTAGGGTCAAAATTAGTCGTAAGAAAAAGTACCAATTAAATCTGTTCCCGCGGTTGGTCCTTTTCCAAACGCCCTTCCTTCCGAATTTTTCGTCGATCGGCGGATGAGAAAAATTGCGCGTATCAAAGGCCCCAAATCTCCGCCCCTCTCTCCCGTTGGGGATGAGGGAACAGAAATATTTTCTTCCATTCGGTAAAATTTTTTATTAAATTAAAGTAAAACTATTATTTACATGTTTTACTTAATATGCTATATTGTTTTTAGTAAAAAAAGCGTTTTCAAATTAGTAATTATTTGAGTGAAGGGAGAGTCGATGATGGGTAAAGGTTTTTTGCGTGCGGTTTTGGGCATGTTCGCCTTGAGCTTGGTTTTGGCCGGCTGCGGCCCAAAGGAAAGCGGCAATGACAAATCTTCCTCGAAATCGAAATCAGGCAAAGATTATGATCTGCTGGTATGGGAAGACATCGAAAAATCCGAGGGGATTAAAGATGCGATTGAGCAATTTGAAAAAGAAAATAACGTGAAGATCAAAGTTGTGGAAAAACCCTATGCCCAGCAATTGGAAAATTTGCGGCTTGACGGCCCCGCGGGCACCGGCCCGGATGTCTTTACCATGCCCGGCGATCAAATCGGAACCGCAGTGACGGAAGGTTTGGTTAAGGAGTTGAACGTCGGGAAGGATATCCAGTCCATCTATACCGACGTTGCCATGCAATCGCAAATTGTAAACGGCAAAGTTTACGGTTTGCCGAAAGCGGTAGAGACGACCATTCTCTTCTATAACAAAGATCTGATTTCCGAAGATGAACTGCCTTCCACTTTGGAAGAATGGTACGAGCTGTCCAAAAAAATGACCGACGGCAAAAAGTACGGACTGTTGGCTTTGTGGGATCAAATCTATTATGCCCAAAGCGTGATGAGCGCTTATGGAAGCTATATCTTCGGGAAGGATGAAAACGGGAATTATAATCCGGAAGATATCGGCCTGAACAATGAAGGCGCTGTAAAAGGTGCTGAATTTATCAAGAAGTTTTATCAAGACGGACTTTTCCCGAAAGGGATGATCGGGGAACAGGCGATCAATGTTTTGGATTCCTTGTTCTCGGAAGGAAAGGCGGCTGCCGTCATTTCCGGTCCGTGGAATCTGGAGCCTTATAAAGCCGCGGGGATCAATTACGGTGTGGCCAAATTGCCTGAAGTCACTCCGGGGAAAAACATGAGTTCTTTTCTGGGGGTTAAAAGCTATAACGTAAGCGCCTATTCCAAGAATCCTGAACTCGCGGAAAAACTCGTGATTTTCTTGGCCAATGCCGAAAATTCAAAGAAACGGTATGAAATTACGAAAGAAGTGCCTGCCGTAAAAGCGTTGGCCGAAGATCCGGCAATCACCCAAAATGAAGCGGCCCAGGCCGTCGCGCAACAATCCCAGTTTTCCGAATTAACCCCGAATATCCCGGAAATGAATGAGGTTTGGACTCCGATTGATTCCGCTTTGCAGACGATTGTAACAGGAAAAGCGGATGCGAAAAAAGCTTTGGATCAGGCGGTGCAAACGATCAAAAATCAAATTAAAGCCAATCACGGGAAAAAATAAACGGGTTTTTGAGGGGATGGTGTCAACTATTAAAAGGCAATAGTCGGCACCATTCCTGTCTTTCCATAATTCATATCCTGATCGTTCAAGAGGTGAAGACGAATGCCCCGCAGGAAAATCGCCCTGCTTTTGTCGCTCATTCCCGGGCTGGGCCAATTTTATAACAGGCAGTGGATCAAAGGAGCGGTTTTTTTTATTTTAACCATCGCCTTTTTCTCGGCATTTTACGATTTATTGAACATGGGTTTTTGGGGAATTGTCACTTTGGGTACGGAAGTGCCGCGGGACAACTCGATTTTTTTGCTGGCGGAAGGAATCATCGCCCTCATCGTAACCGGGTTAGGGCTCCTCATTTATTATTTCAACCTGCGTGATGCCTACAGGGTCGGGAAATTAAGGGATGAAAATAAGCCGGTCGGTTCTTTAAGGGAAGAATATCACAATTTGATCGAACAAGGTTACCCGTATCTGTTGACCGGACCTTCCTTGTTCATCCTGATTTTTGCGGTGATCTTCCCGATCTTATTCAGCATCGCCTTGGCATTTACCAATTATGATCTGTATCATTCTCCGCCCGCGAAATTGGTCGATTGGGTCGGCTTGGATACGTTTAAAAAGATTTTTACGGTGGACATTTGGCGGTCGACATTTTTTGACGTCCTGGGCTGGACGATCGTTTGGACCGTTGTTGCTTCCACTTTGCAAGTCAGCCTGGGAATCCTGATGGCGGTCATCGTCCATCAAAAGGATCTCAAATTCAAGGGTTTGATCCGTACCGTTCTCATTTTGCCATGGGCCGTGCCCGGATTTGTGACGATTTTGATTTTTTCCGGACTGTTTAACGACAGCTTCGGAGCGATTAACAATCAGATCCTTGCCTTTTTTGGCATTGATCCCATTCCGTGGATGACGAATGCCCAATGGACCAGGCTCGCTTTGATCCTTATGCAAGGTTGGCTTGGCTTTCCGTATGTATTTTTGGTAACCACAGGCGTTCTGCAATCGATTCCGAACGATCTGTACGAGGCGGCGACCATCGACGGGGCCTCGGTGTTTTCGAAATTCAGATACATTACGCTTCCGTTGATTTTAATTTCCATCGCGCCGATCATTATCACCCAATTTACATTCAATTTTAACAACTTTAACATCATTTACTTATTTAACGGCGGCGGTCCTGCGGTGCCCGGTTCCACGGCGGGAGGCACCGATATCCTGGTTTCCTGGATTTATAAGCTGACGATGCAATCCAGCCAATATTCCTTGGCGGCTGCCTTAACGATTTTGCTTTCCACCTTCGTCATCCTCATTTCCTTATGGTTTTTCCGAAAATCCCGGTCGTTTAAAGAGGGGGTGTAGGGATGCGGCTCGATATGAAAAAAAGGAAATTCATTCGCCTTCTTATCTCCTATCTCATCTTGGGTTTCATGATGGTTATCATCATTTATCCGCTGCTATGGACGGTCGGTGCCAGTTTTAATCCGGGCAACAGCCTGGTGAGCACATCCATCATTCCGAAAAATCCTACGCTGGACCACTATAAAGAGTTGTTTGAAGGAAAAGAAAGCCTGCAATACGTGCAATGGTTTATCAACTCGATGAAAATCAGCTTTTTTACCATGATTGGCAGCGTGATCACGGTATCCTTTTCCGCCTATGCCTTTTCCAGATTCCGTTTTAAAGGGAGAAAGAACGGACTGACTTTGTTTCTGCTATTGCAAATGGTTCCCCAGTTCTCCGCATTGGTTGCCCTGTTTGTGCTGGCGCAAATGCTGGGAATGATGAACAGCCATTGGCTGCTGATCTTCTTGTACATCGGCGGGCTGATTCCGATGAATACCTATCTCATGAAAGGATATTTGGATTCGATTCCCGTCGATTTGGATGAAAGCGCGCGAATCGACGGCGCCAGTCACACGAAAATCTTTTTCCGCATATTGGTTCCGCTGTCCAAGCCGATGATCGCCGTTGTGGCGATGAACGGATTTACCGGGCCGCTCGGAGATTTTGTGCTGTCTTCGGCGATATTGCGGACGCCGGAATCTTACACGCTGCCGATCGGGCTGTATAACCTGGTCAACCAAGTGATGGGCGCCAGTTACACAACCTTCGCCGCTGGGGCGATCTTGATCAGCATACCGGTGGCAATCGTCTTTCTCATGTTGCAAAAGAATTTCGTATCCGGTCTGACCTCAGGCGGAACGAAGGGATAACCCTTCAATTTTGACCTTAGGCGGAACGAAAGAGAGAGAAATCATTTTTTGTCTCAGGTGTTACGAATAGCCGACAAAATCATTTTTGCAAAAAGGAGACTGCAGGATGGTAAGGAAAACATACGTGACAGACGCCAAATATTTCTTGCACGGTGGCGATTACAATCCGGACCAGTGGCTGGACAGGAAAGATATTTTAGCCGATGATTTGAAGTTCATGAAGATGACCCGCACCAATACCTTTTCCGTCGGGATTTTTTCCTGGAGCATGCTGGAGCCGGAAGAAGGGGTATACAACTTCGAATGGCTGGATGAGATTTTCGACAATATTTACAAAAACGGCGGGAGAATCATTTTGGCGACGCCCAGCGGCGCCCGCCCGGCATGGATGTCGCAAAAATATCCGGAAATTTTGCGGGTCAATGAATACAGGATGAAGCAATTGCACGGGGGAAGGCATAACCACTGTTTCACTTCAAAAATCTACCGGGAAAAGACGCAAAACATCAACCGCCTGCTGGCGGAAAGATACGGGAAGCATCCCGCCTTGTTGATGTGGCATGTTTCCAACGAATACAGCGGGGAATGCCATTGCGAAAACTGCCAAAACGCATTTCGGGAATGGTTGAAGAAAAAATATAACAATGACTTGAAGGCGTTGAACGATGCATGGTGGACCGCTTTCTGGAGCCATACCTACACCGACTGGTCCCAGATCGAGTCGCCGTCCCCGATCGGGGAAAACAGCATTCACGGCCTGAAACTGGACTGGAAACGATTTGTCACCGATCAAACCATTTCCTTCTTTGAGAATGAGATCGTGCCGCTAAGGGAAATCACGCCCCACGTACCGATTACGACCAATTTTATGGCCGATACCTATGATTTGATCCCCTTCCAGGGACTGGATTACAGCAAATTCGCCAAACATGTGGACGTGGTCAGCTGGGACGCTTATCCCGCCTGGCACAACGATTGGGAAACCACTGCGGATCTGGCCATGAAAGTGGGGTTCATTAATGACCTATACCGCAGTTTAAAACAGCAGCCGTTCATATTGATGGAATCGACGCCGAGCGGCGTAAACTGGCAAAACGTCAATAAGGCGAAACGGCCGGGGATGCATATTCTTTCCTCGCTGCAGATGATCGCCCACGGTTCGGACAGCGTCATGTATTTCCAATGGAGAAAATCCAGGGGATCCGCGGAAAAATTTCACGGTGCCGTCGTCGATCATGATAACCGCAGCGATAACCGGGTGTTCAAAGAAGTGGCCAAGTTGGGTGAGATACTGGAGAAAATAGGAAAAATTACCGGTTCAAACCGTCAATCGGAAGTCGGGATTTTATATGATTGGGAGAATAATTGGGCCTTGAATGACGCGCAAGGTTTCGCCATGGAGACGAAGCGATATCCGCAAACCCTCCAGGAACATTACCGGTTTTTCTGGGAACGGGACATACCGGTGGATGTAATTACAAAAGAAAAGGATTTTTCCCGATACAAGCTGTTAATCGTCCCGATGCTTTATCTGGCAAGCGGGGAAACCCTCGGAAAACTAAAGGAATATGTGAAAAACGGCGGGACTTTGGTCATGACTTATTTGAGCGGCCTCGTCGACGAAAACGACTTGGTCTACCTGGGCGGATGGCCGAAGGAACTTCAGGAAGTTTTCGGGATCACTCCCCTTGAGATCGACACCTATTACCCGAAGGATAAAAACTCCGTAACCTATGAAAATAAAACTTTTGTCGTAAAAGATTATGCGACGGTCATCGAAAATCGAAGCGCGGCAGTTTTAGGGGAATATTTGGAAGATTTTTACGCCCATACGCCGGCAATCACCGTCCATCCCTTCGGAAAAGGAAAGGCTTATTTTCTGGGAGCGCGCCTGGAAGCGGCTTTTCATCAAGCTTTTTATGGCAATTTAACGGAGGAATTGGGGATTAAACCGCCCGTAACGGTGAGGCACGGCAAAGGGGTTTCGGTGCAAGTCCGCCGGGATGAGGCCCATGAATATGTGTTTGTGATGAATTTTACGGAAGAGAAACAGCCGGTCGCATTTGAAACCGAATTGAAAGATCTGCTTACCGGCGAAACTCTTTACGGTGAAACGGTTTTGGAAAAATACGAGGTGAAAATTGCGGAACGGTCCCTTTCATCGAGATAATTCAAACCCGGTTGCGGGACCACCTTCCTAAAGCTTAGGTGGGGGTGCGAGATGGAAAGGAAACGTTTAAACATCAAAAAAATAAACGTCATTATGGCCTCCGTTGTTTTGCTGTTTTTCAACAGTTTACAGCCAAACGGTTTTGTAAATGCGGCAGGGATATTGGATCAAACCGAAGACAGTTATTTAAAAAACGGCGGGTTTGAAACGGATTTTTGGGAAGATCATTCTTGGCAAATTGAAACAGATAAATGGGATTTTTTAGATATCCGACACTTTCCCTACGGAAACGATCCGTATATCGAACCGGATGAAGGGAATTTCGCTCTCAAGTATTGGGTCAAGGATTCGGCCGAAGGGACGGAATCTTTTACCATCAAGCAAACGATCGATAAACTTCCGGCAGGATATTATGAACTGTCGGTGAGGATCATGGGCGGGACGGGCGATGAAGCGGGTGAAGTGGCCCTCTTTGCGGGGGAAAGTATAACCAATGCTGCCGTTACCAAAGGCTATAACCAATGGGAGACGATTAAGTTGAAGTTTGAATGGAAGGAGGACCAACAGAATATTACTGTGGGTGCCGCTGTTTCCGGTAAGCCGAACGCTTGGGGATACATCGATCATTTTCGGTTGGTGAAAGTCCCGGAACCTGTACAGGCTGATCTATTTGTGGAGCGAGTGGACGGCATTAGTAAAAATTTTATTAAAGGAGCGGATGTTTCCAGCATCATCGCGTTGGAAGAGAGCGGGGTAAAATTTTATAACTTCAAGGGAGAAGAACAGGATATTTTTCAAACATTGGCAGAGGCCGGGATCAATTATGTCCGTGCACGGGTCTGGAACGACCCTTATGATTCCTCGGGAAGAGGCTACGGCGGAGGAAATAATGATCTCACAAAAGCGATCAAAATCGGGCAAAGAGCGACCGCAAACGGGATGAAGGTTTTGGTGGATTTCCATTACTCGGATTTTTGGGCGGATCCGGCCAAACAAAAAGCGCCAAAAGCCTGGTCAAATTTAACTTTTGAAGAAAAGAAAGAAGCTTTATATGAATATACAAAAGAAAGTCTGCAAGCTTTAAGGAATGCGGGCGTTGACGTCGGAATGGTTCAAATCGGCAATGAAACGAACGGAGGTCTTGCGGGGGACAAAGAATGGCCAAAGATCTGCGAATTGTTTAATCAAGGAAGCAAAGCCGTCCGGGACGTCAGCAAGGATATCCTCGTCGTTTTGCATTTTACCAACCCCGAGGTCCCCGGCGGATACGAAACGATTGCGGAAACATTGAATAAAAACCATGTGGATTATGATGTTTTTGCAAGCTCCTATTACCCGTATTGGCACGGTTCGCTGGAGAATTTGACGGCCGTATTAAAACATGTGGCGGACACGTACGGGAAAAAAGTGATGGTTGCGGAGACATCCTATGTCTACACGTACGAGGACGGAGACGGCCATGAAAACACCGCTCCAAAATCCGGTCAAACATTAAACTATCCGGTCACCGTTCAGGGACAAGCACATGCGATAAGAGATGTGATCGATGCGGTTGTGCAGGTGGGCGAAGCAGGGATCGGCGTGTTTTATTGGGAACCCGCTTGGATACCGGTAGGTCCTCCGGAAAATTTGGAAAAAAATAAAGAAATCTGGGAGAAATATGGGTCGGGTTGGGCCACCCGTTTTGCTGCCGAGTATGATCCTGAAGACGCGGGCAAATGGTACGGAGGAAGCGCGGTTGATAATCAGGCATTGTTTGATTTTCACGGCCATCCGTTACCTTCCTTGAATGTTTTCAAATATGTGGATACCGGGGCAGTAGCCCCTTTGAAAATTGATGAAATAAAAAACATTTATTTAAGTGTTTATGAAGGGGAAAAAATTCCTGTCCCCGAAAAAGTATCCGTGGTTTACAATGACGGTACGGAAAAGTCGGAAACCGTCGCATGGGACGAAGCGGCGATTGAAGATGCGGTCCGGA
>Ga0310834_100525_pt1 | contig 41054 bp, 40 predicted proteins | sample SM_ome_2_FD_201314 | JGI IMG/M metagenome (GOLD analysis project Ga0310834, IMG submission 201314) | Sorghum-adapted microbial communities enriched on stacked mutant (SM) sorghum from Joint BioEnergy Institute, Emeryville, California... ...
GTGCCCCGGCACGGCCGTGATCCGGAAGATCTCGTAGCGCTGGTCGCCGACCGTCAGGTCGCCGCGTGCGCCGAAGGTGTCCAGGCTGGCCACAACCCAACTCCCTCGCTCGGGTCTGTCCCCATTCCGTTGTTCGCGATCACGGTACGCCGCCGCTCGTGCGCGGCCGTTCTCACGTGGCAGTCTCTCGCAGCACCGTCCGCCGAGTCCGGCGTACCTCGCGCGTCGCTCCAGTTGTGTTTCGTCAAAACAAACCGTACGTCCGTCTTGCTATACCCGTCAAGCCGACGGTCCGCCGGGCAAAAAGATCTTGGCCCGTCCGTGCAACCCGTCCGGTCCCTGGCGGCATCAGGACTGCGACGCCGGGAGGTGATGGGTGAAGGACGACGAGGAACAGCAGTACATCGAGTACGTGTCGAGCCGGTTGCCCTGGCTGCGCAAGGTCGCGTTCCTGCTCTGTCAGGACTGGCACCGTGCCGACGACCTGGTGCAGGCCGCGATCACCCGGCTGTACCTGCACTGGCGCACGGCGGCCCGGGCGGAGAACCTCGACGGCTACCTGCGGCGGATGCTGGTCCGTGAGTTCCTGGGTGCGCGGCGCACGCCCTGGGCCTCCCGCGTCGTACTGGACGAGAGTCCCGTCGGCGAGGTCGGGGTGCATGACGCCGACCCGGCGACCCGGGTGGCGGTGCGCACCGCCCTGGCCACGGTACCGGCGCGCCAGCGGGCGGCCCTGGTGCTGCGCTACTACTGCGACCTGTCGGTCGAGGAAACCGCTGAACTGCTTGGCATCTCGCCGGGGACCGTGAAGTCCCAGACCGCGCGCGGCCTGGCCGCGCTGCGCCGGGCCATGGGCGGCGAGAAGATCGCTACCCACGAAGGGAGATAGGACTATATGGAACACGAGACCGCGGCTTCGTTGCTACGGGATCTGGCCGACTCGCCCGCGCCACCGTCCACCGTGGATGTCCGCCGGGCGGCCGCGACCGGGCGCCGCCGGCTGCGGGTCCGTCGGATGGTGGCGAGCGGCTCGGCCATCCTCGGGGTCGCGGCGGTCGTGGTCGGGCTGACGCACGTGCTGGGCAGCACCGCCCCCGCCGCCGGCCCGAGCCTCCCGCTGCCCGGGGCGGAGCCGTCGACGGGTGCCACGTCGGAGGAGTTCGATCCGCTGGTGCAGTACGCCGAGTTCGGCTGGGTGCCGGACGGCTCTACGGGCACGGGGATCAGCGCCGGCCGTGACTGGTTGCTCGTCTCCGCCTACTACCCGGGCCTGGCCACCAGCGGAGACGACGAGTCCGCCCTGGCCGGCGTCTACCTGATGCTCGTGACCGCCGGCCACGGGATCGACGTCACGCAGTACACCGACTTCGCGGTGGACCCGGCGCAGGCGGCCGCCGGCGTCGCGACGGACCCGGTCAACGGCCGCCCCGCCGAGTGGGTGGATGTCCCCGGCTCCGCGGAGGTCCTGCGCTGGGAGTACGCCCCGGGGGCGTGGGCCGCGGTGCGGGTCGACCGGAACCTGCCCGGCGTGGACGCCCGTGAGGTCGCCCGTCAGGTGGCGGAGAGCGTCCGGTACGGCGTCGATCGTCCGGTGAAGCTGCCGTTCGCGACGACCGGCGTACCGGCGCAGCTGCCAGTGGCAGAAGTCGAGGTGAACCAGTACGCGGACGGGTGGAGCGCGCGGGTCTCCTACGGTGCGCAGCGGACGAGCTACGGTGACTGGCCGCTGGACATCCTGACGCTCGCCAGCGATCGCGAGACGGGCGACGACGCGGTGCTGGGTGATCCCAACACCACTGTGGATGGTCATCCCGCGCGCACCAGCGAGCTCCAGGACGGCGGTTCGGGCCTGCAGGTGTTCAATGTGGACGGCGTCTACGTCGAGATCCTCACGCACAGCGCTGAGACCACGGGCCTGCTGCCCGACGGCCTGGTGGGCCTGTTCCGTGCGACCACGTTCTTCGCCGACCCCGCCGACTGGCGCTAGCGGTCCAGTCCTGCTGACCGCAGGTCGATTCCCTCTCACAGCACCCTGACCGGCCGGGTGCAGTGGTGACCGTACCGCTGCACCCGGCCGGCTGTCGTTGGCCGGACGCGATTTGGGCCGGCGAGAGAGTACCGTCATCGGCCGCTGGCGCGACCGTCCGCTGTGGTCAGGACCAGGCGCGTCAGGCGGGGCCACGGCAGCCAGCCGAGGCGGACGGATGAGCGGTGCGGTGGCCGACCGGTGAACAGCGACCGCTCCCGGGCCGCGGACACCAGGGTGTCGAAGGGTCCGGAGCGGAAGTCGTAGATGTACGCCTGACCGCCCGGGCGCAGCACGCGGGCCAGCTCGGGGACGGCCGCGGCCGGGTCCGCCCAGTGGTGGGCGCTGAGCGACGAGACGACCAGATCAACCGAGCCGTCGGCGAGCGGCAGCCGGGCCGCGTCACCGATGTGGACGGTCGCGCGCCCCCCGAACGGCGCGAGGGTGGCGCGGGCCGCCGCCACCATGTCGGCCGAGATGTCGACCCCGATCACCTCGAGGTCGGGGTGCCGGTGGGCGAGCTCGGCGAGCAGGATTCCGGGACCGGTCCCGACGTCCAGCACGGTCCCGCCGCGGGGCACCGCCGGGGCGAGGTCGCGGGCCAGGCTCCGGTACACCCACCGCAGGGGTCCGCCGGCCATGGCCGTGTAGCGCTGGGTGGCCGGGGCGTCGAACACCTCGGTGTGCCGGTGGAGCTTCATGGTCGTCCCCCTCATAGTTGCGTCATACAACTATGGCCCACGGTACGCTGCACAGTTGTATCCCGCAACTGTCTTGCGTGGGGTGTCCATGGACGCGACGACCGCCCGGCTCTATGCGCTGCTGCAGGAGCTCACGCGCGCGATCGGGATGCTGCACCACTCGCTGCCGGGCGAGCCGATCACGCTGTCCCAGGTGTTCGCCCTGCACGAGCTGGACCAGGGCCGCCCACTCTCCCAGCAGGAGCTGGCCGAGCGGCTGGGCCTCGAGAAGAGCTCGGTCAGCCGCCTGGCCGCCGACCTGGAGAGCAAGGGGCTGCTCGTCCGGGAGCGGGACCCGGCGAACCGGCGCTTCTACCAGCTGCGCCTCACCGACCGCGGGCGGGCGTACCACGCGCGCGCCGGGGCGGCCTTCCGCGAGCGCGTCGCCCCCCTGCTTGACGCGATGACCGCGGCCGAGCGCGCCGCCCTGGTCAAGGGCCTCTCCGGCTTCATCCGGGTCATGCGGGAGCACGACGCCGGGCCCGCGTGACGGCGCCGGGCGGGAATCGCCCATGGCCGGCTCTCAACCTCACCGGGCTTCCAACCTCACCGGTACACCGATGCATTGGTACGGGTGAGGAGGACAGCGTGGATCCGTACCAGGGCTTCGACGAGTTCGTCACGTCGCACACGACGGCGTTGTCACGGCTGGCCTTCCTGCTCACAGGCGACCATCACCTCGCCGAGGACCTGCTGCAGGCGGCGCTGTCCCAGGTGGTGTCGCGCTGGCCGCAGGTTCGCGACGGCAACCCGGCCGCGTACGTACGCCGGTGCCTGATCAACGAGTACCTCTCGTGGCGGCGCCGGCGCCGGTACCACGAACGACCGGTTGAGTCTCCCGTCGACGGCGCCGACCCGGTCGACCTGGCGTCGACCGTGGTGCGGAGGGTCGTGGTGGGCCGGGCGCTGGCCCAGCTCACGCCGCGTCAGCGGGCGGTGCTCGTGCTGCGTTTCTACGAGGACCTCTCCGAGGCCGAGACCGCGGTGATCATGGGCTGCTCCGTCGGCACCGTGAAGTCACAGACCAACCACGCCCTGGCCCGCCTGCGCGCGGCCGCCCCTGAGCTTTCCGAGCTGATCGCTGGACGGACCGGAGTTCCGCGATGACCGCGACATTGAAGGATCTTCTCACCGAGTACGCCGAGCAGGCCCGACCGTACGAGGTCCGGGAGCAGGCGCTGCGCCGGGGCCGGCGTCGGCGCCGGATGCGGATGGCGGCCCCCGCGGTCGTGGCCGTGTTGACGATTCTGGTGGCCGGGGCGACCGTGGTCACCCTCGGCCCGTCGCTGGCCCCCCAGGCGCCCACGCAGCCCGTCGGGCCGTCGCGGTCGCTCGGGCCGTCTCCATCCGTCGGGCCGTCCCCATCCGTCGGGCCGTCGCGGCCGGAGCCGGACTGGCCGCCCGTGCCGAGCCTGCCGTCGGTGGTCATCGACGACCTGGCGCGGGTGAGCCTGCCGGGCTACCCGGCCGCGATCGTGACCGACCCTGATGCCCCGCCGCTGCCGACGGACCGGAGCGTCGGTCGGGGTCGGCTCGTCTACACCAACGCCGCCGCCGGCTGGTACGGGCTGGTGACCGAGTCGGGTGCGCAGTACCGCCTCAGCTCACTGTCGGACAGCCGCTCGGAGGTGCTGTCGGCCGGTGGGCGATGGCTCGTGAGCTACGTTGGCGCCGAGCTCGCGCGGGGCGGCCCGGCGTCCGGTGACGGAAAACATATACAGTTGCGTGACCTCACCGGCACGGCGGTGATTACCGTCCCCGTGGCCGGCATCCCGTGGCTGTGGTGGTCGGCCGACGACCGCTGGCTGTTGACCACCGTGATGGCCGTCCCCAGCCCGCCCGACCCTTCCCACCCGCCCGAGTCGGCGACCCTGGTCGACCTGTCCAAGCCCGTACCCGTGCCCCAGGAGATCGACCTCAGTCGGTGGCCCGGGTTTGCACCGGCCGCGGTCCGGCACGACGGGACGATCGTCCTCCGGCCGGTCGGGGGCGACCGGCTCGGCGACGTGGCGCTGGTCGACCCGGCCACCGGCGACGGCCGAACCGTCAGCATCGACCTCGCCGCCGCGGCGACGCCCGACGAGCTCGCCGCTGTCGCCTACTGGGCGGGGATGGACGGACTGGCCCGTCAGGCTTCTCCGCTGGACCCGTTGCCGGACGGGTCGATGCTGCTGCGGCTGTGGCGGTCCTTCGGCGGGCCGCCCGGCGTCGGCACGGTCCAGCCCACCGACGTGCTCGTGCTCGACCTCGACGCCGGGGTCGTTCGCGAGCGGTGGCGCCTGCCGACGCCGCGGCCGCTCCCGGACAACCCGCGGGGCGACTGGGAGACGTGGGGGGTCGCGGCCGTACTGCCGGACGGGCTGCTCCTCACCCACAGCTCCACCCAGCGGCGGTGGGCCTGGGAGCTCTACGACCCCGACACCGGCGACCTGTTCCTGGTCACCGACCTGCGCGGCCTCGCCAGCGCGAAGCAGGACTAGGCGGGTGGCCCACGACGTCGCCGGGGGTCGGCGTCACTGCGGTGGGGCCGACCCCGAACGGCGCCGGGCTCGCCAGGCCTCCTGCTTGGCCCGGTTGCCGCAGATCGCCATGGAGCACCATTTCCCGGTTCCGGTCCGGGACGTGTCGAAGAACGCCCATTGACACGCGTCGTTGACGCACACCTTGAGCCGGCGCCAGGTCCCGTCGCTCATCGCCTCGATGACCAGCGCGACGAGCAAGCCGAGCGCACCCGCCACCCCGGCGGCCCGGGGGAGCAGTCGCCACTGCCGGTCGGGCGTGATGCGGACCGCGAGGTCGGCCCGGTCGGCGACGCGGTTGAGGACGGCGAGGACGTCGTCGGGCAGCGACGTGCCGGCGTGGTTCGCCGCCGCGGCCGCGCGCAGCGCCTCGCGGAGGTCCCGGGCGGCGGCCACGTCGGTGGCTAAGACGCGAACGCCCGCGGGGGCGAGGTGGGCCTCGGTCAGCCACTGGCGCAGGCCGGCGGGCGAGGCGATGGCATCGGTGCCTTGTTCGATGTCGAGGGTGTTGATGAACGACCGAAGGGTCTCGAGGTGGCCGGGGGCCCTGCCGGACATGCCGTCCAGCCTAGCGGTGTAACCGGCTTGTCCAGGTGGCCGGTTACCGATAACCTGCGAACTCGTGACGACGGTTACGACCGAGGTCGCTCCGGCCTGGTCCAACGCGAACTTCCGGCGCCTGTGGCGTGGCTCAGCGGCGTCGACCCTCGGGGCCGAGATCGGCGAGATCGCGCTGCCCCTGCTCGCGTTGCTGACCCTCTCCGCCACGGCGGCTGAGGTGAGCGTCCTGCGGATGGCGCAGTTCCTGCCGTTCCTCGTGGCCACCCTCCCGGTCGGCCTGCTCGTCGACCGGCTGCGCTCGGCCCGCCTGCGCATGATGATCGGCGCCGATGTGGCCCGGGGCGTGCTGCTCGGCCTCATCGCCGTCGCGGCCTGGTCCGGCGTCGCCACGATGCCCGTGCTCTACGCGGTGGTCTTCGCGGTGGCCGTCGGTACGGTGCTGTTCCAGGTGGCGGACTTCGCGCTGCTGCCGTCCGTGGTCACGCCTGAGCAGCTCGTCGACGCCAACGGCAAGCTGTCCGCGACCCATTCCGCCAGCGAGATCGCCGGTCGGGGAGTGGGCGGCCTGCTCGTCCAGGCGCTCTCCGCGCCGGTGGCCGTCCTGCTCAACGGGTTGGGTTACCTCGTCTCGGCCGTGTCCCTGGCCCGGATCCGCATCGGCGGACCGGAGCCGACGCCGGAGTCGGGGCGACGCGGGTCGGGCTGGCAGGAGGCGCTGGCGGGGGTCGGCCTCACGCGGCGCCACCGGTACCTCCGGCCGCTGCTCGGCGAGGCCACCACCTTCAACCTGGCCAACGAGGTGTTCCTGCTCGGCCTGCTGCTGTACGCCGTCCGTGAGATCGGTCTCAGCCCGGCCGCGATCGGCGCGGTCTTCATGGCCGCCGGGGTCGGCTCCTTCCTCGGGGCCTGGTTCGGCGCGCGAATGACCGGACGGTACGGGTACGGCCGGGTGCTGCTGGTGTCGCTGATCGTCGGCAACGGCGCCCCGCTCGCCGTCCTGCTGGTGCCGTACGTCGGCGCCTGGGCGCTGGGGCTGCTGTGCGCCGTGTTCCTGACCATGGGTGTCGGCATCGGTCTCGCCAACGTGCACGCGGTCAGCCTGCGCCAGCACGCCGTGCCGGAGGAGCAGCGGGGACGGGTGAACGCCGCCTACCGCCTGATCTCCTGGGGCGCGATCCCGGTCGGCGCCGCGCTCGGCGGGTTCGTCGCGACGGTGGCTGGCCCCTTCGCCGCCATGGCCGTCGGCGCGACCGGGATCTGCCTCGCCAGTGTCTGGGTGGCCTGGTCCGGGGTACCGCGGCTACGGACGATCACCGACGCCCGGTAGGGCGGGCCGCCGGGCCCGCCCCGGGGACAACACAGGTTCGGACCGGCCATCGACATCCGGCTGGGGCGACCAACATCCCAACCGGCGGCGACAACTTCCCCGACCGCGGCGACCACGTTCCCAGCCGGCGGCGACGAACGCCCCGGACGGGCGGACCTAGTGCAGGAAGCGAACGGTGTCGCGGGCGATGTCCACAGTGGACTTCCAGTTGTCGTAGCGGGTCTCGCCGGGCCGGGCGACGGTCCAGACCGCGAACGCCTTCCCGCCGCCGGCGTCGATGAGGTAGCCGTACCGGCGGACCCCGGCCTCGTCGAGGCCCTGACCCGTGGTCACGGTCTCGAACCGGACGCCCGGCCGGTCGAGGATCGTGACGTCCTCGTCGCGCACCACCGTGTAGTACATGGGGTCGGTGATCATGGCCCGGTACTCCGCGACCGTCTCCTGCTGCTGCTCAGCGTTGAGGGCCAGGGGCGGGAACTCGCTGTTGGCCGGAATGGTGAACGGCTCGGGGTGGAAGAACCGGCAGCGGTACTCGCCTTCGCCGGTGTACCAGTCCTGGGGGTAGCCGATGGAGTAACCGGCGGGCGGGTTGTCACAGGCCCGCCAGGAGGCCGGCATCCGCTCGCCCGCCGGCGGCGGAACCGCGGCCGGCGTCGTAGCCGCCGCCGTCTCCGTCGGCGTGGGGTCGGTGAAGCCGATGGTGCCCTCGCCCTCCATCGCCGTCGAGGTCGTCGGGTCCGGGGACGGCTCACCGCCCGATCCACCGCAGGCCGTGGCGGAGATCACGACGAGGGCCGCGCCCGCGAGCAGGCGCGCGAATCGGCGAACGGTCACAGCACATCCTCTCGGTCGACGACTGTCCGCACTCTAGATCGCGTCATCAACCGCGGCCAGGCAACGGACACCCCGTCCGGCTGCTCGATCAGCCCGTGCTCGCCCGCACCGACAGCGAGACCGGGAAGGTCTGGTGCCAGCCGTCGTCCACCCGGCCGCGCAGCAGCTCCCGGGCGGCCGCTGCCGTCATCTCCTCCACCGGCTGCCGGACCGAGGTGAGCGGCGGGGTGGTGAGGCTGGCGAGCACGCTGTCGTCGAAGCCGACCACCGCCACGTCGTCGGGGACGCGCCGCCCGGTCGCGGCCAGTGCCTGCAGGGCCCCGGCGGCGGTCATGTCGCAGGCGGCGACGATGGCGTCCAGGCCGGGGTGCTGCTCCAGCAGGCGCATCGTCCCGTCGTACCCGCCCTCCCGCCGGAAGTTCCCGTCCGTCCACAGCGGACGCAGTCCCGCCGCGGCCATCGCGTCCAGGTACCCGGCCCTCCGCTGCCCGGAGCAGGGATTCCAGTGCGGGCCCCCGATCGCCCCGATGACGTGTCGGCCCCCCGACACCAGGTGCTCCACCGCGAGCGCGGCGCCGTGGGCGTTGTCGGCGTCGCTATAGGGCACCTCGGACGAGAAGCGGCCCAGCGACATCACCTGGCCGTGCCGGCGGCGGAACTTCGCCGCGAGCACGCCCGGCACGTTGACCAGCAGCGCGCCGAGGCTGCCGGACCCGGCGAGCTCGTCGAGCAACCGGACCGTCGACCGGGCCGGCGAGACGTGGATCCGTGTCTTCACGTCGGTGCCGTCGAGAGCGGCCAGCAGGCCGGCGGTCACCCGTCCGTAGAACGGGTTGGTCCCGAACGCCCCCACGTACGGCTCCACCACGACGAGGTCGATGACGTCGATTCGGCCGGACGCGAGGGCACGGGCCGCGCTGTCAGGGCGGTAGCCGAGCATCGCGACGGCCTGCAGCACCCGCTGGCGGACGTCGGCCGCCACCGAGGGCTGGCCGTTGATCGCCCGCGACGCCGTCGACCGCGAGACTCCCGCGGCCCGGGCGACGTCGATCAGGGTCGGGCGGCTGCGCTGCACAGGCGCAGTCTAGACGGGCTTTCTTAGGATTTGGCCGTGGTCGATGGTTCGCCTTCGTTCGCCACCCGGCGAGCCCGGGCCTGGCCGTGGCTTGCCGCCACGGCCGCGGTGGTCCTGCTGGCCACGGTGTCGATGTGGCGACTGGCCCTCCCGCGGGGAGGTGAGGCACCGCCGGGTGTCCCCGTGGTCTGTCCCGCCGTGTATCCCGCGCCGCCGGGGTGCTCGCCCGAGCGCGTCCCCGTCGCCGCCCTGTGCACGGCGAGCCTCGTGGTGCTGCTCGGCGCCCAAGCGGCCGGCGCCCGGCTGCTGCCCGGGTGGCGGCGGTCCTGGTCGGTGGCGGCGACCGTGATCATGGTCGTCGTGGCGCTGCTTGCGTACCGGATCGTCTTCTACACCTGATCGGGCCCGAGTACCTGATCGTCAGGGCCTCGACGACCTGGTCGGAGCGCGGACCGCCCTGGTCAGAGCCGCCAGCCTCCAGGCCGGTGGCGGCGAGCACGACGCGGGCCGCGCCCGCGAACAGGCGCGCGACGGGGCGAACGGTCACGGTGGTGGTACCCCGAATCGGCACTTTCCCGGCACTTTAGGCCGGTGCGCACCCGAGGCTGGCGCGGCGGCCGACGGGACCTCAGGATTCGTCTGCCAGGATGCGGTCGAGGGTCCGCCGACCGAACCGGGCCATCGCGGGGTTGGTTTCGGCGTAGTACCAGACGGCACCCATGGCCTGCACGAACGCCCAGGCCCGTCCCCGGGCCCATTCAAGATCGTCGCAGCCCAGCCGGTCTCGAAAGACGCGGCGCGGCCCGGTCTCCAACAGGTGCCAACCGGCGATGAGGTCCAGCGCCGGGTCGGCCGGACCCAGTCCGCCGACGTCCAGGACCCCGACCAACCGGCCATCCGACACCAGGACGTTGCCTGGGATGAGGTCGCCATGGGTCATCACGTCCGGCGACGTTCTGGGCAGCTCCCGCATGACCGTCCATATGCGACGCAGGCGTGGCACGTCGAGGAGAGCTTCGCTGCGGGCAAAGCACGTACGCATCCACTCGTCGTGATTGCGGAGGTCGCCGCCCCGACCAGCGCCGGTGAACCGGCGGCCACGGAGGTCGATCGCGCGGATGCCGGCGACGAGCTCGGCCAGATCGTGGGCGAATTCGACCGACGTCGACGCGTCCTCGTCGCTGGCCGGCGTGCCCGGCAACCAGGTCTGGACCGACCACGGCATGGGGTAGCCATGCCCAGGTGACCCGATCGCCACGGGCAACGGGGTGGCAAAGCGCGTACGCCCGGCGAGCTCACGGGCGGCCGCGGCCTCGGCCTCCAGCCGGCGTCGGGCCGCCACCGGGTCGTCGGGCCGCAACGGAAACCGGGCCGTGAGCTCGTCGCCGATGCGGAAGATCGCGTTGACCGTGCCGGACGCAGCGAGCCGCCAGATGGGCAGCCTGCGCCAGGCCGGGAACTGCTCGTCAACCAGTCTCCGGACGGTCGGCACCGCGATCGTCAGCTGGTCGGCATGCATGCGCACCGGGGCAGCGTAAAGCGATCGCCTTCCTCGAAGGTCAGGGTTGATCGTCGCGGGTGGGGATCAGGATCAGGCGACCGGGTCCGCCCGCCGGGCCGCTGCGCCCGGACCCGCGGGTGGGTCCGGGCGAGGGTCGGGGCCCGGACCGGTACGGGTCCGGACCGCCGTGACGGCCCGGCGGCCGGAGAGTCAGCCGGGCAGGCGGGGGCCGGCCTCCCGCTGGGCGGCGAGCCAGGCCTCGACCTCCTCGGGGGCCCGGGGCAGGCCGGCGGAGAGGTTGACCGCGCCGGACGCGGTGACCAGCACGTCGTCCTCGATGCGGATGCCGATGCCGCGCAGCTCCTCGGGCACCAGCTCGTCGTCGGTCTGGAAGTACAGCCCCGGCTCGACCGTGATGACGTAGTTCTCCTCGATGGTGCCCTCGCGGTAGCGCTCGGTCCGGGCGGCGGCGCAGTCGTGCACGTCCAGGCCCAGCATGTGGCCGAAACCGTGCAGCGTCCACCGACGGTAGGACATGTTCTCCTTGTCGAGCGCCTCGTCGACCGAGCAGGGCAGCAGTTTCAGGTCGAACAGGCCCTCGGCCAGCACCCGGTTGCAGGCCAGGGCCACATCGGCGTACTTCACGCCCGGCACGAGGGCCGCCATGCCGGCCTCCTGCGCGCGGTACACGATCTCGTAGATCTCCCGCTGCAGGGGGGTGAACCGGCCGCTGACCGGCACTGTCCGGGTGACGTCGGCGGTGTAGAGCGTCCGGCCCTCGACGCCCATGTCCATGAGCAGCAGCTCACCCGGTGCGGTGACCCCGTCGTTGTGTCCCCAGTGGAGGATCGTGGCGTGCGCCCCGGCCCCGACGATCGAGGAGTAGCCGACCCCGTTGCCGTCGTGGCGGGCGCGCAGGCCGAACACCCCCTCGATGAGGCGCTCGGAGACGCCCCGGTCGGCGGGCAGGACCCGGGCGACGTCCTCGAAGCCCCGGACGGTGGCGTCGATGGCCTCCTGGAGCTGCTTCACCTCCCACGGGTCCTTGGGCAGGCGGAGCTCGGCCAGCGTGTACGCGAGCTCGCGGTCGCGCGCGCCGGGCTCCCCGCCGTCCCAGCGCCGCACGGCGGCGTCGACGGCGGCGTCCAGGCCGCGCAGCACCCGGGTGCGGGCCGGGGCGAGCCGGGCCAGCGCCTCGGGCAGGTCGGCGAGCGGAGCGGTGCGGATGCCGAGCTGCTCGGTCTTCTCGGCCAGCGTCGCCCGGCGGCCCACCCAGAGCTCCCCGTGGGCGGCGTTGCGGTAGAACTCGTCCGTGTCGCGATTCGTGTGCGGCCGGATGTAGAGCGTGGCCTCGCCGTCCGGCTCGATGATCACCACCGACCCGGCCTCCGTCTCGCCGGTGAGCCACACGAAGTCGCTGCCCGGGCGGAACGGGTGGAAGACGTCGTTGTTGCGGATCTTGGGCGTACCAGCCGGGATGACCAGGTACTCGCCCGGGATGGCGGCGGCGAGCGCGGCCCGCCGGGCGGCCAGGCGGTCGGCGGCCGGGTGGCGGGTGACGGGCATCGGCGCGTCGAGCCAGCCCTGACGCATGAACTCCCGGAACGCCTCCGGGTACTGCACGTCGTACGGGCGAGAGCCGTCGGCAGCGATGGGCTCAGTCATCGCCGTAGGGTATCCCGTGTCAAGATGACGGGCATGTGCGGAGTGCTCGTCTTCGTCAGCGACACCGGCAACGCGGCCGCCCGCCAGGAGGCCATCGCGGCCGCCCTGGAGAGCCAGCACCACCGGGGTCCGGACGAGACGGGTGTGGTGCTCGCCGACCAGAACGTGATCTTCGCGCACAAGCGGCTGGCGATCATCGACGTGGCGCTCAGCCACGAGCCGCTGCCGTACCCGCCGCCCACCCCGGGCGGGGCGGACCTGCTCGACACCTCCCGGCACTCGACCAAGCCGGGGCGCTACCTGCTGACGTTCAACGGCGAGATCTACAACTACATCGAACTCCGTCAGCAGCTGATCGAGGAGTACGGGGCCGAGTTCGCCACCAACGGGGACGGTGAGGTCATCGTCGCCGGGTACCACTACTGGGGCGAGTCGGTGGTGGACCGGCTGCGGGGCATGTTCGCCTTCCTCATCTGGGACAGCGCGACCGGCAAGGCGTTCGGCGCCCGGGACCCCTTCGGCATCAAGCCGCTGCACTACCTGCGCACCGACGACGGCATGTACTTCGCCAGCGAGAAGAAGGCGCTGCTGCCGTTCGCGCCCTCGGCCCAGCTCGGGGTCGGTGACGACGGGCTGGACACGGCGAACCTGTCCCACTACCTGACGCTGCAGTACGTGCCCGAGCCGGGCACGCTGCACCGGGGCATCAACCGGATCGGGTCGGGGGAGTGCTTCACCTACACCCCGGGGGGCGAGCTGAAGGTGCGCCGGTACTACCGGGCCGACTTCCGTCCGGCCCCGGTGGACAACCGGGAGGCCCTCTACAAGCGCATCCAGGACACCCTGCGCGAGAGCGTGCGGATCCACATGCGCAGCGACGTGCCGGTGGGCGCCTTCCTCTCCTCGGGCATCGATTCGACCGCGATCGTGGCCCTGGCGCGGGAGTTCAACCCCAGGATCCTCACCTTCACCGTGGGGTACGACGTGCCGGGGTACTCGGAGATCGACGTCGCCCAGGAGTCGGCCCAGCACCTCGAGGTGACCACGATCCCCACGAAGATCGGGCCCGAGGACATGATGGAGGCCCTCCCGCGCATCGTGTGGCACCTCGACGACCCGGTGGCCGACCCGGCCCTGGTGCCGCTGTACTTCGTGGCGAAGAAGGCGTCCGAGTACGTGACCGTGGTGCTCTCCGGCGAGGGCGCCGACGAGTTCTTCGGCGGCTACACCATCTACCGCGAGCCGCTGGACCTGGCGCTCATCAACGACCTGCCCGCCCCGCTGCAGAAGGGCCTGCGGGCGGTCTCCCGGGTGATCCCCGAAGGGGTGAAGGGCAAGAGCTTCCTGGAGCGGGGCACCACGCCGCTGCAGGAGCGCTACTACGGCAACGCGCGCATCTTCTCCGAGGAGGAGAAGCAGCGGCTGCTGCGCCACTACGACCCGTCGGTCCGGTACACCGACGTGACCGCCCCGCTCTACGCGGAGGTGGAGCACCTCGACCCGGTGACCGCCATGCAGTACATCGACGTATACACGTGGCTGCGGGGTGACATCCTCGTCAAGGCGGACCGGATGACCATGGCCCACTCGCTGGAGGGCCGGGTGCCGTTCCTGGACCGGGAGGTCTTCGCGGTCGCCGCCAGCATCCCGGTCGAGCTCAAGCTGCCGCCCCGCTCGACCGAGACGAAGTACGCGCTGCGGCGCGCGCTCGAGGGCGTCGTGCCGCCGGCCATCGTCAACCGCAAGAAGCTGGGCTTCCCCACGCCGACCCGGGTCTGGCTCAAGGACCAGATGTACGAGTGGGCCCGCGACATCCTGACCAAGTCGGGGGCGGACAACCTCATCGACCTGTCCTACGTCCGCCAGTTGCTGGAGATGCACCGGCGCGGGGAGGCGGACAAGTCGCGCCAGATCTGGACGGTGCTGGTCTTCTGCATCTGGCACGCCATCTTCGTCGAGCGCAGCCTCGACCCGGGTATCCCGCGCAACGCCTCCGCGCTGCTCACCAAGCCGGTCGTGGGCTCGATGGTCGACTGACGCCCGCCGGTCCCACGGCCGCCTCGGGGCGGCGGTGCATACACCCCCGCCCTCGCTCTCCCATGATCGCCGTGAGGCACCTGAAGGGCCGAGCCCGTACGACTGCCTCACCGCGATCACCGCTCATGATCACCGTGAGGCGGTCGTACGCCCCGCCGCCCACAATCGCCTCACCGCGATCATGGAGTCCGGGGACGGTTACGCAGACCGCGACAGTGGATATTCGGCCATTGCCCGCAGGACGACGACCCCGGTTGTCCACAGATTCGGCGTCGGGCCTGTCGCGGGCGGACTGGTCGGTGGTGGTTCGCAATGTCCCGGTCGCAGCAAAGCCTTGTCGTGCCAATGTTTCCGCGATGTGAACTGTAGTGATGTATCGTTGCCAGCGCTTCCACATCGTGGAACATGTCTTGAAAACCCATAGGACTAGTAGGAAATTGGCACCGTGCCCCGCACGAGCCCACCCCTGCGCCTGGCCATGACCTGTCGTCACCGGGCCAGCGCGTCGTGTCGCGTGGGCGCGTCGTGTCGTGGGGGCCGGTCCGCTTAACCGCGGCCGGGCCGCTTGACCCGGCGACGACGCGGTCGAGCGGGATTTTCGCGCACTCCAGGAGACCACCGACTCGGGTCCGCCCGAGCGACGTCGCCTGTCTACGGTTCGCAAAAGGAGATTTCGAATCATGAAATGGCGTACGAGAGCGACGGCTGCCCTGGCCCTGGTCGCCGGCCTGGCGCTGTCGGCCTGCACGGGCAGCCCGTCCTCGGGCGACACCGTGACGCTGCACATCGTCGGGTTCGCCGTGCCCGAGGCGGCCAACAAGGCCATCGCCGCGGAGTGGAACAAGACCGAGGAGGGGCGCAACGTCCGGTTCGAGACCTCCTACGGCGCCTCGGGTGACCAGAGCCGGGCGGTGGTCAACGGGTTGAAAGCCGACTATGTGCACTTCTCGGTGACCAGCGACGTGACCCGGCTGGTCGACGCCGGGCTGGTCGACGAGTCGTGGGACGACGGCTGGAACAAGGGCATCGTCTCGTCATCGATCGTCGTCTTCGCCGTGCGGCCCGGGAATCCCAAGAACATCCGGGACTGGGACGACCTGATCCAGCCGGGCATCGAGATCGTCACGCCGAACCCGGCCTCCTCGGGCGCGGCGCGGTGGAACGCGCTCGCCGCCTGGGGGCAGGTGGTCGCCAACGGTGGCACCGAGGAGGAGGCGACCGAGTACCTCACCAAGCTGTTCGCCAACGTGGTCTCGCTGCCGGGCAGCGGTCGGGACGCCACCACCAGCTTCCTGTCGGGCACCGGCGACGTGCTGCTGGCGTACGAGAACGAGGTCATCCTGGCCACCCAGAACGGCGAGGAGCTGGACTGGGTGGTTCCGGACACGACCATCCTCATCGAAAACCCCGGTGCGGTGCTCAAGGACGCGCACCCCAAGGCGACCGAGTGGCTGAACTTCGTGCTCGGCCCGGTGGGCCAGCGGCAGTTCGCGCTCAAGGGGTTCCGGCCGATCATCGACGGCGTCGACCTGTCGGGAATCGAGGGCGTCAAGGACCCGAACAACCCGTTCCCGGAGGTGGAGAACCTGCTGACCGTCGAGAAGGACTTCGAGAGCTGGGAGGCCCTGTCGACGAAGTTCTTCGACGACGAGGACGGCATCGTCGTGAAGGTCATCGCTGAGTCTGGGAAAGCCCAGTGAGCGTCGCGATCACCGCGGGTCCGCGTCCGGAGACGGACGCGGACCCGCGCCCGCGGAGCGACAGCGGCGCGGGCTACCCGATGACCCGGGCCTCCGGGCTCGGTCTGGGCGTCGCCATGCTCTGGTTCAGCCTGCTCGTGCTGATTCCGCTGACGGCGGTCATCGTCACGGCGTCGGAGGCGGGCTGGTCCGGGTTCTGGCGCACCATCACCAATGAACAGACCGCGGCCGCGATCCGGCTCACCGTCGGCACCGCCCTGCTGGTGACGTTGGTCAACGTCGTGATGGGCACGCTGATCGCCTGGGTGCTGGTGCGGGACCGGTTCTTCGGGCAACGGGTGCTGGAGATGCTCATCGACGTCCCGTTCGCCCTGCCGACCATCGTCGCCGGTCTGGTGCTGCTGTCCCTGTACGGTCCGAAGAGCCCGTTAGGGATCAACGTAGCCAACACCCGGCCGGCGGTCTTCCTCGCGTTCCTGTTCGTGACGCTGCCGTTCGTCGTCCGGACGGTGCAGCCGGTGCTCGCCGAGCTGGACCGCGAGGCCGAGGAGGCGGCGGCCTCCCTGGGCGCGAGCCGGTTCACGGTCTTCCGGCGCATCATCCTGCCCAGCATCACCCCGGCCATCGCCGCGGGCGCGGCCCTGTCGTTCGCCCGCGGGGTCAGCGAGTACGGGTCGCTGGTGCTGCTGTCCGGGAACCTGCCGCACAAGACAGAGGTGACGTCGGTGCGCATCCTGTCCAGCATCGAGAACGACAACCTCGAGGGCGCGGCCGCCGTCGCCACCGTCCTGCTGGTCATCTCGCTGGTCGTCATCGTGACGGTCGACATCCTGCAGCGGAGGCTGGTGCGCCGTGGCTGACCTGTCCGTCCACCGTGGACCTGACCGGCGGGGCCCGGGCACGTACGCGCTGCGCCTGGTCGTGGTGGCGTACCTGTTCCTGCTCGTGGCCTGGCCGCTGTACCTGGTTGGCCGCAACGCGTTCGCCAACGGGTTCGCCGACCTCGCGGCGCTGCTGACCGACCCGGACGCGCGGCACGCGCTCAGCCTCACCGCTCAGGTGGCGGTCGCCTCGGTGGTCATCAACACCGTCTTCGGGGTCGGCATCTCGTTGCTGCTGGTGCGCTACCGGTTCTCGGGCAAGCGGGTGCTCAACGCCCTGCTGGACCTGCCGCTGTCCGTCTCCCCGATCGTCGTGGGGCTGGCCCTGGTGCTGGTCTACAACGGACGGACCGGCTGGTTCGGCCCGACCCTGGAGAGCCTCGGCATCACGGTGATCTTCTCGGGCCCCGGGATCGTCATGGCCACCGCGTTCGTCGCGCTGCCCCTGGTGATCCGGGAGGTCGTCCCGGTGCTGCAGGAGGTCGGCGACGAGCAGGAGCAGGCTGCCCGCAGCCTCGGCGCCAGCGCCGGGCAGACGTTCTTCCGGATCACGCTGCCCGCCATCAAGTGGGGGGTCATCTACGGCGTCGTGCTGTGCCTGGCCCGCTCCCTGGGCGAGTTCGGGGCGGTCAAGGTCGTCTCCGGCAACGTGCTCGGCTCCACCCGCACCGCGACGCTCATGGTCGAGGAGAAGTACCTCAACTTCGACCGCGGCGGCGCGTACGCCACCGCGTTCCTCCTCGCCCTCGTCGCGGTCGCGGTCATCGTGTCCATCACCCTCCTCCGCCCGAAGGACCATCGGTGAGTATCGAAATAAGTCACGTCAGTAAGCGATTCGGCAACTTCGTCGCGCTCGACGACGTCTCGGTCAGCATCCCCACCGGGCAGCTCACCGCGCTGCTCGGCCCGTCGGGCGGGGGCAAGTCGACCCTGCTGCGCATCATCGCGGGCCTGGAGCGCGCCGACTCCGGCCGGGTCGAGATCGAGGGGGTGGACGCCACCCACCTGCCCCCGCAGAAGCGCAACGTGGGCTTCGTCTTCCAGCACTACGCGGCGTTCAAGCACCTGACCGTGCGGCGCAACATCGCGTTCGGACTGGAGATCCGTCGTCGCCCCAAGGCCGAGATCAAGGCCAGGGTGGACGAGTTGCTGGCGCTGGTCCACCTGGAGCAGTTCGCCGACCGGCTGCCGGCCCAGCTCTCCGGCGGCCAGCGGCAGCGGATGGCCCTGGCCCGGGCCCTGGCCGTGAAGCCGAGCGTCCTGCTGCTCGACGAGCCGTTCGGGGCGCTGGACGCCAAGGTGCGCAAGGAACTGCGGGACTGGCTGCGGCGGCTGCACGACGAGGTGCACGTGACCACCGTCTTCGTCACCCACGACCAGGAGGAGGCGCTCGAGGTCGCCGACGAGATCGTGGTCATCAACGAGGGGCGGGTCGAGCAGGTCGGCACCCCCGATGACCTCTACGACCGCCCGGCCAACGACTTCGTCATGCGGTTCCTCGGCCCGGTCACCCAGTTCGGCGACCGCCTGGTCCGGCCGCACGACCTGCGCATCACGCCCGGTCCCGCCGACCCGGCCGGTCCCGCCACGGTGACCGGGCGGGTCACCCGGATCGTGCGCGTCGGCTTCGAGGTGCGGGTGGAGGTGACCGCCGACGACCAGGTCGTCACGGTGACCCTGCCGCGCAGCGAGTTCCTGGAGCTGGGGCTGCAGGTCAACGACGTGGTGTCGGTGCACGAAGCCACGGCCGGCCGGGTACCGGCCAGCGCCTCCTGACCGGGACACCGGCCCGCTGGGCCCGTCAGCGGCCGGCCGACGCTAGGCGGTCTGGCCGACCCGCTGGCGGGCCCAGATGTTGTTGCACTCCTCGCAGACGGCCTGGGGGATGACGCCGATCCGCATCAGCCCTTGGAAGATCGTGCAGCCGACGCAGAACGCGAACGCCGCCTCGAGCGTGGCCGCCACCGCGAGCACGCCCAGGAGGATCACCGCGGCGGTGTACTGGTGGAAGACCAGCGCCAGGACCGCTGCGGTGGTCGAGACCACGGCGCCGATCCCCTGCGCGAACCGCTTGGGCGGGCCCGGAACCAGCTTGGCCGGCCGGTTGAGGGCGGGGGTGATCACGCGGGTGACGAGCTGGCCGAGGGGGCTCAGCGTCGGTCCGGAGAGGACCCGGGCCACGAAGCCGTAGGCCAGCACGACGGACAGCCACCACACATCCCGGTAGCCGAGCCGGTCGAGCACGATGACGATGAGGGCCATGGTCAGCGCGCCGGCGGCCACCAGGCGCGCGGAGATCTCGTTGACGGGGTTGGGGAAGCGGAACAGGCCGCGCACGGCTACTCCTTCGACGAGGCTTTCGATTCGACGAGGCTTTGTCGGCCCGACATCCCGCCGTCGCGGTGGTGAGGGCTCGCGGCCAGGGCGACCGAACGGCCGCGGTCACGGCAAAGGGCGGGGTGGGCGGATCAGACCGCGCGACGACACGCCTGCGCGGTCACGCGGCAGTAGTCCACGTGACGGCGCCGGGTCAGGGCCGCAGGCGCATCCACGAGAGCCAGGCAAGCACACGCGCGGGCCTGGCGTCAACCGTGATCCAACCACGCGATCCAGCCACCACGGCCGGGCCGCAGTGGCCCACCGGCGCCGGTCCGCGGCAAAGCGCCGCGGTCCGCCCGTCGGCGGCGGGTCCCCGTCGTAGGCTGCTGCCATGGAGAGCACCGACACCGCGCTGGCGCCCGGATTGACCGCGACCGCGACGCTGACCGTGACCGAGGCGGACACGGCGGTGGCGCTGCGCTCCGGCGACGTGCCCGTGCTGGCCACCCCGCGCGTGGTGGCGCTGGCCGAGGAGGCGACGGTCGCGGCCGTGGCGGGCGTGCTCGGCCCCGGCCGGACCTCGGTCGGTACCCGGGTCGAGCTGGAGCACCTCGCCCCCTCCGTCCTCGGGGCGATCGTGGTGGCGCACGCGCGCCTCGACGCGGTGGACGGCCGGCGGCTGAGCTTCACGGTGTCGGTCGTCGACGGTCCTACCGAGGTGGCCCGGGGACGGGTCGACCGGGTCGTGGTGGAGCGGGAGCGGTTCCTGGCGCGGGCGGTCCGGCAATGAACTTCACCGAGGTCGCGCCGGGCGTGCACGTGCTGCGCTATCCGGTGCTCGACGTCAACGTGACGCTCATCGTCGGCTCCGAGACCGCGATGGTGGTCGACACCCTGGCCACCCCGTCGCAGGCGCTGGAGCTGGTCGGCGCGATCCGTACGGTGACGGACCGGCCGTTGACCGTGGTCAACACCCACGCCCACTTCGACCACTGCTTCGGCAACGCGGTGCTCGTCGAGGCTTCGCCCGGGGCCACGGTGCGGGCGCATCCGTCCACTGTGGAGGCGTTCGCCGACGACGGCGTACGGCTGCGGCGGGACGCCTACGCCGAGGCCCAGACGCTCGCGCCGCAGATCGCCGACCAGGTCGCGACCACGGTGCTGTGGCCGCCCGACACGGCGGTCGCCGACCAGGCGACGGTCGACCTCGGGGACCGGACGGTCGGGCTGCACTACTTCGGGCGCGGGCACACGGCGGGGGACCTCGTGGTGCACGTGCCCGACGCCGGCACCGTCGTCGCGGGCGACCTCGTCGAGGAGGGCGCACCACCGTCCTTTTCGGACTCCTATCCGCTGGAGTGGCCCGACACCCTGACCGCCGTCCTGGCCCTGCAGCCGTCGGTGGTCGTCCCGGGGCACGGCGCCGTCGTCGACCGGGACTTCGTGGTCCAGCAGCGGGCCGACCTGTCCCGGCTGGAGTGGCTGATCCGCGACGGGGACCGGGTTGGCGCGCCCGCCGAGTCGGTCGCCGCCGAGGCGCCGTTCCCCCGCGAGGTGGCGCTGACGGCGGTGCGCCGCGGCTTCGCCGCGCTCGCCGGCACGCTCTGACCGCCCCCGCGCCGGCGGGCTGCTCGCGGCGTCGCCAACCGAACGCCTCCTCGGCCCGACCCCGGTCGAGCCGGCCGGGCCTACCGGACCGAGCCGCCCGTCACTCGGCCGAGGGTTCCGGCGGGGGTGGTGTCCCCTCGGCCGACACGGGAGTGGTCTCGCGGAGGAAGCCGCGGGCGGCCAGGAAGTTGCTCAGGTACTCGCGGTGCTCGTCGCAGGCGAGCCAGGTCTTGCGGCGCTCGGGCGTGTGCAGTTTCGGGTTGTTCCAGGCCAGTGCCCACCTCGCCGGCGCGCGGCAGCCCTTGGCGGAGCAGACGAGCACATTCCGCGCAGCTTGCCCGAGCGGAATCTGCGAGTAATCCACGGGTGAAGGCTATGCCGGGGCGATGCGGGCCGTGCCAGCGCAGGGGCCGGGCCGGCGCAGGGGTCGGGCCGAGGCGGTGGCGGCTGAACCGGGCGGTCGCGGCCGGCCCGGGGCGGCGAGGTTGGGCCGGGCCTCACGGCGGGCGGGATGTCATTCACCACGAAAGAAGGACGCCGAGGCGGCCACGGGGGAAGCCGCCTCGGCGATGGCATTCATGCTAACGATCCGTAGCCGGCAGGGCCAGACCCGAAGGGTGGCCGTTCGGCCGATTCCTGGCGACGAGTGGGGGAGTCGCGCGACAATCCGTCGCAATTCGGTCCGGTGGCGCCGCGGCAACATCGGCGGTGGGGCCTGTCACCGTTACGGTGAGTGACCTCATTGGGATGAGTTGCGACCGACAATGCGACCTCCCGTTGGTCCGACCGTGCGACGCTAAGTCCACTCGCGCGAACCGCAGGCCTATCTCGACGGGTGAAGGAGAGCGTCGTGTCCGATCCGACCGCCGTACCGCAGCCCGACCCGACGGCGTCGCCGGCCGGGCCGGCGAGCCCGCCATCGGCAAGCGCGGCGACCGAGGCGCTGGTCACCGGGACCCCGACCTCCGCGGGGACGGCATCCTCCCAGGCGGCGTCCGCCGAGTCGCCGTCGACCGAGGAGACGACGCCCGCCGAGGACGCGAAGCTGCTGGAGCGCACCCTGTTCGAGGTCAAGAAGGTGATCGTCGGGCAGGACGCCATGGTCGAGCGGATGATGGTGGCCCTGCTCGCGCGGGGGCACTGCCTGCTCGAGGGCGTACCGGGCGTGGCGAAGACGCTCGCGGTCCAGACGCTCGCCCGGGTGGTGGGGGGTACGTTCGCCCGCATCCAGTTCACCCCGGACCTGGTGCCCGCCGACATCATGGGCACCCGGATCTACCGGACCTCCAGCGAGCAGTTCGACGTGGAGCTGGGGCCGGTCTTCGTGAACTTCCTGCTGGCCGACGAGATCAACCGGGCGCCGGCCAAGGTGCAGTCGGCGCTGCTGGAGGTCATGGCCGAGCAGCAGGTCTCCATCGGCGGGCGCACCTACCCGGTGCCCCAGCCGTTTTTGGTGATGGCGACCCAGAACCCGATCGAGCAGGAGGGGGTCTATCCGCTGCCGGAGGCGCAGCGCGACCGGTTCCTGCTCAAGGTGATCGTGGGGTACCCGAGCGACGTCGAGGAACGTGAGATCATCTATCGGATGGGCGTCGCGCCCCCGGTGCCGAACCAGGTCCTCGACCCGGCCAGGCTGCGGCGGCTGCAGGCCAAGGCGGACGCGGTGTTCGTCCACAATGCCCTGATCGACTACGCGGTCCGGCTGGTCGTCGCGACCCGGGAGCCGGCGGCGCACGGCCTGCCCGACGTCGGACGGCTCATCCAGTACGGTGCCAGCCCACGGGCGTCGCTGGGCCTGGTGCGGGCCGCCCGGGCGCTCGCCCTCATGCGCGGCCGGGACTACGCCCTGCCGCAGGATCTCGCCGACATCGCTCCCGACGTGCTGCGCCACCGGCTGGTGCTGAGCTACGACGCGCTCGCCGACGACGTTCCGCCCGACCGGATCGTCCAGCGGATCCTCGAGGCGGTGCCGCTGCCCGCCGTGGCGCCCCGTCAGAACGCGACGCCGGCCCCCGGCTCGGTGGTGTCGCCCGGCGGGATGCCCACCAGCCCGGCGGTGACCCCGACCCCGTTGCCGGCCTGGCCGTCGAGGGGCTGAGCGGTGACCGCGACGCCGCAACAGCGACCCCGGCCGGACCGATCGTTCGGGCCGGACCAGCCGTCCGGGCCGGACCCGACGTCCCGGCGGGCCGAGGCGACGCTCGCCCGGCTGCAGTACGTCATCACCCGGCGCCTGGACGGCCTGCTCCAGGGCGACTACCTCGGGCTGCTGCCGGGGCCGGGCAGCGAGGCGGGGGAGTCGCGTGAGTACCGGCCCGGTGACGACGTCCGGCGGATGGACTGGCCGGTCACCGCGCGGACCACGCTGCCGCACGTCCGGGAGACCATCGCCGACCGGGAGCTCGAGGCGTGGCTGGCCGTGGACCTGTCGGCGAGCCTCGACTTCGGCACCGCCCAGTACCTCAAGCGGGACCTCGCCCTCGCCGCCGCGGCCGCGGTCACCCACCTCACCGTCCGCGGGGGCAACCGGGTCGGGGCCGTGGTGTCCACAGGGGACACCCTGCGGCGGCTGCCGGCCCGCTCGGGCCGTCGGGAGGCGCAGGGCCTGCTGCGGGCGCTCGAGCAGACGGTCGGCCGGCCCGGACGGTCGGATCTGGGCGCCCTCATCGACGGGCTGAACCGACCGCCGCGCCGACGAGGACTGGCCGTGGTGATCTCCGACTTCCTCGCCCCGCCGGACCAGTGGGCGCGGCCGCTGCGCCGGCTCGCGGTCCGCCACGACGTGCTCTGCGTGGAGATCGTGGATCCCCGGGAGCTGGAGCTGCCCGACGTCGGCGTGCTCGTCGTCGCGGACCCGGAGACCGGCGCGGTGCACGAGGTGCAGACGGCGGACCGGCGGCTGCGCGAGCGGTACGCCGAGGCGGCCCGCCAGCAGCGCGCGGCCGTGGCGGCCGCCATCCGCGCCGCCGGGGCGGGCCACCTGCTGCTGCGCACCGACCGCGACTGGCTGCTGGAGATCGTCCGGTTCGTGGCCGCCGCCCGGCACGCCCGGAACCGGGGCACGGCCCGGCGCGCGCTGACGGGAGCCACGGCATGATCCGGTTCCTCTCCCCGTGGTGGCTGCTCTCCGTGCTGCCGGTGTTCGCCCTCGCCGGCGCCTACTGGTGGCGGCAGCGCCGGCGGCGGGCGTACGCCGTTCAGTTCTCCAATGTGGAGCTGTTGCGCACCATCGCCCCGCGCGGCATCGGCCCCTACCGCCGCCACGCGGCCGCGGTCGCGCTGCTGCTGGGCCTGTTCACCCTGGCTCTGGGCCTGGCGCGGCCGGCGGTCGACGCCCGGGAGCCGCTGGAGCGGGCCACGGTCATGGTGGCGATCGATGTCTCTCTATCGATGATGTCCAACGACGTGGCCCCGACCCGGCTGCAGGCCGCGCAGGAGGCGGCCAAGGAGTTCGTGCTGGAGCTGCCGGACCAGTTCAACGTCGGCCTGGTCTCCTTCGCCCGGAGCGCCAACGTGCTGGTCTCGCCGACCAAGGACCACGCCCTGGTGGTCTCGGCCATCGACGGTCTTCAGCTGGCGGAGGCGACCGCGACCGGGGAGGCGGTCTTCGTGTGCCTGGAGGCGATCGCCGCCGTGCCCTCCGACGGGGCGCCCAACCCGCCGCCGGCCCGCATCGTGCTGCTCTCCGACGGCTACCGCACGTACGGGCGCTCCATCGATGCCGCGGCCGAGGCGGCGCTGAACGCCAACGTGCCGGTCTCGACCATCGCCTTCGGCACCGACACCGGAACGGTCGACATCGGGGGCACCCGGCAGCGGGTGCCGGTGGACCGGCAGGCGCTGGAGCAGCTGGCCGTCGCGACCGGTGGGTACTTCTACGAGGCGGCCACGGCCGAGGGGCTGCGGCAGGTCTATGAGGACATGGGTAGCTCGATCGGCTACAAGACGGTGGCGAAGGAGATCGGTCGCGTGTTCCTCGGGATCGGCCTGCTCCTCGCCCTGGGGGCCGCCGGGCTCAGTCTGCTGTGGACGCCGCGGCTGGTGTAGGGGCGGCCCTAGGCGTGCATACTCGCCGTCAGCACGAAGACGACGGCGATCCAGATGGCGACGAGGGTGAAGCCCAGCGGGGCAGCGTAACGCTTCATCGACGACTCCCGGCGTAGCGTCGGCGCGCGGGCGTGACCCACCGCGCGCGGAGGGCGGAACGACGACAACGAGTGGCGGACAGCCGTGGAATGTCGTGACCGGACTCCACCGCCCAGCGACGGAGGCCGGCTCAGTGACGAGCGAGCCCGCGCCGGACGCGGAGGTCCTCAGGACTCAGGAGAGGATGCGGCCACGACTGGAAGGATCGCTATCTCGCACAGCGATCACCTCCCCTTGGTCGCGTGGCCGGCCGCTCGGCGCGCAGGCGTGCAGCACCGAGGGATACACGGATGACGGCGTAAGGATAGCCTATGCCGGTTTGGGGTGGTTCGGCAAAACGCCTCATCGGCCATCATCCTTTCGGCGATCTCTGCGCGACCCTCTAGGCTGCCTCCGGTAGCCGTGACGGAAGGTGGTGGGTGATGGCCCGGACGGTGTTGGTCACCGGGGGAAACCGGGGAATCGGACTGGCGATCGCGCAGGCGTTCGTCGCCCAGGGAGACCGGGTGGCCGTGACCCATCGCAGCGGTCAGCCGCCCGAGGGGTGCCTCGGGGTGATCTGCGACGTGACCGACAGCGCGGCCGTCGACGCCGCCTTCACCAAGGTCGAGGAGGAGCTCGGTCCGGTGGAGGTGCTGGTCGCCAACGCGGGCATCACCGAGGACACCCTGCTCATGCGCATGAGCGAGGAGCAGTTCACCCGGGTCCTCGACACCAACCTCACCGGCGCGTGGCGCTGCGCCCAGCGGGCGGCGACGAAGATGGTCCGCGCGCGGTTCGGCCGCATGATCTTCATCTCCTCGGTCGTCGGCCTCTACGGCGGCCCCGGGCAGGTCAACTACGCGGCGAGCAAGGCCGGCCTGGTGGGCATGGCCCGGTCGATCGCCCGGGAGCTCGGCTCGCGCAACATCACGGCCAACGTCGTGGCGCCCGGGTTCATCGAGACCGACATGACCGCCGCGCTGCCCGAGGCCCGGCGGGCGGAGATCCTCAAGGCGATCCCCGCCGGTCGGCTCGCCGTGCCGTCGGAGGTCGCGGGGGTCGTCACCTGGCTCGCCTCCGACGCGGCGGGGTACGTCAACGGCGCCGTCATCCCGGTCGACGGCGGCCTCGGCATGGGTCACTGACGGCCCCGGCGCCGGCCCCGGATCTTGTGCCCGGAGCCGTGGGCCAGGAAGCCTTGTGTCAGGAAGGACGCCTTCCTGGCACTCCTGCCCAGGAGGGCGTCCTTCCTGACATCGGAACCTGGAGGATCACGTGTCTGGACTCATGGCGGGCAAGCGCCTGCTCATCACCGGCGTCATCACCGACCAGTCGATCGCGTACTCGGTGGCCCGGCTCGCCCAGGAGCAGGGGGCGACGGTCGTGCTCACCGGCTACGGCCGGCTGTCGTTGGTGGAGCGGTTCGCCAAGCGACTGCCGGTGGAGCCGCCCGTGCTCGAGCTCGACGTGAACAACACCGAACACCTCGCGTCGCTGGCCGACCGGGTGCGCCAGCACGTCGACGGCCTCGACGGCGTGCTCCACTCCATCGCCTTCGGTCCACAGTCGACACTCGGCGGCGGGTTCCTCACCGCGCCGTGGGAGGACGTGGCGGTCGCGCTGCAGACGTCGACGTACTCCTACAAGGCCCTGGCCATGGCGTGCGAGCCGCTGCTCGGGCGCGGGTCGGCGATCGTCGGCCTGACCTTCGACGCCTCCAAGGCCTGGCCCGTCTACGACTGGATGGGCGTGGCGAAGGCCGGCCTCGAGTCGTGCAACCGCTACCTGGCCCGCTACCTCGGGCCCAAGGGCATCCGGGTCAACCTCGTCTCGGCCGGCCCGCTGCGGACGATGGCGGCGAAGTCCATCCCCGGCTTCGAGGAGTTCGAGCAGGCCTGGGTGAGCCGCGCGCCCCTGGGCTGGGAGCTGACCAACGCCGAGCCGGCCGCCCGGACCTGCCTGGCGCTGCTGTCGGACTGGTTCCCGGCCACCACCGGCGAGATCGTGCACGCCGACGGCGGCTTCCACGCGGTCGGCGCCTGATCACGACCCGGCCGGTGCCTCGGGCCGCCCCGACCCGCCGTCGGCGTCCGGCCCCGGGGCACCCGGCCCGGAGGCATGTGGCGCCGAGACACCTGGCTCGGGGGTAGCCGGCTCCCGGGTCGCTGGCTCCGAGGCACCGGTCGCCGCCGTACCCGACTCCGCCGCACCCGACGCCGGCGGGCCCGACTCCGGCGCGCCGTCGACCGGGCCGGCGGAGGGGCTCGTCGCCGGGGCGGTGCTTCGGCGGGCGGCGCGGGAGTACTCGGCCAGAGCCAGGGCCAGCGCCCGCGCCTCGGCCACGTCCAGGTGGTGGGCGACCCCGGGCTGCCCGCCGCCGGCCACGTCGACGTAGACGGTGGCCAGGCGCAGCCGGCGCTGCAGCGGTCCCTGCCGGATCCGCACGCTCTGGATCCGCCCGTACGGCACGAGCATCAGGCGGCGGGTGAGCAGGCCGTCGCGGGAGGCGAAGGCGGCCGGACCGAGCTGGTATCCGAGCACCCGCCGCCGCAGCGGGGCGAACCACTTCGCCCGGTCGGGCACCGGGCGGATGACGATGTCGCGCAGCACCACCCCGGGCAGGGCGGTGGCGACCACCTCCTGGGCCACGTCGACGGTGCCGACCGGCAGCAGGCTCGAGCGTCCCTGCTGCTGCTGTTCGACGCGGACCCCGGCCACGTGCATGTTGGCGCGCACCCAGCCATACGCCCGCCACAGCAGAGGCCACTCGACGAGCACCGACTGGATGCGGCCCTCGGGCACGGTGCTGCTGCGGGTCTCCAGCAGGCCGCGCCGGATGCGCAGCCCGTCGGCCGCCTGGGCGAGCGTGAACCGCCAGTCGCCGAGCAGCACCCGGACCGGGGCCGAGATCGCGCCGATCACACCGGTCACCGTGCTGGCGATACCGAAGAAGCCGAGCTGCCCGTCCATCAGCGCATCGATGATCGGCACCGCCACGGCGACTGGCAGCAACCACCACTGTGGACGCAGCAGCTGCGAGATGAACAGGTCCCGGTTGTTGACTATGTGTACCAGTCGCTCGGACGGCCCGGCGACGTCGGCGGCCGGTGCGGCCGCCCCGACCGGTGCCCCGGCCGGCGCGGGTCGTACCGCCTGGTCGGCCGGGCCCGGCGCGGTCACCCCGCTCGGGACGGCGGGGGCGGCCGCCCGCCCCGCCGCGGCGAGGTCGAGCAGCCGGCGACGCAGCGCGGTCGCCTCCTCGCGCGTGAGGTACGCCAGCGGCGCCTCGGTCTGGGCTCCGCCGACCACCTCGAGGCGCAGCTCGGCCAGGCCGAACAGACGGGCCAGCACCGGCTGGACCAGCTCGACGGACTGCAGGCGCTCGACGGGAATGGCCCGGGTGCGGCGGAAGAACAGGCCCTCGTAGACGCGCAGCTCCCGGCCCACCACGTGGTACCCGGTCACGAGGTAGCTCACCAGCGATGCGACCAGGGCCAGGACGGCCGCGGCGGCCACCGCCATGGCCCACCGCTCCGGGCCGAGGCTCCGGAACCCCTGCCACGAGATGGCCGCGATGGCGAGCAGCAGGTAGCGCAACCCGCGCAGCAGCGGGCTGAGCGGGTGCAGGCGTCGCCGAGGTTCCGTCTCCGCCCCGGCGGGGCCGGGCGCCGGCGGCGTGGGCGCGGGCTGGGTCGCGGCGGGCCGTGGTTGCGCCCCGGCGGGCGGCGGTACCGGCGCCCCGGCGGGCGGCGGTGACTGGGCCCCGGCCGGTGGTGGCGGCTGGGCCCCCGACGGGGGTGGGGTGGGCTCGCTCATGACGCCCGCCTCTCGCTCGCGGGCGGCTGGGTGTTCGTGCTCACAGGCCGGCCGCCCTTGCCTCGCCCAGCGCCGCGAGCCGGTCGCGCAGCCGGGCCGCCTCCTCGGGGGGAAGGCCCGGGATCCGGGCGTCGCTCGCCGCCGCCGCGGTGTGCAGCTGGACCGTGGCGAGACCGAAGAGCCGCTCCAACGGGCCGGCGGTGACATCGACGAACTGCATCCGACCGTAGGGAACCACCGACAGCCGCCGGAACAGCAGCCCGTGCCGCACGAGCAGGTCGTCGGCGCGCTCGGCGTAGCCCCAGGAGCGGATCCCCCGCAACACGAACACCAACCGAATCAGCGTCAGCCCGGCCAACGCGCCGGCGACGATGGGCGCGAGCGGCTCCTCGAAGACGTACCAGCCGATGGCGGCGGCGATGCCGAGAACGAGCAGCCACACCGCCCGGACGAAGATCGTGAGCCAGTACAGTCGGGGGGAGACGCGTCGCCATACGACGTCGTCCGGCCAGATGCTGAAGACGGTCACCCACCTAGCGTAGGGGGTGGCCCGCCCGCGAGAGGGAATCGTGGTGACCGCGGCGTACGATGCATTGATCTTGATTTCCTTCGGGGGGCCGGAGGGGCCGGCCGACGTGATGCCGTTCCTGCGCAACGTGGCCCGCGGGCGCAACATCCCCGAGGACCGGTTGGCCGCGGTGGCCGAGCACTACCAGCACTTCGGCGGCGTCTCGCCGATCAACGAACAGTGCCGACAGCTGCTGGCGGCGCTGCGACCCGTGCTGGACGAGGCGGGCATCACGCTCCCGCTGTACTGGGGCAACCGGAACTGGCACCCGCTGCTGCCTGACACCCTGCGCCAGATGCGCGACGACGGGGTGCGCCGGGCGCTGGCGTTCGTCACCAGCCCGTTCGGCTCCTACTCCTCCTGTGGGCAGTACCTGGACGACATTGCGGCGGCGCGCCAGGAGGTCGGCCCCGGCGCGCCGGAGATCGACAAGATTCGGCACTACCACGACCACCCGGGCTACATCGAGTGCCACGCCGACGCCGTACGGTCGGCGCTGACCAAGCTGTCCGATGTGGAGCACGTGCGGCTCGTCTTCACCGCCCACTCGATACCGTCGACGATGGAGCAGACGAGCGGGCCGAGCGGTGGCCGGTACACGGCGATGCTGCACGAGACGGCGTCGCTGGTCGCGGAAGCCGCCGCGCCGGGGATGGCCTGGGACCTGGTGTGGCAGTCCCGCTCCGGCCCGCCGCACGTGCCCTGGTTGGAGCCGGACGTCAACGACCATCTCGCCACGCTGCCGGCGGCCGGCGTCGAGGGCGTGGTGGTCAGCCCCATCGGCTTCATCTCCGACCATCTCGAGGTGGTGTGGGACCTCGACACCGAGGCCGCCGCCACGGCCCGCGACCTCGGGCTGCAGTTCGTCCGGGCCGCGACCCCCGGCACCGATCCCCGGTTCGTGGCCATGGTGCGCGACCTCATTCGCGAACGTCTCGATCCGACCTTCCCCCGGGCCCGTCTCGGCGCCGTGCCCGTCTGGGACGCCTGCCCGGTCGGCTGCTGCGGCCGGCGCTCGGGCGAACAGTAAGCACCCAGCCGTCCGCACCCGGCCTTCCCGACGCACCGCCTCCCCCGCCCCGGATTGTGTCGGCGGTCACCGCGCCGCTGCGCCGGCGTGACTGGCGATCCGGTGTGGGCTAACCTGGGCCGCGGCGAAGGGGAGTAGCTCCCCTGCGTGGTGGTCGACATGCTGGTCCGCGCGCGGGCCCGGCCCCACGGCCTCGTCATCGGCGAGGTGAGCGAGACCTTCGGCTCTGGCAGGATTGCCGGGTCGAGGTCGTCGCCCACGTCCATCGTCCGGCATGGATGACCGGGGAGGACGTGTTGGAGGGATTTCTCGCCGCACTGGCGGTCAGTTTCGCTGTCATCTTCGTGGCCGAGCTCGGCGACAAGTCGCAGCTCATGGCGTTGACGTTCGCTACCCGCTACCGGGCCGCCGCCGTACTGACCGGGATCACCATCGCCACCGCGGTCGTGCACCTGATCTCGGTAGCGGTCGGCTACGGCCTCGGCGCGGCCCTGCCGACCGGCTGGATCGCGCTCGCGGCCGGGCTGGCGTTTCTCGGGTTCGCGGTCTGGACCCTGCGCGGGGACCGCCTCAGCGACGAGGAGAAGGCGCGGGCCGACCGCGGTGGCCGGTCCGCCGTCTGGGCCGTGGGCGGCGCGTTCTTCTTGGCCGAGCTCGGTGACAAGACCATGCTCGCCACCATCACGCTGGCCACCCAGCACGGCTGGTTCGGCACGTGGATCGGCTCGACCGTCGGCATGGTCGCCGCGGACGCCCTGGCCATCCTGGTCGGCCGGTGGCTCGGCCGTACCCTGCCCGACACGGTCATCCGCTACGGGGCCGCGGCCCTGTTCGCCCTCTTCGGCCTCTGGCTGCTCGCCGACGGCATCGGCCAGCTCGCCGCCTAGTTGACGGCTCACCAGGCGTCAGGGGAGGCACGGCCGGGCATCGCCTTTCTGGCCCCGAGGCGTCGTACGGCTGCGAGCAGTCGGCGGCGAGCCCTAATCCCGATACTTACTAGAGTTCTATTTCAACGCCAAGACGTTCGGAGAGGTCCCAGACGAGATCGACGGCCGCGTCGATCATGTCGTCGTACCTGTCCGTCTCCTGCGCCAGTTGATCGAAGTGGGCTATGGCCTCACGGGCCGCGGCGAGGGCGGGCTCGAGCTCGACCCCGGCCTTCTGCCTGGTGGAGGCGAAGCTCCACAGCGCGTACGCGAGGCCCGCCAGGTCGGCCTCGGGATCGGCTTCCAGCAGTTCACGGTGCAACGTGACTGCCTCCGCCGAGGCGGTGAGCGCGTCGACGTGCCGGTCCGCCATCATCAATGCCTTCGTACGGTTCAGCGCCGACGCGGCGAGCCTGGGTAGATGGGTTCGGCGGTTGCGGTCCGCCAGTTGGCGCCAGATAGCGGCCGCCTCGTCGAACGCGTTCAGCGCGTCCCGGTGTCGCCCGGCGTCGGCCAGCCGGGCGCCGTGCCGCGACAAGGTCTCCGCGAATTGGTTGAGCCAGCCGGAGGGGTTGATGGTGGCCAGTTCCCGGTACAGGCGAACGGCCTCGTCCGAATACGTGATCTCTTCGTCATGCTGGCCGACGGCGGAGAGCCGAAGGGCGTGGTTGAAGACAGCCTGCGCGAGCGTCAGCAGGTGGGCGTCGCGGTCCTTCGTCACCAAATCTCGGGCGAGGGCAACCGCCTCCTCCGAGAGCATCAGCGCGTCGGCGGTCCGGCCGGTGTCGGCGAGGTGCACGACGTGGTGGCCCACGGCTACCGCAAGGCCGGCCAGGTGCGCGTCGCGGTAGGCGTGGGCGAGTTCCCGGTAGCGGGTCACCGCTTCCGCGGAGGCCGCCAACGCGTCGGCCGTACGCCCCGCGGCTGACAAGTGCAGGGCGTGCACAGTCAGCGTGGCCGGCAGCAGGTCTGGCTCGCCGGCATTGATGTCATCGGCGATTTCTCGGGCCGCGGCGACCGCTTCGTCGGACAGTGCGAGGGCCTCGTCGTGGTGGCCGTGGTCGATCAGCTTGGCGGCGTGGTGGCTCAGGACCTTCGCGAGCTGGGAGCGGAATTCCGTGGGATTACGGGCGACGAGTTCCCGGAACAGGCTGACCGCCTCGTGAGAGGCGGCGTACGAGCCGTCGCGGTCGCCGATGGAAGCCAGATGCACCGCGTAGTCATACACGGCCAGAGCCAGTTTCGGCAGGTGCTGCTCGCGGTCGCGGGCGACAAGCTCGCGACTGAAGTCGACCGCCTGCCTTAGTTTTTCGCCAGCGTCGATGACGCGGCCAGCGGTGTGCAGGCCGGCGGCGTGGTTAATGATCGCGGCGGTCAGTCCGGGAAGGTGCTTGTCACGGTCGGCGGTGGCGAGTTCCTCCTGCAGGTTCAGCGACCGGGCCGAGGCGGACAGCGCGTCCCGGTTCCGACCGGAGCGGCCGAGGAACACGGATGCGTCGCCAAGGAGGTCGGCCGCCAGAGCTCGGCTCTCCGGATCGGACGGGACGTCGGTCGTCACGGCGAGCAGGTGCGGGGCGAGGCGGGTCCACCTCGCGGTTCTCTCGTAGCTGTTTCGGTCGACCGAAAGGTGTCGATAAAGCAGATACAGAGCGATGCCGGTCGCTGCCTCCCGCTGGGTCGGGGAAAGCTGCCGGCGGATGGCGGCGGCGAGGAGGCGGTGAATCGTGATGCTGTCGTCACCGCTGCGGGTGGCCAGGCTGTGGGACACGATGTGGCCGACGACCTGGTGAAAGAGCACGGCGTCGGTGACGGCGGTGGCCAAGGGCTCGGGCAGCATGTCGGGATGACTGAACAGGTCGAGCGGGATCGGCTCCGGGCCGAGGACCGCGCACAACTGCAGCAGTTGGAGGGCAGCCGGGCTGGCTCGATGGAGGCTGTGCTGCGACAGATCCCAGAGGGTCGCCACCGTTTCGTCGTGCGTGGGCACCTGGTTGACGTCGAGGAGGTCCTCGGTGCGGTTGCGGAGCAGGGCGAGGTACCGTTCCGGCTCCATCCCCGTGGCGGCCAGGTACCCGGCCGCTTGCTCGATTGCCAACGGAAGATCGCCCAGGAGGTGGGCGATCTCCTCGGCGACGTCGTCGCGGATGGCGGGAAGGCTCGTCCGCAGGAGGGCGATGGATTCTTCGCGCCGGAGGACGTCGATTTCGACGGCGGCGCCGAGTGCGTTCCAGCCCCGGCGCCGGGACGTGATGATCGTGTGCCCCTTGCCGGTACGTGGCAGCCACGGGAGGATGTGGCGAGGCTCGATGGCGTTGTCGAATACCAGCAACCATCGCAGGTCCGTGCGGCCCAGCGCAGCCACGACGGCGTGCGCTGCGGCCCGGTCGTCCCGGCCGGGCGGCAGGCCGAGCACGGGTGCCAACGCGGCGAGTTGTCCCAGAATCAGCGACGGGCGTTCGGCGGCCAGCCAGGCGACCAGGTCGTAGCTGTCGAGGCGTCGGTGGACGTACTCGCTGGCGAGTTGGGTCTTGCCGACGCCACCGAGGCCGTGCAACGCCTCGACCGTGACCAGGGACCGTCCCACGTACAAGTTCGCTTCCATCTCAAGGAGGAGGTCCTGGCGTCCGACGAAGTGGGGGTTTCGGTGGGGTATCGGCCCGACAACAGTGGCGGGGCCGGACGATCCCCTTACAACCGGCCTCGCCGCCAGGGAACGCAGGCGGTCCACGAATCGCGGGCTCGGTAGGACCTGCCCTTCCTCGACGATCTCGTGCTGGATGTCGGACAGGTGCGGAAACGGCTCGCCCGCGACGAGTATCGGACAGATTGGACGGCCGCGGTCCCGAGCCCGGCCGACTTCGAGCCGAACCCATCGGGATGCCGCGGAGGAGGGGGACATGACGACCACCAACGCGGAACAGGTATCGACGCGCTCGAGCAGCACCCGCTCCCACCGGTCTCCGCTGGCGAGCTCCTGGTCGTACCAGACCTCGATCCCAGCATCTGTGAGCGCACGAGCGAGTTTTCTCGTATACGTGGCGTCATCAGGAGCTCGCGAGTAAGAGAGGAAGACGAAACCCTGGCCGGACGACGATGAACGTGAGCAGGTTCGCCTTTTGCTGGTGGAAGGTGAAAGCTTTTGACTTCGCCGCCCAGCCGCTGCCACGCTGTGTCCTTCCGCACGTTATCAATTCCGCCGTGATCGCAATCGACCTGGCGCTCTCGTCTGAGATCGGCGCCTCCCGACGGTAGTGGGACCAGGGTTACGCCGTTCGGTTTCGTAGGTCTACGCCTCGCATAGATCAAACGCTCCGCCTGCTCCGCAACACGGGCAATTATCGACAACGCACCATGACAAACAATCATAGTCTCCCGACACAGGATGACGAGATTGCCCTGCGTAAGTACCGATGGCCTGACGTGGACCGGTCGCCGTCACGATTGAGTTGGTCTCAGGCCCTTGGGCCAGCCGTTGCTCGGACCGGATCTCGGCACCGGTCAAAGCGGCGGGCGCGCGGACCGTGAGCCGGTGTGGCACAGTGATGGGCCGTGGGACGGATGCTGGTCCGACGGATCCTGATCCGCTGGGTGGTCGTGCCGCTGCTGGTCCTCGTCGGGCTGCTCATCCCGGCCGGCCAGGCGACGGTGCTCTACCTCGGCACCGGCGCGGTGGGCACCCCGAGCCCGGCCGCGCGCAGCACCGGCCACGACGCGCTGTGGCTCGGCCACGCCTGGGTCGACGGCCGCCGTACGCAGTCCGATGTGGATGCCCTTGCTGATCAGTTGCGCTCGACCGGGATCCGCGACCTGTTCGTCCACACGGGACCCTTCTCGGACGACGGCTCGCTCGATCCGGGCCTGCGGCCACGGGCCCGCTGGCTCACGGAGGCGCTGCACGCGGCGCTGCCCGGCGTGCGGGTGCAGGCCTGGCTCGGGGCGCACCCGACCGAGGAGGAGCTGCACCTGTGGGAGCCCGCGGTCCGCGCCCGGCTGGTGCGGTCGGTCACCGAGGTGCTCGACGACGGCTTCGACGGCATTCACTACGACTTCGAACCGGTCCGGGACGGGGACCCCCATCTGCTGGCGATTCTCCGCGAGACCCGCCCGGTGACCCGGTCCCGCGGTGCCCTGCTGTCGATCTCGGCCATCCACATCGAGCCGTTCGTCGGCCCGGCCGACCTGCTGAGCACGCTGCGGGTGCCGTTGGCCCTGTGGTCGGCCGACTACCTGCGCGAGGTGGCGCAGCTGGTCGACCAGGTCGCCCTGATGTCCTACGACACGGCCATGCCGGCCGAGGCCCTCTACGGCGGCTACATGCGCCGCACCACCGTCCGGGCGTTGGCGGCCGTACCGCCCGAGGTGGGGCTGCTCATCGGCGTACCGGCCTATCCACCCTCCGGGATCCTCCACCGCCCCGCGGAGAACCTGGAGACCGCCATCCGGGGCGTTCGCCTGGCCCTCGGCAACCACCCGCCGGAGCGGGAGTTCGGTATCGCGCTCTACGTCGACTTCACCGCCACCGAGGAGGACTGGTCGATCTACCAGCGCGACTGGGCCTAGCGGACCAGCCGGGTTGGCGGGCCGGCCGACCCGACGACCCCACCCCGCCGGAACCCCACACCGCACTCGGCGGCGAGCCACCCATCAGTCGCGACACCCTCCACTGTGGACAGCACACCTAGTCCATCGCGCTCGACACCGCGGCGGCCAGGTGTTCGGCCCGGCCGGCCACGGCGGCCAGCCGGAGGTGGTCGTGGTAGTCGCGGGTCGTCTGGATCTTCCCGTCACGAACCCGCAGCACCTGGATGTTGGCGACCGTTGTGGTGCGGCCGGTCGTCACATGGGTGACCTCGTAGTCGTACTCGGCGATGATGACTTCGGGATCGGCCGTGGCATGGACGACGAGGTTCTGGACCCGTAGGCGAATCGGCCCGCGCGCGGCCGCGGAGAAGTGTGCGTCGATCTGGTCCCGTCCGACGAGCCGGCCGGGTGTCGGGGCCAGCAGGGGTTGTTCCACGACGGCGTCGTCGGCGTAGAGGTGGGACAGATCGGTCCACCGACCTTCGTTGATGCCATCGAGGAGCATCGTAAGGACATCCCGGGGTGTGCGGTTCTCCGGCACGGGTGAGCCTCCTAGAATCGGACTCATGACTCCGGTTAGCGTATACGGACTGAAGACTCCGGTTGTCCCCGGGGCCGGGCTGTTGGTGACGCCGCGTCATGGCTAGCCCGCCGCGGCGCGCCGACGCCCGTCGTAATCGGGCCGCGATCATGCAGGCGGCCCGCGACATCTTCGCCGTCAAGGGCCCGGCGCTGTCCACCGAGGAGGTTGCTCGCGCGGCCGGAGTAGGGATCGGCACCGTCTTCCGGCACTTCCCCAGCAAGGAAAAGCTCCTCGAGGCCCTGTACCACGAACGCCTGGACCATACGGCCGAACGAGCGCGGGCCGCCGCCCGGGCGCCCGATCCGGGGGTCGCCCTATTCGACTTCCTCACCGAGACGGTTCTGGATTCCAGCACCAAGATCGCGTTGGCCGACGCGCTCGCCGACGCGGGCATCGACGTCCGGTCGGGTGCCGGTACCCGAGCTCATGACCTGACCGACGCGCTGACGGTACTGCTCACCCGCGCGCAGCGGGCGGGCGCGGCCCGGGCCGATATCGGTGCGCCCGAGCTCGCCGCTGTGCTCTACGGCGCCTCACGGGCCGCCGCCTTCGCTGTCTCCGAGGAGGTCCGATCCCGAACCGTACGCGTCATTCTGGATGGCCTGCGCCCACCCTCGCGACGGGCGGGGGCCAGGCGGTAGTTTCCATCGATGCTCGCCGCATGTCGCGAAACGGAGGACGGGGCATGGGATACCGCACGGTGGCCGGCGTGGCTCGGGTACTGACGGTCGTCGTGCTGGCCGGGCTCGGCGGGGCGATCGGGCCGGCGCGAGCCGCGTCGACGGCCGCGTCCGCGACCGGCTCATCCGCGACTGGCTCATCAGTGACTGGCTCATCAGTGACTGGCTCATCAGTGACTGGCTCATCCGTGACTGGCTCGTTCGCGACGAGCTCGTACGCGACCGGCGCGTACGGGCTGAGCGAGGACTTCAACGACACCGCGTTGGGTGGCCTGCCGGCGGGGTGGTCGGCGGAGACGTCCGGCGGAAGCGCCACGGTCGGGGTGGACGCGCTGCCGGACGCGGTCGACCGGAGCCTGACGGTGGCGAAGACGACGACGGCGGGCACCGCGTCGGCCACCACGCAGTTTCCCGCGCTGACCGGTCGTGTCGAGATCTCCGCCCGGGTCCGCGTCGAGCAGTCGACCGGCTGGTTCAACGTGCTGTACGTCGCGGGCTCGGACTGGTCCGCCACGGCGAGCATCGCGGTGCGCGACGGCCGGTTCTACTACGTCTCCACCGGCCAGTACCTGATTCCGGCGGCGGCGCAACGCTGGTACACGCTGCGGGCCGTGCTGGACACCCGAACCCGCCGGCTCGACCTTCACGTCGACGGGCAGCGGGTGCTGGCGAACGCGCCGTTCCGGCAGAACTCGGCCGACGTCGCCCGGGTCACCGTGGGCATCGGCTCCGGGTACGCGGGCACGCTCCACGTCGACTCGGTGTCGGCGTACCGGACCCCCGACCCGTCGGTGGAGTACCTCGTGCTGGACCAGTTCAACGACGTGCCGACGGGGACCCGGCCGCCCGGCTACCAGGTGACCACGACCGGGGGCACCGTCTCGGTGGTGGGCACGCCCAGCGCGGCCGACCGCAGCCTGCTGTTCAGCAAGACGGGGACGGCCGGGGAGGCGACCGCCGTGCGCGCGTTCGGGCCGCAGACCGGCACGGTGATCGTTCAGGCCAACGTCCGAACCGGCGAGGCCACGGCGGTGAAGGTCGCCCTCTACGCGTACAGCGCGTCCGGCCGGCCCGCGAGCACGATCCAGTTCCACAGCGGCTGGCTCGTCTACTACGACGGCGCGGTGGTCCACCGGCTCACCCCCGTGACGCCGGGGGAGTGGTACACAATCCGGCTGGTCCTCGACGTGACCGCGCGGCAGTTCGACATATTTATCGACGGCCGCCAGTTTGCTCCGAATGGTGGCGCGGTGCCGTCCCGGTGGCCGTTCCGGGATTCCGGCGCGGCCGACATCAACCACCTGATGTTCGGCGTCGGCGCCGCCCAGCAGGGAACGCTGGGCGTCGACAACGTCATGGTGTACCGGGACCCGCTCCCCACGCCGCCCGGGCCCGTCCTGGACGTGCGCCAGGCTCCGTATCACGCGGCGGGTGAGGGGGTGACCGACGACACCGCGGCCATCCAGCGCGCCATCGATGACGTCCCGGCCGGCGGCACGGTGCTGCTGCGGGGCGGCGTCTTCCTCACCGGCACCCTGCGGCTGAAGTCCGACATGACCCTGTGGGTGAACCGGGACGCGGTGCTGCGCGGGACTCAGGACGAGGCCCGGTACCCGCTGTTCGACGCCCCGACCACGGGCACCCCGTCGGTCGGCGGGATCATCCGGCGGGCCCTGATCCTGTCGGTGGGCGCGGACAACGTGACGATCACCGGCGGCGGCACGATCGACGGCGACGGCAACAAGCCGGAGTGGATCGACCCGGACACGCGGAACACGGTGCTGCGCCCGGTGCTCATGTTCCTCACCAAGGGGCGCGACATCAGCGTGCGCGGCGTCCACGTGCAGAACGCCGCGATGTGGGCGATCGTGGCGGCGGAGGACGACGGCGTGCTCATCGCCGACGTCACCGTGGACAGCGACCTCACCGGCGAGCGGGACGGCGTGGACATTGTGGACAGTCATGACGTCCTGGTCGAGCGGGTCAGCGTGTGGTCCGACGACGACGCCATCTGCCTCAAGTCGTACTCGACCAAGGGCGTGGACGGCGTGACCGTCCGGCTGGCCACGGTGGGGAACTCGACCCGGGCGAACGGCGTCAAGCTGGGCACCGCGAGCTTCGGCGCCTTCCGGAACGTGGTCGTCGAGGACGTGCTCGTCAAGCACGTCGACAAGTCCGCGCTCACCGTGACGGTGGTGGACGGCGCGACCGCCGCCAACCTCACCTTCCGGCGGGTCGCCATCGATGATTCCCTGCGCACGCTCTTCGTCCTGCTGGGCAAGCGGAACGAGGCGACGAGCCTGCCGAGGTGGGTGAGCGGCATCCGCTTCGAGGACATCGCCGCCACCAACCTGGTCGAGCCCTCGGCGATCTCCGGACAGGCGCTGGACGGCACCACCTACCGCCTGTACGACGTCCTGCTGAGCGAGGTGCACCAGGTGGTGGCCGGGGGCGTGCGCCAGATGCCGCCGGAGCCGGCCGAGTACGCGGGCATCTACCCGGAGGGCAACTACTGGACCGGGAACTCGAAGCTGCCGACGTACGGGCACTACTTCCGTCACATCGACGGGCTCACCGTCCGCGCCTCGACCACGGGGGTACGGCAGAGCGACGTGCGGCCGGCGCTCGCGCTGCGCGACGCGTGGAACGCCACGGTGACCTAGCGCCGACGCCTCACCGGAGGGTGTATCCCGGAGCCACAGGTGCCTGCGCGCGTACCGCCGACCCGGCGCGCACCACGTCTGGGTGACCGAACTCGGGCACGCCCGGCGGTGGCGCGTGTAGGCCCGCTCACGGTGGTCCGTGACACAATGAAAGTCATGACTTCCGATATCACGCCTGAGGTCACCGCGCTGGCGCTCAATGTCAATGTTCCGGCTGCGCTCCAATGGAAGGACTCCCGTCGGGGGCAGGAATTCACGCTGACGACCATCAACGTGAGGATGCTCCCCGACGGACACCTGGCGGCGAAGGCGTACGGGCGCCCGACGGGCGGCGGCAAAGGAACCTACGTGTCGTTTCCGGTCCCGCCACGACCCGAGCTGACGGAGCTGATCGTCAAGGCAGCCGACCAGGCCAGCGCGCGCTGGGCGGCGCACCGCGGCCTCGGCTAGCGTCAGCCGAACCTCCGGCCAGCGTGACGTTGGTCGATCGATCGTTTTGAGAGTTCGCGGCACCGCAGCGAACGCCTGCTACCGCCCGCGTTCGGCGCCGCCGTTGATCTGGATGATCTGCCCGGTAATGTGCCCGGCCTCCGGTGAGGCGAGCCAGTGCACGGCGGCGGCGACATCGGCCGGGGTGCCGGGCCGCCCGGTGTGGGTCTGGGCGATGAGAGTGCGCTCCCGCTCGGCCGACAAGGTGCCCCGGAAGAACTCGGTCCCCGCGATGTAGCCGGGGGCGACGACGTTGACCGTGATGCCCCGCTCGCCGAGGTCGGCGGCCAGGTCGTAGGCGTACGGGTGCAGGGCGGCCTTGCTGGCGGCGTAGGAGCCGCTGCCCGAGCCGCGGTAGGCGGCGATGGAGCTCACCAGCACGATCCGGGCGTGGTCGGCCAGGTAAGGGCGCAGCGCCTCGACGAGCAGGACCGCGGTGAGCGTGTTGGCGCGCGGTGAGCTACCCCCGCTTTCACGGAGCGCTGGTTACCTGGCGCCGGTCGGCTCCAGGGTGGTGCCGGACGGGTCCGGCTGATCGATGTTAGCGGTCTACCAGGCGGCTTCGTACTCGTCGGGGCTGCGGTCGCCGAGGCCGGCCTGGATGCGGCGGGGGTTGTACCAGCCGTCGATGTAGGCGAACAGGGCGTTTTCGGCCTCGTCCCGGGTGCGCCATGAGGTGCGGTAGACCAGTTCGGTCTTCAGGGTGGACCAGAAGTTTTCCATTAATGCGTTGTCGTGGCTGTCTCCGGTGGAGCCCATGGAGGCGAGGATTCCGTTGTCGGACAACCGGGCGCTGA